>Ga0105158_1000408_pt1 | contig 18788 bp, 16 predicted proteins | sample LHCtaG_FD_81567 | JGI IMG/M metagenome (GOLD analysis project Ga0105158, IMG submission 81567) | Hot spring microbial communities from Little Hot Creek, USA to study Microbial Dark Matter (Phase II) - LHC4sed_matched | ecosystem: Environmental > Aquatic > Thermal springs > Hot (42-90C) >...
GCTTGTAGGAAGATTATGGGAGAAGCCTAGAATCTATTGGTGTAGAACCTAACATAGTTGTGAATTCTAGGAATGGTAGGAGGCGGAGACCATACAATGTCGAGCTATATAAGAAGATTAAGTCTACTGTAGAAAGATTCTTCAGATAGCTAAATCACTCAGGAGGAAAATCATAAGGTATGAGAAACTAGTATCAATAATCATACATCTAAGATACAAAATTTAGAGATGAGTTCAAAGAATAGCCTAACCGATATTCCTGTCCTGATGAATACTATATTAAAGAAATAAATAGAATTGGAGGGATGATTTATTGGAGATATGAAGTATTTGAAAACCTTACTTGCATTGTTAGGGATAATCTTAATTTTAATGGGGATCTTTTTAATCACTACTCCTAGTGGAGAGAAGGTTAGACCAATACTTCTAGCTGATAACGTTGAATTCAGTAGTGAAAAAGTTACCGTGATACCTTTCCAGTCTGGTTTAAACCTTTCCCAAGCCTATGATATACTCATCTCTATAAAATTAGTACCTTACTTCATACCACCGAATTCAACTTCCACACCCATAGCATCTATCATGGTCTTAGATGAAGAAAACTTCGACAAGATTAAGGTAGGAGGCACACCTGAAAACTCATATCTAGCTATAAAAGGGCTTTACCAGAATAGAACATTAATAATTAAAGCTTTAATTGGAGAGAGAAAACTATATTTCTTAATCTCATCACCACTCTCCATAGTTCAAAAAGCCATCATTAGAATCTATGAAAGATTTAAAGTAGTAGATGAGTCAAGCATGTTGGCTGGAAAAATAACCTTATTAATCGGAGTAGCCGCACTTGCAATAACACTGCCCTTCTGGTTAAAGAAGACTAAAGCCTAGAAGCCTAAAACAACTAAACGTTTGCAATATTGTTATTTAGTGTACGTATTAGTGTTCTAGAGACATGCCAGCAGTATTATTAGTAGAAATTTTACCTGAACATAAAAGTACCATAGTACGTAACATAACTTCTTGGTAAGTTTAATAACGTGAAGTTTCAACATCCTAAAAATCATCTTAAAGTAACTGTGGATAAATCATAGTTCACGCTCCAATACCTTAGAGAGACTAGAAGGTTAGGTATCGTGAATATGATAGGAAGAATTATACTTGCTCGGATTACATATCGATTATTAGTGTTCCGTTTAACTGCATATCCCATAGCTATCCCGCCAGTAGCTGAATATAGTAGATTGGCTAAACTAAGCATTCTACCCGAGGTTACCCCACTATACAATAAACTTCCTTCAATATAAAAACCAAATAGGTAGAAGTTAATGTAGTCAATTAATGGAGCAACTATTATAAATAAGAATGGAAAAGACAAAAGAAATAATGATAACCCCCTCAGACTAGGATCTCTTACAAAAGCCGACGTGCTTACTATTAGTAGTGGTCCCACCCCAATTATAGTTGGATAAAGCCATATAGGTGTTGACTGTGATGTAAGTTGCCAAGCATCGAAATCGTTTGTAAAATATAGTAAATACAAGCCATATACCCAAGTAAATAACAAGATGGAAAGAAGATATTTGAAGAAATTAAGATGATGGATGGAGAATCTTTGAACTCCTTCTACAATCAAATCCAGCTTCTTTAAGAAAAACAAGACTCCAAGACACATGATAGCATTTGATATAGAAAACATAGACACTTGGAATCTATACACTTGACTAACATTATCCACAAGATAGGCTATTAACGTAGGGATGAAGCCTGCACCATAAAAGGTGTAGAGAGGGATATTAAAATACTCTGAAGAAAAGTCTTTCTCCCTCCTAGTATAATACAGTATGAAAACAGTAAACCCTAACATATGGGGCAACAAGGTCGCGTACAATGGATGAATCAAATATATGAGTAGAGTTAATAAAAAAACTAACAGTTGGTTAGTGATGGAAGCCTTCCTACCCTCCTTTATACTTACAATTAACGATAGGAGTAAGCAAATCAATGTAAAGGATAGAGTGAAAGGATATATTTGAAGTACTAAGTAATTTGAAATATTGTATCTGCTATTAAACAATAAACATTCAAAAGGATAGAAACATTTACTAGCATCTCCACTTATTTTAATATGAATGCATGGAATCAACCTAATCCACACTAAATTCCCACTTAATATCAACAATGTTGCAAAAAAAGCTGGGATAGCAGAAGAAAATAAATTCTTCATAAGATTATAAAAAGTAAGTATTAACAGTAAATTTACAAAAACTAGCAACCCTGCAATTTGATAGACAGTAGTACGTTCAAACAATATGTAGAGTGTAGATAGAACAATATGGAACCCTATATATGGATAGGCTTTGTATAGAGGCTGGCTCGATATAAGAGTTTCAGTATGCTTAAGATGAATTGACAGATCTGATTCTATTTTAGGTAAGATTTTTCCAATCACTAAATAATGCAGAAATATAAATATAAAATAGTAAATCAGAGTAATAATCCTAAGAGGGTCTCTTATCTTTATCTTAAGTATTAAAGTTAGCATAAATCTATCCTCAATGTTTGTTTACCCTTCCCACTAATAAACCTAGATTAGTAGTTGGTCATCTTCAAATAATTAAGTTACTGATCCCCCTCTATGTATTATGCGTCTTTCCACCTCACAACCGGAAATTAATCTAATTAATAATAGAAGTAGACTGATTGAACGTTCTGCATATCAATCAGCTTTAGTTGTCCATCCTATTTCGCTCTAGGAGCAATTCCTAGTTTTTTGCTGATAGGTTGTATTTAGAATATTTTTAAGGATCTTACGGTATATGAAAACTATTCCTTAGAAGTTATTCTTTTTCATAGCATACTAGTTAGAATTTTTGTTCTCTTAACATGAAGCTTGCTTAGTGCTGATTAACTCATCATAAACTTTTAATATCATAAATATACGTTTCTTTAAATCTAGATGTGCTTCAGCATAGGATCTTGAATTCTTAGACATTCTTTTACGAGTAGAATCATCTTCTATGAGAGTCTCTATTCTATCGGCTAAACTTAAGGGGTCTCTTGGAGGGACAATGAAACCATTATAGCCATCTAATATTTGATCTATGATGCCTCCAACTGAGCTCCCTATAACAGGTCTTCCACATGCTAGGGATTCTGCCACTACTAATCCAAAGCCTTCAACTATTGAAGGTACTACTGTAAAATCAGAAATATTGTATAACAATGGCATGAAAGATCTAGGTATCATGTCAATGAACACTATCTCTTTCACCAATCCTAAGCGATAAACAAGTTCACGGTATCTACTGAGTAGCTTACCTCCGCCAACAAGTATAAGAAGAAAATCTTTGGTACGCCTTATCTTTAATATCTTTACAGCTTTTATTAGATACTCTACACCATACACCTGCTCTAAACGTTTTGCACATAGTATGTTGATTCGTTCTCCCTTGTTTTTAATCAATGTTCTTAAAAAATTCGGTGATTCTTTCTCTACTTCATCAAACGTTCTAGGTCTAAAGAAATGTAAGTTAACTCCATATGGAATAACTACAATCTTCGACGAAGGGACTCCATATTTCATGCACTCACTCTTAAGACAGTGGCTGTTAGCGATGACCTTATCTGCTTTACGTAAGGTAGACTCAGTTAAAAGCTTCATTAAAGTAAACCTATTGAGACCGTAGCCAAACTCTTTACTTACAAGAATATCGAACCCGTGAACTGTAATGACTAAAGGTTTCCGTAATACTTGAGCAATAATGTTAGCTACAAATCCGTATGGCACAACGAAATGAGCATGTATCAACTGTACTGAATCGTTGAATGAAAACATTCTAGAAAATTGGCTTATAGTAGTAAGCGGTTTTTTGTAACTAACTTGAAAGATACAACTTTTTACATGTCCAGACATATCAAGCTCTCTTAATTCATCCTTAATGAAACTATAGGATACTTCGTGGTCTTTTATTGGTAGGCTAGGAGTTACATATGCAACAAACAACATCTGCTCAAGTATAATTGTTTAGCTATTGGAATATTAATGCTTATACCATTCTCACTAGATGGGTAGCAACAGTCTATTTGGTATCCTTCATCAGTTTAAGCCCTGTTTGGTGAAGAATTTAGATCTGAGCTATAGCCGGACGACCTCCCCGTACTCATCTTATTCCACAGTTTTGATTCTATTGTATAGAACGTTTAAAAATTAGACTTTACTGCAGATTTTTAACAATATTCCTTAATACATCTACAGCCTTATCTATAGAAAATAGGTTTTCTGCCATTTGTCGAGCATTTCTCCCTAAAGCCTCAATCAACTTTCTATCTTTTCTCATCAACTCAATAATATTTACTATCTCATCTAAATTGCCAGGTTCTATATGGTAACCAGCCTTCCACATAGAGCAGAGACCTGAGGCGTTACATTCCGGAGTAATACAGAGAATAGGTTTCCCGCATGCGGCATACTCGATAAATTTCTTGGGAAGCGCATTGTTCAAGAACTTGATTGGCGCCAAAGTAAAAAGGAAAACGTCTGCCAAATTATAGAGTAAAGACATCTTTTCATAAGGCTGGCTTTCGATGAAAAGTACATTTGATAACTTAAGCTTTTTGACTTCACTCTTCACATACTCTCTAAGAGGGCCGGCTCCAACAACTAGAAAGACAACATCATCTCTCAGCATTCTTTTTGCTAGGTCCACCAATATCATAGGATTTTGAAAAGGCCCAAGCAAGCCAGCATATAGGACTACAAACTTATCACGTAGCCTTTCTAAGACACGTATGGATATTTTTTCTAGAGCTTCATCTTTACCTATTGGTCTAAATACATCAAGATCTATTGCACCATAAATTATGTAGACGTCTTTCTCAACACGAGTTTTCAGAACTCTTGCCATATTTTCATTTAATGTCACTACTGCATCAACTTGGTGATAGGCTATTCTATTTACTAGATGACCAACAGATATCAAGAGATATTTTATAATCTTATTCATTTTAACATATCTTAAAGCATCAGGCCATAAATCTGTAGTATCAGAAATTATCTTTACTTTTTTAAAGAATATTTTATAGAGACCACATATTATTTCAGTGAAGGGTTGGGGGCCCCTAGAATATAGTATACACTCAGAGGTCCCTTCTCTAATCATCTTTAGGAAAGAAGTTACCATGAAAAATATATAAATGAGTAATCTCCCCATCACTGATTTATATAGTGGACCAGCAAAAGGTATAGATAACTCTATAACTCTGATCGTAGGGTCTCTTCTTTGAGACACTGAAAGTGTATGTTTGTTTATATAGACAGGCTTATTTGTAATTACTAAAATGTTAAAACCTAACTTTGAGAATGCCTTAGCTATGTAAAGTCCTCTACCTAAACCAAAGTCAGAAAATTGAATCAATAATACTTTCTTCATCTTCACTTCTCTCATTTCCAAGATGTTACGATACTAATTCAATATATTTAGTTTTCAACTCTTCTGTTATCTTGTACCAGTTATATTTTTTCCTAACAATATTTAGAGCGTTTTTTGAAAGTAGATCTATATCACTACTATTAAGTAATTCCAGTATAGCTTCTGCAAATGCTTTAGGATCAAAAACAGAAGTCTTACCAGCATTATTTTCTTCAATAATATTAGACCACCACATACCTTTTATCGATACCACCGGAAGACCAACAGAAAGGTATTCGAAAGGCTTTATTGGCGTTGCATACTTTTTCCTTGTCGGAACAGCTCCAACCCAGCTTTCAGCTAGAAAAGGGATAAGTTTCTTTCTTTGAATAAATCCTCCAAAAATAGAGTTCGGTAGACTTAATTTTTTAGCTAATCTTCTCAGATTGCCTTCTTCAGGACCCTTTCCAAAGATTGAGACTTCGACTGTTCTATCTTTTTCTAGAATGTATTTCACAGCCTCTATTAGGAGGTCAACATTTTCATATTTCTCAAAATTTCCAGCATAGATAATCCTCTTTCTTCTTTTAGCTAAATTAAAACGAAATATTTCTCCACCATTAGGAGATATAAATAATTTAGAATGTTTACTACCGTATCTCGATCGTAGAACTTCTTTCAACAATTCATTACCTACTAATATTAAATCGCTTTCTTTCATTATGTTTTGAATAATGCTGTTGATTGCTTCATAAGAGCTGCTTCCATAATCAACCCTGCCACACATTATCTCTTCATAAGCCCATAGGTCATGGATGTCGGCAGCCACAGGTACTTCTGTGAAGTGTTTAGCTAGAATAGCCGCTGCTGAGGGTACATCTTGTTCAGCTTGTAATATATCTACTGGATTTTTAACTAATTGCTCTCTCAAAGAGTGAGCTAATCTTTGAATAATAACATTAAGAGTAATTAGCCTGTAAATAAAATTACTCGTGAAAACTCTTTTCTTAATCAAATATCGAACAATCATGTACAGGTTTTCACTAAATTTGTTAGAACCTAATCTATGGAAGTAAACTCGCTGAGATTTTCCGACCTCCTCATTATGAGGTGTAAAAACATGAAGTTCTACATCTTTATGCAATGAAAGATATTTTATTAACATGTAAGGCCTATGGCTGAAGCCTAAGCCCTCATTTAAAGGGTTGATCAAGAAGATACCGATCTTTAGAATCTCAAACACCTCCTGATAGTAAAGAGTCTACAGGTAGAATTGGGATCTCCATTTCTATAAGAAGCTTCACAAACTTAAGAAAGTATCCTTGGAAGATGTCAAATAAACCAGGACATTTATTAACGTCATGAGTGAAAAAGATAAACCAGTACCGATTATTAGAATTCTTCGCAAGACTTATTTTTCGAATCAATTCCTTAAGAAAACATCTACCACTTATACTAAACCTGATAACATCATATAAGGTTATTTGAGTCCTAGTTAGAAGTCCTCTAAAAGGTGGAGAATTAGCTACTGTCTCGCTTCTACCCGTGAATACGTAATTATAATTTCTTAGAATAAAAGATAAGTGATATTTTTTCATCCTACTCTTTGGGAATATGAAGTAGTATAATTTATACCCGAGTTTCTGCTCTGCATAAAGCCTATTCAATCTTATTTCTTTTGACAAATGTTCTAATGAAATATCATTCATGTTGGGATGCGTAAAAGTATGGTCTCCTAGAGACCACCCTTTTTTTATAAGCTCCTTTAATTGGTCTAACGTTAAATAACCTTTCTTGCCAACGTATGAACCCACGAGACCAATGCTTCCCAAAATTTTATTATCTTCAAAAAATGGAAAGACTATATCATAAATGGACGACCGCCCATCATCAAACATGAAAGAGATATAAGCTCCTGCATTATTGCTAGACATTCATCCCCCTCCTATCATTCTTAACCTTAGATACGCTTATCTTCTCAAATCTATTATTAGCGCTTCTATAAAGATTGAACTCCATATGGAACCATAGAATTCTAAACTAAGGATTTTATTTTATGACTGCTTAGCCATAATCAGTATTCTTATGCTTTTGGACTCCTTAAAATTAAGAGTAGATCTCTCTAGCCACATTAACATTTTGTGCCTAACCCAACTTTTGCCTTCGCATAATCCACTACTAATTCGGTAGACTTTATCTATATCATGCTAGAAGATAGCTAAGTACTTTTTTCTTTTATGAGAGAAACTAGTACCCAGAGCATCACTGCTGTCGAGCACAGTATTATTCCAGCTACTCCAAAACCTATGGTAATCATTGCTAGAGGAAGACTGAAATATCTTGATATATTAAACAATTGGATAAGTACTAGCCCTGATACTAAGGCTACGAATAAACAAATTATACCTGGCATTCCATAGAAGATTAATGGATGTCTTATTGATAAATGCTTTATCGTGCTAAAGATTACATCTAAAGCATGTTCTAAGGGGCTCATTGTAGATGGTGACTCAACGTTGTAGAATATTCTTATAGGTACTTCTATTATCTTCAGACCTTTCTCTTCAGCTTTTAGTAATATCTCTGTGCTTATCCCCATTCCCATCTCCACAGGTCTTAGGTTTTCTAAAGCTCTCCTTGAATACGCTCTGAATCCTGACTGTGTATCTGATATTTTCATAGACTTCATCTTAGTAACCCAGTTTATTAGCTTTATACCTATTTTCCGATAAGTTGGAGTTTCTCGTGCGCAGGTTAGAAATCTAGATCCTATTACTATATCTGCCGCCTCATTTAGTATTGGCTCCACGAGTTTAGGTATGTCATCAGGGTCATGCTGTCCATCAGCATCGATAGTTATCATCACATCAGCCCCGGCTTCTCTTGCTCTTCTAAACAATGTTCCTAATGCAGCTCCATAACCCATGTTTTTTCCATGTCTTATTACTTCTGCTCCTAATGCTTCTGCAATCTCAGCACTCATGTCGGTTGATCCATCATCACATACAATCATCTTGTCAACATACTTCTTAGTCTTCAATAACACTTTAGCTATGGTCTTCTCTTCATTGTAAGTAGGGATACAAGCAATGATATATGGCTTCTTGCTACTCATACAATTTCTATTGAGTAAAGCGAACATAAATGCATGACTAGGTATGATGCAGTTTTTCAGTAAGACTCATGTGCTCTCTCTCCTATTTCCTCTCAAATCTACTTATTCTTCATCTATTTAATGTTTTATCGAGCGGGATTCTATAAAGTGCGAGCTTATTTTCCACCGATAACATTTCCGCATTGTTTATCGCCCCCTCGAACCAGATGAGATATATATCTCGGCAGCTACTTTGCATAGCATCTAAGATTGCTAGACTAGGATTATTATCTGAAAAGGAGTATACTTCAGCATTTGTTAGATAAATTACCCAATACTTAAACCATGGATCATGTGTGACCACGCAGGCTCCTTCTACCCCAATATTATTGATGATCTCAGAGAAAGAAATTACTGCGACTATGTGTTCCGGCTTTGCTGTCGAGAATACCATTGTAGATGGGATAAAACCTGTGTACAAGACGGATGGGAGCTTAAAAGGCTGGGTAACCCCAAGCATACTAAATCCATTTATAGAAACTATCATTAGCGTGACTATCGTAGCCAGTGTTTTAAACAATCTTGACCCATTAAACTTTGATATAGCGTTCGTAGCATAAAACGTTAAAGGGACTGTCATGTAGAGCATACATCTATCTGCATATCTAACAGCGAAAAAAGGTGTCAAGATTTGTGAAAGATACCCCACAGCCATAACTATTACCCAAGGAGTTAGATATTTATCATGGAAAAAACCGAGGGGTACTAGTGGAAGAATATACCAAAAAGTGGCTACGAGAATACCTACTGCATGGCTGACTATATCTGCGTATCCTCCAGGCCCCCATTCATATAGAAGATTTCCAAATACCGTATATAGATTAACCAGTCTAGAGTAAGAAATATAACTACCTATTTCATAGCATATGAAAGGTGTAGCAGCAAGCATAATAAAGAAGAATGTATTCCTAAACCTCTTTGTTCTTAAGGCCGATAATGCAAGATAAAGATTCATTGTTATTGCCGTAGCCAAGGCAAGCTCATGAAGTAGCCCAATAAACGCGACTAAGATAAATGATGCAATAGCCTTCTTTATAGTTAAATTATTCCACGGATCCATACATAGATACGCTAGTAGCAGTAGAGTTGCTACTGACTGCCTATGGAGATCCCAGGATATTCTCAACATTGCAGCAGAGAATGTCATCGCTATAATTAGAAATAACGTTCTCCTCATACTCCAACATAACTTCTTGTAGGCGTACATACATGCAAGAAATACCGTGGTAGCGAAAAATAAAGTTGGTAAGATCTTCATAAACATCATCAAATCGATGCCGATTGAGTAAAGTATACCCAGTATTCTTGCAAAAAAAGGCATAATCATTGAACTACTTGATAAATTTTTTGCTTGAACTAAATATATAACAGTATCAAAGCCTATTGGAGTCGGTGATAATAGTTCTGGGATAGACCTAACAGCAAGCGGGACCAAGAAGCTTAAGAAATAAATTCTCTTATCAATCATGAAATCAATCCCTGACTAAATGTATAAGAATACTTTGAAAGCTCAGTTAAGTTCAAGTCCACTTTACCTCATAGATTACTATGTTCTCCGTTTCAAATACAGGTTCGAATTTAATGGCTTGATTAACTATGTATATATAGTCTCCTCCCTCCATTTTAGGTCTAGTAGTCGGTAAATACATGTACTTCAGAGACGATAGATAGTTTAAAGGCTTAATGTTTATTGTTATTTCAGCCTTATTGTTAACAGATTTCTTAAAAATGAGTATTCTCGGCATATTGAATTCGCGGTCTAAACCATATTGAAGGATAGCTTCTTTATCTGCTTCTACTTGTATGCTTCCCGCGTCACTTACTATTAATGTCTTATGCCCACTAACGTTAACATATGGAACTTCTCTTCCCCATGACTGCCAAATTGAAAGTTCTATTGACTCTATTTGTACTCCAGGCTTAGGCTCAGCTTTGTAAAATACTGTAAGTTCACCATTTTTATTCTTGACCTCTTTATGAAATATTAGGCCCATCGTCTCGTAGGTCATCATTCTACCATCTACCGTTATCTCTTCCTGCGTTACATTACCCATGTAAGGAGCTTCTACCCAGCCTGCTCCAGCCTTAGTGAAGTTAACCCTGACAAAAGCATCTTGTATATAGGCTACTTCACCGCTTGGGTATGGCGGAGTCCAAGTCCTAGTTTTGTGGAATGGGTGGTCTTTCGGTAGAACAATATACTTAACATCAAAGTCTTCTAAAGCTCTCTCAAAACTCATAAACCAGTTTTGGGGATACTGAAGAACATTATTTGGATTTCTGAAGGTTATCGTAAAGGAGTCTCCTCTAGGACTTAGTGGCAATGTTATTAAAACCCTATGCTGATTGAATTCTTCGTAGATTTCAGCCTCGATACGAGTTAAATTCTTATCAAATTCAACTATAATCTCCCCGGTTCCTGTAGAGAGCCTAAAGCCGTTAGAAGTAGCGTTAAATCTCTTTATTATCTTCCACCAAGCAAGAAAGAATGTGATCTGCGCCTCATTGAGCTTCGCCTCAGTTGTTGAGGAGACGTCATAACGTATTTTAAAGTATGGCGTATTTTGTGATATTTCTAAAGTCTTGTTTATTCTTAATGCAATACTTTGGTAGGATAATGTGATGGTTGTTTGCTCTTTATGCTTATCTATTGAGTAAATGTATAACCATGAATCGAATGGAGCCTCCATCCATGTCCTACCACCTCTTTCAAAAACAAATCTTACAAAGGAGTCGTCAAGATACAGTATCGGATCGTAACACCATTCGTTTGAGACATATATCAACGGGGCAAAGGTTGGCGTAAGTGGTGATTGATCATCTATTTTGAAGTATCCGTTCGTAACTACATAATTTGATAAAAGTATTGCTTGTGCTGAAAGAGATCTGTAAAGCTCATCTTTAATCATTATCATCTTTAACGGAATATCCATCAAAGTCCTTCTACTGCTATAGCCTTCTATCCATCTACCGAGATGGTAACTGGCAACAATCAGGTCTTTCGTATCAGTATTATCTCTTATCCAGCCTAAGACTTGTAATCTTTCTTGATCAGAATATTTTCGATAATCTTTTGAGAGCCAGTCGTAATACTCATATGCTGAGTCATTCGTGGATAGAGTAATGACCGGCGTTAAAATTAATACCGCAAATATTAATATTGTTATCAAAAACTTATCCATACTGATCTCAAGAGAGTATATAGGTTCTTTACCATAATACTCTTCAGAAACTTTAGTTACCTTAACGATCTCTTTAAGGTTCGGCGCCGTCACCGTGGAAGCTATAGTTATTGGTATCCCTAGGAAAAGTAAGAATCTGCCAACATCAGCCGCGACTCCAATATATTGTGATAAGGCTAGTAAGACCGGTGAGATAATCCATGCAGATAGTATTATCGCCAAAAAGTACCTCCAAGTTAAGACAAGTTTCACAATGCCGAGAATGGATAAAGTTGCAAGTATATAGAGATAGAATGGGTTCTTGAAAGTCCATAACAGCCTGTCATATAAATCAACCTGTTCTACAACGGGGTTCCTAATAAGATATCCAAACGTTATTAGATAGATGGTGTAAGCAATGATTACATTTAGCGATATAAGGATGGCTAACATGAACCTGAAAGAAAGAATCTTTAGAGCCAAAAACATGATGACAACGATGATAAGTACCCCAGCAAATACAACAGCAGTCATATGATGAGTTAATGTTATGAAAACTGTAATTATAACAAGATAAGCTAAGTCCTTTTTAGATGATTGACCCTCGATGATCCTGATTATAGCATAAACTCCAACAGGCAACAAGGCGATTCCCAAGAGATTCGGGTATGCCCCCCACCATATCATCTCATAATGCATTGGAAGCAATGACGTTATTAACGAAGCCATTGCTGAAGCCCATTTACTTCCAGAGACCTTATATGCGAACAATCCAGAAGTTATAGGGATTAACATGAAAACCAGAATTGCCAGAGCCTTCATAGCTACGACTGAATCTCCAATCAAAAATGTTAAGAGTGCTCCCAGAAAAGGGAATAAAGGTGGATATGAAGATAGATCTTCATTCCAAAGCGGATAAGTATTTCCAAGGAAAGCATTTATTCTCTTAAGCCAATTTCCGGGGTCGTCTCCGGTTGGAAGATAGTTCATAAACATTTTATCTCCGATAAGAAAACCTGAGATGATTGGACCTAGAATGAATAGAGCTATATATACAAAGTTTTTAATAATTAGAACCCTTGAGCAACCTGTGAATCCTCTCTTAAACCAGTTTATTGGCCGATGAAGAAGGTTTAGTAGCTTAGAGCTATTTATCCATGACATCCTCAAGAACCTTCTCCAGCTCTGAGCCTATGTTCTCCCAATTAAACCTTAAGGCGAAGACCCTGCCTTTATCAGATAGCTTCTTATGTAAGTCTTCATTCTTCAATAATTCAAGAATAGCTTCAGCTAGGGAATTTGGTTCTGGATCAGCTAATAAAGCTTCCTCTCTATTTTTGACCATACTTGAGAAAGCGTTATAAGGGCTTCTGATAGATATTACAGGTGTCCCAGCTGCCATAGCCTCTATATAGGAGATACCATGGCCTTCTCTATGAGAAGGGATTACAACAGTCCAAGCACTCTTAATGTTTTCAAGCAACCTTTTTCTAGGAACAGCTATATGAGTATGAACACCTTCTACTCTTGACGTTACCGCAATGATTTGATTTCTTAGAGGTCCATCACCTATTATGTGCAAGCTAGCTTCTGGTCTAGACCTCTTAACAATCTTGAATGCTCTAATCAGTAGGTCGATGCCTTTGTGTGGAGCGAATCTACCGAAGAATACTATCTTTCCAAACTCTCTCTTAGTATTTGCAAGGTCATCGTATTCCACTGGATCTATACCATTCCAGATGACTGGTACACTATCTTTAACTCCTAGTATATTTTTTAGCCTCTCCCTAGTGAAATTAGATACAGCTATATGTTTAACTTTGTTCATCTTTGCAACAATCTTCTCTAGGATGTATCCTCCAAGCCCTCTCAACCCAAATTTCCAATAATATCTTCCCCATACTTCATGCCAGTCAATTACTAAATTATGGCTATACTCACTCTTAATATAGACAATGTGAAGCAGAGGCCATTGACTTGATAAAACAACATCATAATCGTTCCGTTTAAGATATTCTAAACACTTTTTAGAAAACTCTCTAACTCCCCGAAGTGACCTAGTCCCATCTTCTAGGAAGTACTTGTTTGGAGCATTTATTCTAAATATTCTTAATCTTCCAGAAGATTCCGATTCTGGAATTTTCCCATTCTCAGGATCAATAGCCATCTGTAATAAGGTTATAACGTCAACTTCATTTTTTCTACATAAGTATTCAGCAAGCTTAGTGTATCTAGTCTCTACTCCACCTATGTACGGCTTAAAACCTTCAGAGACTATTGCGATTCTCATGAGCCCTCTAAGAATTCGTCATTATTATACCTTCATTATTCATTACAATATCTTCATTCCTATCTACGATGAATAAATTTCGTCTCCTAGAATAGATTTATTCTTAGGATTCATGAAGTTCGAGGACTATTGCACGGGAATTCTGGTATACTATCTTATAGTTAGGGTTATGTAGTAAATGCATATATTCAGGTCTCGTAACAGGTTTAAGCGTAATGTAACGTTCAAACTTACTATCTTGGATCCTTGGGATCACGATATAGTTAACATTAAATTCTCTCATCAGGTCTCTTGAGTTGATAAGCTTTACCTCTCTTCCCGTCTGCTGCTTTTCCGATACGGATACTTCTATGATAGCTTTATGATGGGGATGAAGAATGAATGTGAAGGGAAATGCTGTTATTGAATTTGTCTCAATGGTAAATTCCCCTATATCTGTGGTAGCCAGTAATGTTCCATTCCCCTTAACCTTAACCTCCCATATAGTCCTTGTAGGCCACTTCCTCAACTCGATAATAATTCTATCAAGCTTAACGCTTGAGTTAAGAGATTCAATCTTGAAAGATAAGGAAGCCTTATTATTTTTAGGATCTATGGAAAGAGTTTTCTCGATTAGGAAGTTCTTAAAGATGTAACTAACAATTATATTATCTTCGCCCTCAGTAATTTTAACGCTCTCTGCATTCGAAATATATTCTCTAAATGCCTCTAGATTATGATATCCTTCTACATAGGATGAGTTAGATTCTAAGAAGAATACCTCCTCTAAGGCTCCCCGAGTCTTTAATGCGATTCTAGACGAGATATTTTCTCTCGGATCATAAGGTTCATATATAGTTACAATATCATTTGTTAGGCAGTATGATGAGAGAAGTATTGTTCTAGCAAGATATGCTCTTTCATGTTCACCCTTGACGAAGAGGTACATTGGATGAGTATACATCAGTACTCTCCTAGAACTATAACCTTCAATCCATCTAGCAATCTCTTCTTCAGCCACGATTACAGAGTCATTTGGAATATTATCTTTAATCAACTTAATGATTTCAAGCTTTTCAGAATCTCCGTAATTATCTCTGAAATTATACCATTCGTCAACGCTTTTGAAAGTCGAGTATCCATAAGCAATTGAGGAAAAAATAGCGAAAACCAACGCTATTACTAACAAAAGCCGAAATATCCTTGTAATAAAATTGATCAATATATATCCGAAAATCCTTAAAGCCCACTCCTTCAACTTTGCTAGACTAGGATTTTTACTCTCTCCGGACATAGAAAAGAAGAATTCTTGAGAGCCCATTGCCAATATTACAAAGGGTTCTACGAAAAATATGAAGACTCTTTGATAGTCTAACGCTATTCCAAGCTCATGTAGATTTATTAGAAGGAGAGGTGCCATGAGCCATGCTGTAAGGACGCTTATCTCTGTTAGCATCTTCCTAGTTAAGAGTGCAGAAACTATCGTTACAGCCATTAATGCATAAAGTGTGAGGAAGAAAAATTCACTTTTAAAGATCCATGTTAAGAAACCGGAAGCTAGAGAGACTTTCAAATAATAATGAGCGGCCTCATTGTATATCAGATAATCCAGTGGCCATAGAAAAGCGAAGATGTAGAAAGCATAGATCCCAAGAGTGAAAGAAAAGACGCTTAATATTTTTAAAGCGGCGGTTCTTCGTCTCAATGTTAATGAGGCGGCCAAGAGTATCAGCAGCGTTGTAGAATACACTAGAAAAGTTAGGTTATGCCCGATTCCTATAAGTGCTGAAGTTATAAAGAGTAACAAGAGCAGTTTTCTTGAGTTTCCCTTAAGCCATGTGATGAGCAACGTTATCGAGATCATGAGTAATGATGAACTTAAAAGATTAGGATAACCTCCCCATCCAAGCATCTCTACATGAATTGGGAGCATCATCATAATTATTCCTGCTGAGACTGAGACTGAGAGTCTTTTAAATAAAAGAATTGAGGAAAGGAAGACTATTAAGGGTCTTAATGAGAAAGTTAGAACAGCAAGGAACTTTATAGAAAAAACTGGATCACCCGTTAAGTAAACTAGTATTGCGAGGATTGTCGGAAAAAGAGGAGGGTAATTAAGTGATTTCTCATTCCACAATGGCCAGGTTACTCCAAGAAGACCATTTGCATACTTTAGCCATATCCCACCGTCAACCCACCATGGAAGAGCTCTAGGTCCTATGAAGCTCCATGCGACGGAAAAAGCTACTAGGAATAATCCAATTGACAACGTGAAAATAATATATGTATGGTTAAATCTCAAGGAGCCGGATCTATCAATAGAGGTCATTTTATATTTACTTTACGTATGGCGGTGGTGCTGGAGGCAGTAGTGCAAAGGTTACTAAGGCAACTGCAACGCCTATTAAGATGAGAACAACGATGAGTTCCCAAGGGAATCTTCTCCTTTCTGCCCCTGTAAAAATTTCAAACACCATGATCTATCGCTTATTTTAATAGCTAGGCAATATATATAGATATCTTTTGGGAGAAAGGATCTTATTAATTTTCATCAGACCACCAATATAATGAAGTTCTAATTTTATAAATAAGAAGCATGCCGTATCAGAATAATGAGGTAGTTACTAAGTAGATTACTTAGTTAACGGTACGAGATAGGTCTCTTATTGTATAGTTTATATATTCTTTAAGTATTGAACTCATCTGAAAACCCTCAGGTATATTATTATGCATGCTAGTTGTATGAAGCTTATGATGGTTGATGCTAGCCTCTCCCATCTTATGGCGAGTCTTCTAAACCGCTTGTTAGCCATGTGAAGAACCTCTCTACACTGCTCCTCATCCGCTTATACGCTTCTAAATCGAGCTTGTAGGGTCTTCCATGCCTCGACCTACGCTTATTCCTGATGTTAATGGTATATTGGCCTTCATACCCTCCTCCTTAGATACATCCTTATATCTTTCGTATCATATGCCGAGTCTCCAGCAACTTCGCTAAGCCTAGAACTAGGCCTACCCTTGCCACACCTAACTCTTATGCTATCCACGACTTCTTTGAAGCGTTTGCTATCATGCTCATCCCCAGGCCCCACCATACCGGTTAACATCAGGACTTAACAGTCCCCCGTGCCAGCATTTGACAAACTATCTCTACCTCGACTTCGAAACCTTCTGATACTATCTTTAATTCCCTAACCGAATCTGTTTTGAGAAGATACATTCCACTACAGGGATCCTTAACTTTATGGCCCATTACAAGGCTTAGGAAGACGCTTATCAGCCTGTTTCCAAGTCTATTGACATACGGCATATTCTGCTTATCAACGCGGCATCCTATAACTTCATTACACCCATGTCTTACCGCCATCATCAATAATTTCTCTATGTCTTTTGCATCGTATGTCCCATCACCATCCATAATTAATACCCAGGGCGTCTTAACAAGTCCTAGTCCCGTCTTAATGGCCATAGCCTTGCCACGACCTACTTGATAGACAACTTGCACTCCGAGGTTTTTAGCTATATCAACGGTTCTATCAGAGGAGTATCCATCTACAACTAATATATTCTTAAAACCACACTCAATAATCTCCCGAATAACTTTGCCTATCGCTTCCTGCTCATTGAGCGTAGGAATTAGAATAGTTACATCATCCTTACTATAAACAGGTAAATTCTTCAAAGAGGTATCAATAGCAATGATATTACTACCATTGGTATCCGCAAAATCTTTTGTAGAATACTCTCTAGTTATAGAGCCATTTGGTTGGATTATAGTCTCACCAGACCGTAGAGTAATAGAGACATCACAAGCATGAGTAAGCTTATGGAGCCTATATCAGTATATTAGAGCTTAGTGATGGAACCAAGTAATCTAGTGACCCATTGTAGAGTCAATGCTTGTAAGATAGTATAGCTCTTATTGTATCTCCATTCGCCTGCACTCTTATGGCCCCAGCTTGAAGCCAGCTCTGAAAGCTTCCAAACCTCTCGAATGCCAATCTCGATCAGCAGGTAGTCTTTAGAAATAAGTCGCCTAAGCTCTTTAATAGTCTTTATAATAGCTTTCATCAGTAGACTGCTTTTGACGGTTTGTAATCTCATTATCAAGCACGCTCTTATGAAGGACTTAGTCAATGGGTTTACCTGAGACCATTTCCTAGCCTTCTTAACCCTAACTACGACACTACTTAACTCATCCAAAAGCTTAACATTTAAATTCTCAGAGAGAACATCTTTACATTGGATCGATGGTGAAGGCATCACTTATTATGGTCAAGACCCAATATATAAAGGTTTAATTCTAGAAAATAGAACCTTCCACCCCAATTCAAAGAAAAAAGAATATGATTAATAAAATTATACTGAGGCAATGTAAAGGAGTAATGTTAGTAGGAATCTGCAGCCAATGTTACTACCTTACGTTACTGAACAAGATAGTGTCCGGATAAGAGGGTTATGTAGCTAAGAAGTCTCCTTATAGTTGCCTAGGCCAAGAGATGGCCACCCCCTCAATGGCATTTAAAGCCTTACCCAGACACTATGATCCTGTCAACTTTTACTTAAGTTTTCTTATTTATAAATTTTAAATTTTTTAGATGATAGGCTGGAGAAGCTATTCTTTGAACTCATCTCTAAATTTTGTATCTTAGGTGTATGATTATTGATACTAGTTTCTCATACCTTATGATTTTCCTCCTGAATGATTTAGCTATCTGAAGAACCTCTCTACAGCAGACTTCATCTTCTTGTATAGCTCGACATTGTATTGTTTAGGCTTCCTACCATTCCTAGGA
>Ga0105158_1000409_pt1 | contig 18738 bp, 20 predicted proteins | sample LHCtaG_FD_81567 | JGI IMG/M metagenome (GOLD analysis project Ga0105158, IMG submission 81567) | Hot spring microbial communities from Little Hot Creek, USA to study Microbial Dark Matter (Phase II) - LHC4sed_matched | ecosystem: Environmental > Aquatic > Thermal springs > Hot (42-90C) >...
CGCGGCCTCCGGTCTACCGGTTATCCAGCCGGGTAGACGCCGGGCAGCTGCGCCGTTGTGGATAAGGGCTGAAAGCATCTAAGCCCGAAGCCACTCCCGAAAATAGGCGACCAACCTGGAGCATAAGGCTGAGCAACCAGCCGGCTCCAGTCGAGGGCGGGAGTAGAAGACTCCGTTGATGGGGTGGGGGTGTAAGCACCAAGGGTTCGCCCGAGGTGTTCAGCCTGCCACTCCCAATAGCCCGAGGTACACGGTTTCCCGCTTCCTGTTGGGACGGGTGAAAAACTGCCTGTGACGCTTCGCAACGTTTTTAAAAACCGACGCGTCTTTTTACAAGGAGACAGGGAGGAAGTTGAAGGACGGGTTTCGGGCCCTCCACGGGCCTGAGGAAACTCCCTTCTTGATGCGGGTGCTACAGCGCCGTAAGGCGCAGGGGGAGACCTCTAGGCTGAGACAGAAACGAAGCCTGTTCGAGGATATGGGTGTGAAGAACGCAGACGACCCTCAAAACAGGCGTGAAACGTGCTCAGCCTGTAGCAAGCAAGGCCAAACGGATCAGATGAGCAACCCGCGTGATGATCGGGTGGGCCGCTTAGTCGAATCCCGTCGCGAACAGAAAAGGGGTTACTCTCAACATCCTCCCTGTCTCTACGCTCTCCATCTCCACGCGGATGATCCTAAGAAATGTACGGTGTTAGTCCTTAAGAAACACGGCATGGTCAAAGTGTTTTCAAGGATGTCTAGGGTGCCGAAGCGATCCATAGTTTTAAACCCCGAGTCCCCGGTGACGCTCTCCCCCGAGGATAGGAATATCGCCGTGCGCTACGGGATTACTGTCATAGATACTTCTTGGAAATCTTCTGACAATATTGTTTTCCACACTCTTAAAGTACCATTTCATAGACGTCTACCGCGTTTGCTTGCAGCAAACCCCATTAATTACGGAGTGCCCGACCTGCTTTCAAGCGCTGAAGCGTTTGCAGCAGCACTTTTCATACTCGGCTTTCCGGAGCGGGCTATGGAAATCCTTTCGAAATTCAAATGGGGGATGAGCTTCATAAAGCTGAATGAGGCTTTGCTCCCTACCTCAGCTCGTCGAGAGTTTTAACAACAATATCCCTAGGTATTTTCTCTAGGGAGCCTATTCTCTCACCAACTATTAACTTAACGCCTTTCGCGGATGCGAGTTCCAATAGCCTCTGTGTAACTATGCCGTCGAAAACTATCCCCGCAACACTATCAAGCTCATTAAGACGTTGGAAAAGCTGGCTGACGGGGGCTTCTTCAATGACCTCCCCCTCAGAATCCAAAAGAACTGCCATGAAGGTTTCTCTAATACTTTCCTTAAGCTCACTGGCCTTATTCAGAAGGTTCTCGGGAACGACTTGTTTCAATGCTGCATGAGTAGCCAAGTAAGTTTTCAAATCCACCCTTTTACTGATCAAATCCAAGATTTCAATAGGCTTCATTTCTTCCACCTCCATCCCTTGCGGTGCTTTACTGACATAATCTATCTTCGCCCCCCTTCTCAAAAGCTCTTTCACAATCATGTCTCCAACCCTGTCTCCGTCAGCGAGAACAGTAACCTCCCTCTTCTTATGAGTCAGATTTACAACGTATTGTGGAATATTCACTCCGTTGGTTGCAACGATGTTTTTAACCCCTGCTCTTAGAAGAATAGTCAAGTCAGCCCTCCCCTCTACAATGAATAACGTGTCGCTCGACTCTGCCTCGGGTCCACCCTCTACACCAGGCGCTAGGCTTACTATCCTCCCCACCTCACTGGCCTCGCTGACTTGGCTCAGCATTTGAATGACCTCGCTCCTCTGCGAAGCAGACCATTTTTGCATTATGTCCTTGGCTCTCTCCATAACCTTCTTCCTCTTCTCCTCTCTCGCATCCTCAAGCCCTAGCAGTTTAAACTTAGCATCATAGGGTCCAACCCTCTCTATGCTCTCCAGCGTGGCTGCTAAAAGCGCAGCCGTAGGCTGGTCCAGATTATTCGGAATAGTTACTGTTCCGACTGTCTTTTTATCCTCTACCCGAATATCTACGTCTATTCTACCAAGCTTACCGCTCCTCTGGAGCTTCTTCAGGTCGAGGGCGTCTCCGAACAGACCTTCAGTCTGTCCAAATATTGCTCCTATTACATCGTGTTTCTGTGGGAATCTTCATATACGAAGATCCTTTCCACAACTCCCTCGACCGTGAACTCCAGCTTCACGATATACTTTGAGATGGGAATCTGTTGTTCAGATCCCATTTTTCAACCACCTCTTTCCATTTTTATGAATAGATAAGTATCCTCTTTCCATAAATCATCAGGTTTCCCAACGCAGTTGGAAATATAAACTTTTTATTCCAGAGCAATACTGGAAAAACAGGCATCTTTGCCGTCGAAGAAAACCGTGGGTAAAAACGCCGTTCCGAACGTAGATTTGTTAAGCAGAATCATAGAGGATTTGAACACGCAGGACCCTGGGCAACTCATAGTGGTCGAGGGCTATAGAGATAGGGATGCTTTGCTCAAGCTCGGTGTCAGAACGAGGATAATGACGCTGAGGAGCTTCCTGAGGCTCGCTGCTACAGACTGGCTTGAGAAAGAAGGCTTGGCTGAGATAATTGTCCTGACGGATTTTGATAGAAGAGGTAAGTTCTACAGCAGGGTCATAAAGAAAATCTGCTCAGGAAGAGCTAGAGTAAACACTCAGTATAAGCATAGGCTTAGAAAATCCTTGGGGAATTGGATTAAAGACGTAGAAGGGATACCTGGCTTTGTTAGAAATCGTTTAAACCCGGTTTAAAAACAGTTTAAGCTCGGCCTGACCTCCTTTTTCACAGCACGCGTTACGCGTGCTCGAAGGCTTCTTAAACCGAGCTTGTTTCGCCGTCCCGGGTCCTCCTCCCTCATAGCGGAGCCAAGCTCCAAGCTCAGTTAGATCCGCTTTCGGACGGCTCGTTAAGAAATATTGTCGGAGATGCTTTTAAGCTTTCTCTCCTTTTTTAAACACCCTTTCTCATCGATTTCGCCCTTTCTAATCCTCGAGCTGGAAATAGGGTAAGAGTCCTCGGCCTCAAGAAGGGGTGCTAAAAGTATTTCCAAGGGGTGCAGGCCTTTCCCACGCCTCATGTTATTTATGAGAATACTGTTTCCAAGGGTTTCTGAAGTGGCGAGGAGGGTTCCTTCTTCAAGACTTACGGAGGGCCCTGCAAAATCATCTAGTTTAAACAACTCAAACTCTACGTGTCTCTCTTGAAGAAAGCTTAAAACATTATTAAGCCTGGTTTCAAATGGTTCTACGCTATGGTTTTTCCCAGACGCAAACCTGTCCGAAGTGACTCCGACGATCAGCTTCTCTCCCAAGGATGCTGCAAAACTCAAGAGTAGTCTATGCCCCCTATGGAAGAGGTCGAAAGTTCCTCCGAGTGCGACGACTTTCCTCATAATAGTCTTTAAAATCTTAAAAATCGTTTAAAGCCTTTCGCCCCTAGCGATAGTGTTGAATGAGGATGAGATAAGAAAGTACTTGGCTGCCGGCGAGATAGCTAGGAGGGTTAAGAAGGACTCGCGCAAGTGGGTTAAGGAGGGAGCTTCCCTGTTAGATTTATGCGAGAAAGTGGAGAAGCGCATAGAGGAGCTTGGTGGGTCTCCCGCCTTCCCCTGCAACATTTGCATCGACGAGGTTGCTGCTCACTTCACACCGCCCCCTGGCTTTTCTGGAAAGATTCCTCCAGAAGGACTTGTTAAAGTTGATTTCGGAGTTCATGTCGACGGATACATAGTGGACACAGCCTTCACCATACCTCTTTCCCCAAGGGATAGAGAGATCGTAGAGGCTGCTGAGAACATTCTGCTAAGAGTTTCAGGAATCCTGAAGGCAGGTGTTAAAATCAGCCAAGTCGGCGAGATAGTTGAAAGATCAGCGAGATCCAGAGGCTTTAAAGTGATAAGGAATTTAACAGGACACGAAATAGACCGTTTCAATCTACATACGGGGCTATCCGTACCTAACATTAAGACTTTCAGCGTTGAGAAGTTCAGGAAGGATATGGTTGTCGCAATAGAGCCCTTCCTCACTCTTGCTGATGGGTCTGGCGAAGTAGGTGAGATCGAAAACACGTATATCTATCGTTTTAAACACCTGTCTATAGACTGCACGGGGGAATTTGGCAGCATCGTTAAAAAACTGCATAACTCGTTTAAAACACTGCCTTTTTGCGAAAGATGGGCGCTAAGCCGATTCGGAGAAATTGAAGAAGAGAGTTTTAAAAAAGCATTAGAGTATTCTAGAAAAAACCTGGTTTTCTACCCTGTGCTCCTGGAGAGAAATAGAAAGAAGGTGGCTCAGGCTGAAGACACTTTCCTAGTGCTTGAAGACTCTGCGATAAACCTTACTTCAGAACAGGTTTAAGAACGCTCTTCCTGAACACCTCTGTCCAAATATATTGCTGTGATAAGCATTCTATTTTCAACGCTTCCCTCAGGAGGCCTGGGGCACCTAGGGCATTCCTCCCCATACCCGTATACAAAATCTCCCTCGCGGAAGGGTCTGACAGACTTATAATTACACTTAGAACACTCTTCGACAGTTAGGACAACTATCCTTCTCCCCTTTATCATTCTTTGAATACTGACTTGATACCTTCTTATCGCGTAGAAAGTTCCTATTAATCCCATTGCACCAAGTATCATGAACGAAAAGTTCGCCAAATTATTCCCCTCCTTATCGATCCCCGTTAAGCCGTGGAAAAACAGTATTAGTGAGAAGAGAATAAACAACCCTAACAGGAAGAAGTAGAAAGGAGCTAAGAAACTTATCGAGGTCTTCTCCATCCTCCCCTCCCCCTACTGGCCTATTCCTATGGTGTTACCTACTCCTATCACCATTACTGCATCACCTTCAGAAGACTTTTCGATGATTCTCTGCATGAGAATTTTACATGCTTCTTCAACACCGTTGAGCACTTCCTTCGTCATCGGCGTAATCGCCTCCTTCAGAGACATCTTTATGATCATGCCGTACAAGGGTATGGACTTCTTGGTAGCAACCTCCTCTATCTTATACTTCTCAGTTCCTATTCCTCCTATGATTGCTCCAACACCTTCAGCAATGCTCCCGGTCTTCTCACCCTCAAGCTTGAGCCCAGCATCCACCATGAAGACAGTCTTAAAATTCTCGACTTCGCTGAGCTTCATAAGCGCGTCTCCGGGAGTTCCCACCGCTCCTCCAGGGCCTTTCGCCTTCATAAAGTATACCCTTCTGCCATCAATGTTCTTCACAGTATACACGTTGTCCTTCTCAATCTCCTTGATCTCGCCCCCCCTCATTAGACGGGCGGCGACCAAGGCTCCTGCCCCGTCTCCAACAGGCTGGCCGCTGGAGAAAGCCTGTATAGCACCCAGGTATGCTTCAGCCTCCATCAGTACTTGTGGAAGGATTGCTTGTAACTGTATGATCAATATGTAGCTTGAAGTCTTCTTGCCAAGAATGTAATAATGTCTCACAACCTTATAGTAGTAGTTTAAGGCGTATGATGCTTCGAAAAGATTCATCAGATTCAAAACCTGGCTGTCATCCAGCTCAGGAATTATTTGTTTAATCTCGCTCCTAATCCTGTTCTCAGCAGTCTTAACTATGTGATCAAGCTTCCAAACAACCCCGGCAGGATCCATATCTACAGGAGGAACCGTGACGAATTCCAAGAAATTATCTATGAAGCGATTTATCTCCTCCTTGTTATACTTCTTAAGCTTCTCTTTTGTGAACCTGACTGATTCATCTCTCATCATCCGGAGCCTTTCCAAAGCATACTCTATATCCCGGAGGCGTATAAGCATCTGTATCTTCTCCCCCCAGAAGACTAGTATTAGAAACATTATCATATAGGCTATGCTGATTATCTGACCGATTTCCGTATTGTCCTGTCCGAGGAATGGGACTATCAACATCTACATAAGGCGCCACGCACTGAGAATATTTAAGCCTTTAAGAAAAATTTTACACACAATTAGCATCTTCCAGCCATTTAGGGGTTACCAGCTTTCAAACCTCGCGTGGCCGAAGACCACACTACTGTTTGAAACGAGGCTGTGCTTAGCTTCCGCGTTCGGAACGAGAGCGGGCGTTTCCACAGCCCCTATGGCCGGTAACCCCATGGGAAGTAGCAAAGCTTCCTATTAAAATTTTTCTAAAGCCTATATAACGAAGCTTCTGGAGCTGGATCCGCATACGCAGCTCTCTTCAACAATTGGGTATATCCTTCCGCAGGCTGCACACATCGTAGCAGGATTATGTATTACGATGCTTGACTTACTGTTTTTCCTAATGCTTTTAAGCTCCTCTAGGCTCCGGAGAAGAATAACGTTAGAGTCTTGAGCCAAGCTCTTAAGCCTAGACTCCAGCTTGAACCATTCCTCCAAAGGCAAGCTCCTAGGAACCATGTTTACACGTTTCTCCTCACTAATCTTTTCCCTCCTAAACCTTCTCTCCGCCTCCTCATGGCTCACTAGGCTTGTGATAATCCTGTGGTTTTTCCCAGAGTTTTTAAAAATTATTTCACTAATCTTTTTGAAGAGCTTCTCGGCTTCTGAAACGATGTCGAAAAGGTTTTGCGAGCCGCTGATTTTCTGAGAAGCATCGTAGAGGCCTGTTAACTCTATTGCGTAAAAGCCTTTTTCAACAATGAGATATGCTTCACCGTTCACCGGCCCAGACAATAAGGGTATCCTCTTACTATCTATAAGGTTTTTCAGGCTTTCTTTCTGAAGCCTAAACGCTTCAACAACCTTTTTAACAACCTCCTCAACGCTTCCGAGGAAAGCTTCTCTATCTAAAGAGGCTTTCTCACATATTAAGGGAAGGTTTAGGCTTATCGACCCCAATAAGCCAGACCTAGCGTAATCTCCAACATCCCCTCTAAGCGTTAGAAAGTGGTGTGTCGGAGTTGATTTCTGAAAATTAGATAGGAAGAGTGCTCCTCCAACGTTAAAATATTTAACCAGCTTATCCGAGGCTTTCTCAAGGGCCTCCGCATCATACTCGGTAAGCGAGATGGATAAGTTGGATAAAACTGTTTTTTCAGCAAGCTCCTCTATGTAGTTAAAGAGCTCCAGTAATAGTGTTTCATCTGCATGCTTCAGAATAATGTTCCACTTCCTATGGCTTAGAATTATGTTGAATATTAGCTCCCTATCCATTTTTAAAAAATCCTCCCCCAGTATAATGCTGTTAGCATCGGACGAAGCATTGCTTAGCTCAATCACCAGCTTGCTCGCAACAAACTTAGACGATGGTGCCGATTCTAATAAGGGCAGGTAGGAATAGACCTTCAAGAGGCCTAAACTCGCAGAGGAGTGAACAGGCTCTTCAGGCTTAAACATGAAACTCGCCAAATGGTTTATGTTCACTATTCCACCAAGGTGAATGTCTCCTATTTCCCTCGGCAGCTTCATAAGAAACGTGTACTGCCTCATGACTTCTTCTCCAGCATCCTTCACCACATCATCTATGCTGCGCCTCAGGGAAATCAATTCGCTAACATCATGCACCGGTATCCCCAGCCTAGTCAGCCTATGCCTATAATTCTCCATCTTCTTCTCAAGAAGGACTGCGTTAACATACTCTCTGATTAAGGGTGCTGTTAAGTATCTGACTCCAAGAGAGTAGAGCCTCTCCTCTATCTCTAAGGATATTGCTTCAGCAGTCTCCTGCTCCATCCCAGCCTCCCTCACCAAACAATCCTCTATCCTCTTCCTGTCGAAAAGCTCTATCGAAGAATCCGTCCTCCTAACGAGGAGAACATTCTCCTTCCTCCTCAATGATTCGAAAAGAGTCATAGCAAGATTCAAAACATCCCTTCCCAGGGGAGTTATAGCGTAAATCTTACTCTCAGCCCTATACTCAACCAAACCGTTCTCCATAAGCTTGCTCAAGTGGTATGCGAACTTACCGGCGTCATTAAACCTGTCAAGCCTCGCGGTCTTCATTAACTCGCTATACCTAAGCGAGTTCTTATCCAGAATCTTCAATATCTCAACCCTAACTGGAAAACCCAGCGCCTTGAAGATCTCGCTCAACTCTTTGAAACTCTTCCCCTCTTCCCTCTCCATTTTTTAATAGTGGATACTCTGCTTCAACAAAGTATTTTAACTTAATGCCAATTAACCGCTTATTCCATACTGAAAACAGTGATGCTATTTCTTCTAAAATCTGACTATGAGGAAAAATCAGGATATTTACTTTAAAAACACACGGCAAGTATCTAGAAAAAGCAAGTTAAATGGCATTTGAATATCATTGGTTTAAGCGAAATACTTTTAAAAATCCCATTAAGAAACAAATCTTGCAAGGGGGTATGGGCTAAAGGCAAAACCGGCTAACTTGGTTATGCTCCGCGGCTCGGGCCCGCGTGATCCCGGTTCGAATCCGGGTACCCCCATCGTAAACCTTTCTCGTCCCAAATAATTTTGCATTTAAGTCCTCTGACTCAGGCTTTTGAGAACCGTCTTGTCACACATTGATACTGTTATTACTCCAACTCTTAAAGCATGATGATGGAAGGTTGCAATCTGAATTTTAAATAATTACCATAGAGCGTTAGTCGCTATAATAGCTTATGGGGGCGCTGGGATTTGAACCCAGGTCGCGCGGGATCTCGGAGTTTTCATCTCCCAAGCCGCGGAGCCTAGACCATGCTAGCCGACGCCCCCAGCAAACTCCTCTTAAGGCTCTTGGTTTAATAAAGATTTTGCTGGGCTTTGAATAAAACTACAATCATGGGTTGCATAGTCTTTTTTATCGAAGAATGCGGGGGACAGGCCTCAATTACAGCAAGTCGATGAGAATATTAATGCCTAGCATCTCTCAGTCGCAAATTAAACTCGCCAGTTAATCTTGTTTAGTGGGAGTAAATACGGGCTTGGAATCTGTATTGGTTGCTTGATTAAAATATGTCTGGTGAACAAATGGATCAGAAGGAACCTTATAGGGGGATTAAAGGGGCTAAGGTTTGGGAATGGGGCGAGGATCTAGAATTAGCTGGAAGAAACGCTAGAATGTATATAAACAAACGATGGAAAAGCACGACGAATGAATGTTCCATTGCGATACTCGGCAGGAAGACCGATAGAGACATCTTATTCGGAATTACCGTGTATATGAGAAACCCTGAAGGCGTAGAAGATTTAGTCAACAACCTTCTCAATATTGCATTAACCAAAGGAAGCAAGGTATATTTTGTTACTGTTAATCTATATGATTATATGGCTTCAAATGAGATAACATACAGGAACAATCTATCTGCTATGAGAAAAGAATATGAGAGGCGGGAGCAAATCCTTATACAGAAATTTAAAGATCATCCAGGGGTAAAGGATCTACTTAAAGGAGAAAAGACTCTAGTAATATTACCAGTAACCACAATATTCTGCGAACTGGAATCAGAGCGCTTTAACAAAGTAATCGTGAGAACAAGCAATTGCGATCTCGACCCTCTCTTAAATTACTCTCACCTCCTTGCTGACAAGCTGATCGAACATAAGCTCGCCACTCGCATCATAGGATACGGTCTGCAGAATAATGTTGATGAATTGGTGGTTGAAGATTTGTACGTAAGAGGGGAGAAGGTCTACCTGTGGCTGGTTCACCCACCCAGTAAGTAATGACATGAAGCAGATCCCTGAGTTGAGGAATCAATTAGTTTTTGATTTATTTTTCCCCGTGTAGCCTTTTTAAATTTAAAAAAGAGCTGGAAAATATTAAGAGTAATAACCGGTTTTAAATAGAGGGAAACATGCGAGAAGCAAGATGCTTGCATAGTGAAGCTGCGCTTTAAACAGACTTAGGGGCAACATAGACTAACCCAGATCTGACTTTTTCAACACTTTTTTCGTAAGCATGCTCTAAGAATTAGTTCAAAAGAATTGTCAAGACAAATTAGTGAAAACCTTCTCTCAACATCCCCTCCCCTTTCAACGAACTTTGAGAGAAAGCAAATATATCATTCTCGTTCTTCAGGAAGTAGGCTTAAGAATCTTTCCTTAAGGGGTTTATCTAGTATATCTCCCGAGATGTTCCTAATCTCAAGGTATAGGCTGTACTCATAGACCGCTGATATCTTTTCGTAGTATTAAGATAAGGTTTTCCTCTGTATCCAAGAATGGTCAGGATGACCCGCTCATAAAGGTTGATAAGCTTTCGATAGTCCTCAACCGGATTAACATTAGGTGGGAATCTGCCAGTATGGACAATTTTATCTCGTATACTAATAAAGTCGAGCTCAGATTGTTGATAGGGCATTAAGATGTCCTCAAAAAGAGCCTGAAGGGCTTTAGCAAACGATCCTAGGTCTGCCGATTTGTTCTTAGCTTGAAAGTAACCACTGAGATAACTTTTTAAACACTCCATACCTACAGCACCTAAGAGATAACTCAGTTCAATAACATTCATTAGTTTAGAATGAACATAATATTCGATAACTATGTCTAATCCAAGGGTGTTCTTAGCCTTCACATAATGGGAGGAAATTAAGAGCGTCGTTGAATACTTCGTGAAAAACCCTGTCTTGGTATTCACCTGGGGTGTTACTTGGTATATCTAGGATTCTTCTATTCTTCTAAATATTCCAGAAGATAAGTTGAATAAGAAATTAAAGGAAGAATGGGTTATAGAATCCTCAGATCCAATTCCAGAATTAGCCGAGGAATTTCAAGTCTCAGAAAACTTTATGAAGAAAAGGCTCGAATTTAAATCCTTGAGAGAACTCGATGAGAAATGAGGAACTCGTAAACGAGTTAAAGAAAAAGGAAAGTTACGTCCAGTGTGAAGTATATAGGATTTTTAAGAATGCGATTAAAAGTGAAGTGAAATATTCAAAAGGCTCCTATCAAGAAGTTTTTCCGGAGGTTATACCTGAAGTTCCAATAAAAGTTGAGGAAGGAAAAGAAGAAAGGGCGGATCTTGTCGTTTTCTCTCAGCAATATGGAAGTTTTAAACCAAAGCTTATCATTGAAACCAAACAAAGGGTTTTTTGATCAGCCGGGGAAAAGTCTAGCAGCCTATTCAAAGAAAGTAAAAAATTATGCAGAAAAGTTGGATGCATGGCATTATGTAATATATGACGGTTATTATTGGTTTTTGTTCTCTCGGATACATCCATATTTAATAAGAGTGCTTACCGTCGAGGTAGAGAAGAATCTGGATGAAAAGTTCGCAAAAGATGTATTGATGGCTATTGCAGAAATTTCTTATACAAGTGAAAGGAAATATTTTAAAGAATTGGATAAATATCCGGCAACGGACAAAGATTTCATAAAAAGGAGGATATTCCCTTCGTTAGCAAAAAGTTTTGAACCATCAGAATGGAGTGAACTTTCAGTCAGATGGGAAAAGGATACGTTATAAATTAAAGCAATTGTTTCGTATAATTTAGACAAGCCGTTTTTTATTCATTTTCAAGAGTTCCTTCTTCTCTCCATCTCAAGTCAATAGGAGAATTGATAAATGGGGAAAAATGTTAGATTCTGTGATCAAAACTGGTCGTACTGCTTCTGATGGATTAAGTAGATTAAGAAGATATGGTGCAAAACCTATAGCACTGGCAGTAATTTTTGATTGGGATACTTATCCTGCGCTTAGGCAAGACAATCTGACTAAATTGAAAAATGATGGAATAAAAATCTACTCTTTGCTTTCTTATTCGCAGATGTCAAAAATAGTATCCCAAAAAATCCGGAGAATAAAAAGGAAACAATATCTCTAGCAATACTCTGAGACATTTTATTCCTTCGTACTGTTCTTAGTTCTCTTAATGCTCACCTCGGCAGCTCCTTTACACCCTTTCAGCAAACTTTAGCGTGAGTGCTTCTACGAAAGAAGGCATAGATATTTTATTCTGTAGAATGCCGGGGGCGGGTCTCGATCCCGCAGCCTCCAGATTATGAGTTTCAGCCACGTTGTGTTCTGGCGCTTTAACCCTTGGGGCCTAGCCGTTTGAGCTACCCCGGCCTGTTTTTATTTTTAAAGCGAGGAGTTTTAAACTTAACCCTTGTCTTTAACATTGCGTTGCTTAATCTATATCCGGGTATTCTAGTGCTTTCAAGATTTGCCTTAATCCTTCCTCCGTAACTTTCTGTCCTAATACTACGTGTTCTCTCCTGGGGTATATTAGGAATCCCTTGTACATTCCGCTCATGTTGATTATGTAGAAAGTGTGTATTACGAATATGAGGAAGTTCAGCTGTTTGCTCGTTAGTTTTTCTAAAAGCCTTCTTTCTGTTCTGAAGGATATTGCGCATCTTTTACGGAGGCTTTCAACCATGCCTTCCACATCCTCATCCATGGCTCTGACCACGTCTATTGCAGTTAATCCCTGTTCTCTGAGAAAATCGTCAACAGCCTTCTTGAGAGGAATATAATAGCTTGGGATACTCGTTTACAGCACCCCCTCTACGGGTAGACTATCGTCTGTGTCCTCGGATAGGGGATGGCGTATTTTATACTCGGCAGGTGAAGAATGTGTGCGAGTAGTCTTTCGAAGCCTAAGCCGAAGCCTGAGTGCGGTACTGAGCCGTATTTCCTCAAATCTAAGTACCAAGCGTAGTCCTCAGGGTTATAGCCTGATTCAACTATTCTTTCAAGCAGCATTCTGTAGTCGTCTATTCTTTGTCCTCCTCCAGTTATCTCCCCGTACGGCCAGACTATGAGGTCTGCTGACAGAACTACCGAAGGATTATCCGGGTCGGGCATATGGTAGAACGCTCTAACCTCTTTAGGGTAGTGTGTTATGAAAACTGGTTGCCCAAATATTGTCGCGATCATTCTCTCCTCCTTCACACCGAGGTCCTTGCCCCACTCTATGTTAATGCCTTTACTTCTAAGTAGTTCAACAGCCTGAGTATAGGTTATTCTCTTAAACGGTTTTTCAAAGGGTTTGAAACCCGGGTTGAATCTTTTAATCTCCTCCTTATGCTTATTGTAAAACTCTTCTATAACGCTCGTCAACATTTCCTCCTCTATTTGGAGGAGACCTTGAAAATCCACGTTGCTTGCCTCGACTTCGAGATGCCAATACTCTGAAAGGTGTCTGCGAGTTTTAGATTCTTCAGCTCTGAAACTGGGTTGGAAGCAGAATACTTTTTCAAGCGAGAAAATAGCCCCCTCCAAGTAGAACTGTGAGCTCTGTGTTAGAAATGCTTTCTTTCCGAAATACTTTACTTCGAACATTTTTGCTCCTCCTTCAGTTGCTGCAGTAACTATTGACGGTGCGCTAACTTCATAGAAATCATGCTCTAAAAGCCATTTTCTGAAAATGTTTGAAAGCGAGGACCTGAGTTTCAGAATGGTGTTCATGATCCTGCTTCGTATGAAGAGGTGTCTATACTTCCATACAACACTTGGCGATAACTCCTTTCTAAGAGGGTAGTCTTCGAGAGAAGGAGACTGGATCCTCAGGGATTCAGCCCCAAGCTCAACTCCTCCAGGAGCACGCTTATCCCTTCTAACAACTCCCTCTATTATTAATGAGGATTCTCTCCTCAACTTATCGACCTGCTCGAAAACCTCCCCACCGACCTTCTCTCTTCTAATAACAACTTGGACTATGCCCGAGGAATCGCGGACTCTGAGAAAGGATATTCCCCCCACAGTATTTTTTACGTAAAGCCAGCCGCGGATCCTTACCCTGCTCCCCACAAGCTTTCCGAGATCTGAGATTTTGCACTCCCGTACTTCTATTCGTGTATCGGGCCCTGTGTTCAAATCGCTACCGCGTTCATCCTCTCGCTTCTAAGAATATAAAGCTAACTAGCAGCAGCCAATAGTTTTAACTATGAGTTTGTCTTCCTAAAGCCATGACTAGCAGAGAAATAATTGACTATGGGGTTGCGGACGTGAAATCCTTCTCTGAACTGCTTTCCCGGATGGAACAGGGATGGGGGTTTGAGGCCGCTCAACTAACTAGGGCTTACAAGATTATTCTTGAGATGGCAATGGACAAGGAATGCGTAAAGTTTCTATCAATGACTGCTAACTTGGTTTCAACAGGTCTCAGGGGTGTTATTGCTGAGATGATTAAGAAGGGTCTTTGCGACGTAATAATAACTACTGGAGGGACATTCGACCACGATATTGCTAGAAGCCTGAAGAAGTATTACAGGGGTGAATTCATAATGAATGATAGAGATTTAAAAAAGAAGGAGACGCATAGGCTTGGAAACATACTCATACCCCAAGAATCCTACGGCTTAGTTATTGAATCATTCACTATGCAGATGCTGAAGGAGATAACTGAGGAAAAGAAATGTTTTAGCAGTAGGGAACTGGCTGAGGAAGTTGGTAAGAGGCTGAGAGACGAGAATTCAATACTGCGTTCGGCTTACGAAAAAAGGGTTCCTGTGTTCACGCCGGGAATAGTCGACTCAGCCTTCGGCACTCAGCTCTTCATATATTCACAGACCAACGAGTTCTCACTAAACCTTTTAAAAGATATGAAGGAGCTTTCAGACATAGTTTTCTCCTCTAGGAAAACGGGTGCTATAATTCTCGGTGGGGGAATAAGCAAGCACCACACAATATGGTGGAATCAGTTTAAAGGAGGCTTAGACTACGTTGTCTCTTTAACAACAGCATATGAATTCGACGGAAGCCTCTCCGGGGCTAGGCTTGAAGAAGCCATAACGTGGAATAAAGTGAAGGAAAACGCGCCAATAGCATTAGTCCACGTTGATGCTACGTTGGCACTGCCGCTAATACTTGCGGCGGTTTACGAGTCTCTTTAGAAGCTCCCGTCAAACTATACATGAGGAGGGAGGGTGAACATTAAGTTTAGAGGAGCTCTTCCTCCGCATACCTTGCTACGGATTTTACAAAGTCTTCCCCAACCATATCTATTATTTCAAAAACCCTCTTATCCGTAACCCAGTACGGCCTCTTATTGCCTTCCTTTCTGCAACTTACTAATCCGCATCCCTTCAGAATCTTCAAGTGCCGGGAGATCAATGGTTGGACAGTTTTTAAGAGGGGAACCATTTCAGTCACGTACTTTTCACCATCTCTTAAGCAATAGAGGATTTTAAGCCTTATGGGGTCTGCAAGAGCACTGAAGATTTTTACTCTGGCTGTGTCCAAATCGTTTTTCTTTTTGCTCAAGCTTTTCATAAAATATAAATCATCTTTTATGATTTAAATATTGTTTTAAAAATTTTTTAACAAAACCCTTTCTCCTATTTTTTTCCCATAGATGTATAACAATTTGTTTATACTGCCTTTTTTATAGCGTTTGTCTACTACAAAAGTAATTAATGATTATAAAAGCCTTCTCTCCTTCTATCAAACGATTTCGATAAATTTGCTGTCATGAATCATCTTATCGGTTGCTAAAAGCCTTCTCTTAATAAGTAATTTGCTGAATGAGACGACTTTACTATTTAAGACAATGTTTCACTTTTCATTAGGTTGGTTATTAAGCGGAGAGAATTATAGATTGTGTATTCTCTATTATCCACATTGGTTCTCAGCCTTAAAATTAGAGGTGATGAGCAGCCTTTATTTTGTCTTTTCAATAGAATGCTAATATAAAATGAAGGAGCGCGATTTGATATGAAGCGTAGTTTATCTCTAAAGCTGAGCACTATTACAAAAATATCTAAATATTTTACATAAACGGATAAACTTTTCAACTTCTAACAGAATTGGAGATAAAGATTAGAAGTGGGCCCGGAGGGATCTGTTCGCATACCTGCTTTGAACCCCCAACCAACGGGTTTCTCAACACCAGGCTATGAGCCTCAACGCCTTTTCTAAGGCTCCGCCGCTCTGACCTGGTTGAGCTACGGGCCCTCGAGCTAATTATTTACTCCCTGCTATTTAAAAATTTTTCTCAGAGAATGCGATATTCTTACATTTCCTTTTCCTCTAGCTCTTTAATGGCCTCTTCATATCTTTCTCTAATCTCCCTGTATGTTTTTTCATCTACTTTCTTCTTCTTATAGGCTTTTTCCAACTCTTTTATTTCAAACCGTATTCTCTCGATTTCTTCCTGAACTTCCGGTGTCCCGGGTTTGGGTGGTGGCAGGATTAGAGCCACTAACTTTTTGTCGACGAGGCTTTTTATGAACATTGAAAGAGAGATCTCTGCTTCTCTCTCAGTTATTATGAATTCCTTCTTCATCCATTGAACTATTTCACTTATACTCGTTTTCCCATCTATCTTTTTCCAGATCCTGCTTCCAATACCGTCCAGCTTTATTTTAGCCATTCTTATAGTTTGAGTACCGCTTTTCACCGGCACCAGTATTCTTATGATTCCTTTCGCATCCTCCTCGTATTCTAATCCCGGGGTTATAACCGGTATGCTACGGTAGAGTCTTTCAGGAGAGATTTTCGGCGGCATCTCCTTCTTCTTTAAAAATGGCATGAGTAATTCAGTCGAGCTGGAATTTTATGCTTTTCTCCAATTCCTCTAGGTCTTCAATACCCTCTTGAGGACCTGAATATCCTGTTAGGAATATCCTGTTGGAATCGGTATCGTGCCAGATTTTCACTATTTTAACTCTTAAACTTTTGCCGAGAATGCCCCGTCGCTCTGTTTCAACCATTGCTAATTTACCTGCTTCATCAGGTTTAAGCCTGTGGGGGCTAAAGCCTCCTATTGCAGCATATATCTCCTTGGGAATCTCCTTTTTACACCATTCAAGCAAGTCTTCATACATGCTTAGGAACTCCTTAGCGAAATAGCACCAATGAACAACCAGAGTGTTCTCTTTATTTTTGAAAATCAATACTGGTCTTCCTATCGTCAGCTTTCCTGCGAAAAACTTATAATCTTTTGGTATTTTAAAATTAACCCCGAAAAGACGGTACTTCCAGAAGCTTTCAGGAGTGTGGCATGTTATTCCTGGTATGAGCCAGCTTGCCACCTTCTCCCATTCCTCACCTGGTTCGAAATAATAGTTTAGTAGAAAAACTTTATTCTCTTCATTACATATCCATGAGACCGTGGCTACTTCTGTATCGTTCCTCCACCTTGCGAAATATGCTTTATGGCCGCACACTTCGACACTTCCTTTCTCATAAACTTCTGTCTTCTTCCTAAACTTCCTAGCGTAGCCCTCAATAAATTTGTTGACAACAAGTACTGGTTGAACCTTGCTTCTTACCCTTTTCTCCTCCATTTGTTTCTCCCATTTCAAATCCAGTTTTATCGCAGTCCGAGAGTCAATTCTGAAAAAACCAGTTGTAACGCTACCACCAACCGCCCCGATACTCCAACCTTTAGGGTGTTGAAGCTCTACTTCAAGCCAATACTCTCTTTCAAACTCTTCCATTAATCCTCGATAAACCTCATCCTGTATTTAATCGTTTTTATTTTCTCGTTTCTCTACGTATTTGAAAAATATTTTCTCCCAATCAATTTTAAACATTATAACTAGTGTTACAACCAGCAACAGGAATGTAACTATGCTCGCTACCCAATCCCCGTCTCCGCCGAAAAGGCTTTTTATGATTCCTATAGAGAAACGCCCTCCAAGAGCCAGAATAAAACACATGAGGGTCTTCCCTATTATGCAGGGTATTAGGAACTTCACTGGATTGTAATGCATTACCCCTAAAGGTATTATTAGAAGGTCGTCGGGCAGGGGGGTTAGGGCGAAAAGAAATATTACAATAACACCATAACGGTCGAATATTTTAACCATGTAATCCATCTTCTTCCTGCGTTCCTCGTTTATCAACATTCTCCCTGAGTATCCTAAGACATAGCCGACAAACTCACCCATCGCGGAACCGAGCCCTCCTGAGAAAGCTATTAGATATGGATCAAGAAACGTCCCTAAAAAGTAGATCGCGACCGTATAAGGTACTGGAAAAACTATGGAGAGTGCTCCTATAAAAGACAGGATGAAAATCCCAAAGTAGCTATAATTGAGGGCAAGCTGCTCCATCCAGTCTAAAATCTGTTGCAAGAGAAGGATTTTCATTCGCATTTCCTATCTTAAGCCTTCCCAGAACTATTTAAGCTAAATGTTTTTCCTAAGAATAATTCTTACCGATAAGCTTAATACGTCTTCAACGACCTTATGATTAGGGTGCGTTTCATAATGGCTCTTGAACAAACTCTGTATCATGTTACTATTGAGGTTGAAAACACTCAATGCAAGGGTCTCGAGCTAACGTCCAGGCTTGGAATAAACAATTGCAGGCTGATAGATGTTAGAAGATTACCGGAGGGTTCAGTAAGACACCTCATAAGCTTTCCTCTCAGCGAGATCGATAAGGTTTCTGGTGAAAAGCTTAAGATTCACAGCGGCTCAAAGGGTTCTAGTGTTCTCGCCTCCTTTAAAACAGAAGGTTGCAACTTATGCAATACTTTGATTTCAAAAGGAGCATTCTTAATTTCGGGAAGGCATGTAGAAGGCTACAGGATGATTTATGAATTCGTAGTCCCTGAGCATGAAGCTTTCAAAGAAATATTGTCGGTGCTGGAATCACTAGGTTTCAAACCACGGGTACTAAGCCTGTATAAACATGAGCCTAAGGAGGGCGTTTTAACGGAGAAACAGGAGAACGTGCTGTGGCTCGCCCTTAAAATGGGGTATTTCGACTATCCAAGGAAGATAGGTACTAAGGAGTTGGCGAGAACGCTGGGGATAGTTCCTTCAACTTTTTCAGAAATACTTAGAGGCGGTATACGGCGGCTTTTGGAGAAATATTTTGAGTCGAGAACCTTCAGAATAGAATA
>Ga0105158_1000410_pt1 | contig 18736 bp, 18 predicted proteins | sample LHCtaG_FD_81567 | JGI IMG/M metagenome (GOLD analysis project Ga0105158, IMG submission 81567) | Hot spring microbial communities from Little Hot Creek, USA to study Microbial Dark Matter (Phase II) - LHC4sed_matched | ecosystem: Environmental > Aquatic > Thermal springs > Hot (42-90C) >...
CCTGTTTATAGTGACCATGCCTGTCCACTTACCGTTCACAAAGGCGCCTGTTATCGTGGGGTTGATTGTACCAGTGGTGTCCGTGAGGGAGTTTGTTCCAGTATAGTCCGTCTTAATGTTGTTGTAAGCATCGTAGGCAGTTATGGTTATTGAAAAAGGTGTTGCAACCTGCTTCGGTGAAGAAATCGTATCGAATTCGAAATGGTCCAGCAGACCCGGTGTAACCGTTAACTGCTTACTATCACCTCCATAATTCGGTACAATAATGAAAAAGTCGCCAACGCGATTGACATACAAATAATCCAACGTACCAACTTGAATATTATATGTGCCAGCCTTGTCATCGTAATAGTAGAAATCCATATGGTCGTAGCCATTAGGTATCGTAAGCTCGGTTATTGCGGCCCCGCCCTGAGTTAGGGAGAACTTCTTGTTGGCAGATGTTGAGTTTGAGCTGAGCTGAACCTTAAGGTCTCCACGGGTTATAGCTTCGCCGTTATAAGTTTTCCTAGAAACGGTCATCTTGACCCAATTACCGGCTTTAAGCGTAGTACTTGTAAGGCTGAGCTCTAAGTGGGGAGGATAATACTTAACCTCAAGGAGGGGATGCTTACTTGAATCAGTATAGTCTTTGGAATACATTGCAAAACCATATTCATCGGTTCCTTCAGAACCATCACACAGCATCCAACCGTAGTTCCTTATGGATGTGGCACTATCCTTAGCGGTAAATTTTTCAACAGATTCTTTAACATTTATTTCAAGCCAACCTGCAGAAGTACCGACCGGTTTATAAGACACAGGAAGCCCTGAAGCAGGCATCGCACTCCACTTTACTGTAGACTCCGTCCAAGAGGCTGTAACGCGAAGACATTGCAAAGTCCTAGGTGCAGTAGGAGGCCAATACATGTATAATTTGAGGGTGGCGGAATCTATGACTGAGCCGGGAGGGATGCCTGTTAAGTCAAACATTATGAAAACACGTTCCCTGTAACCATTTTTACTGAAGATTATTAAGTTACTTGATGACCCATAGTTAGTGTTGGGAGTTGCTTCGTAAACATAAGCATCGTCTGTAGGGCTGAAAGTTCTGGTAAGGAGGGCTATGCCGTCGCCAGCCACTCTCGTAACGTAGGGTATTGTTGAGCATATGATTATCATTACTGTTAAGAAGCCCGAAACTATCCTTACTTTATTCAACATTATTCAGCTGAGTAGTTTTCTTTTTCTCCTCGATATAAACTTTTAAAGACAAGTTTAAAAATTTTTAAAAAAACAACCTTTAATTCACTTTTTTCATCTAAAAAATGTTTTAAAACCATTTTAAACTCGAAAACGATTAGTATTATTGATTATTTCTTTAATTTATCCTTTTTCCTTCTATGAGGGTCATGTGTACTTTGAAATCTTCTCCGATTACTACTAAGTCTGCATCCTTACCCTCTTCTATACTCCCTTTCTGCTCATGTATTCCAAGCAGTTTGGCAGGGTTTAGAGAAGCCGTTTTAGCCACTGAGCTTAGGGGGAGACGAGTGTAGTCTAGGAAGCGCCTAGCCAGCTCGTTCATGCCTGCCGATGTCCCGATAAGCCTGCCGTCTATGAATCTCGCTGTACCATTTACGGATATGTAGTCTATGCCGTCGTATACGTACTTGCCGTCCGGGAGCCCTGTGGATCTTACTCCGTCGGTTATTAGGATAATCCTGTCGTCTCCCAGAATATTAACTGTAAACCTAATCATAGAGGGGTGTATATGGGCACCGTCAGATATTATTTGCACAGTCACGTCTTTAGATTCGAATATTGCTAGAGGGGGGCCGGGAGCCCTGTGGTGGATAGAGGGCATTGCGTTGAAAAGATGCGTAACGTGTTTGACACCCATTTTTATTGCTTGAAGAGTCTGCTCGTAATCAGCCGAGGAGTGGCCAAAGGAAACAACAACTCCTTTTTCCAGAAGGATTTTAATCACTTCCTCAGAGCCCTCGAGCTCAGGCGCTATTGTCATCATCCTAAGCCAATTCTTACATTTATCCATTATATTGGACAGGACGCTTAGAGAAGGGTTGCAGATTGAAGAATCGCGGATACCTCCTTTCCTATGTTTTGAAATAAATGGGCCCTCAAGATGAAACCCTAGAAAACGGGCTCCATCTAAGCCTTTTGAAACCCTTTTCAGAACAGCCTCCAAATGCTTGTTTTCCTGCCCAATCTTGTAGAAAGTTGTTGCAAGGAAGCCTGTTACTCCATGCTCAGCGCATGCTTTAGATATTGTGTTAATTGCTTCCTCATCTTCGTCAAGAACATCAGCGCCGCCTCCACCGTGTATGTGAATATCTATGAACCCTGGGAAGACCATGTCCCCATCCACGTTAACCTTTTCAACTCCATTGGCTGTTAACGATTCACCTATTTTCTTGATCTTACTGTTTTGTATTAAAATGTCTGCAAGGGTCTCCCCCCAGGGATTAACTATTCTAGCGTTTTTTATTAGCATGATAATCGCCGCTTTAAAAAACTCTTATTATTAAATTTTCCGTTAAGAATTCTAAATTTCCACATCCTCGGGAGAAATCAGCTCTACAAGTTACAATAGTTTCTTAGCTCTTTCAGCTAGCTTTGCACGTTTCCACCCTATGTCCTTCGGCAGGGTTAATGAAGCGGCTGTTAGAAAGAAGGCGCATATGGACCAAGTCACTGTTATTATTGTCACCATACCCCATTCTAATCCCACAGTATCCGCCAAGTAACCTGTTATTAAAGGTGCAAACCCTGATCCAACGTTTTCAACAAAAACCTGTATTGAGTGAGTAGTGCTTCTAACCTCTGGCAGGGAAATGTCTTGCAAAGATGCTACTACAGCAGGCCCAGCCATAGGAATAAAGAAGCCTGTTAACGCTGCAAGTAGGATAAATGCTTCCAGCCCGCTCTTAATCAAAATCGTCATGTCGAAAAAGACTAATCCTAAAGCTACCGATAGTCCTGCAAAGATAGCCCTTCCCCTCAACGTCCTCCTAAAAGCCCAGTCACTTATCAACCCCGCAACCAAATTACCAGCCACCATCGTTAAAAGCGCGACTAGCATAACGAGAATCTGGGACCCTTCGTCAAAACTCCTAACATCAGTCATATAAGTGAAGAACCAGTAGGTTATTATCTGCCACGGGAAGACTCCGAAGAACCCTTGAACGAAGAGGAAAGCCATCGACTTCCTCTTAAGCACTTCAACCAACGATTCTCCTTTAAACGTGTCCTTCAATTTTTCTTTCACAGCAGTCAGCTCGGGCTCCGTAGATCCTCTAGGCTTATCCTTCAACGTTGTAATTATTAAAAGAGCCAGCAGTAAGCCGGGTACTCCGGTTATCAGGAATGCACTACGCCAACCTAGAGACCCGCCTATGATCGCTCCGATGAGAGTTCCTATAAGAGCCCCGAGTGCTCCAGAAGTATTTAAGACTCCGAGCGCAGTAGACCTTTTCTCCGGAGGAAAATTATCACCGATGAACGAGAGGATTCCGCTTGTTGCCTCATTATCGATTCCTGTCAACGCTCTGGTGAAAGCCAGCTCCAAATAGTTTGTTGAAAAAGTGGAGAGAACCGTTGTACCACCCCAGATAGCGCTTGCAAGCGCCGCTAAGGGGGGCCGAGCATACTTGTCGAAAAAATAACCCCACAGGGGCATGAAGAGTACGGCAACTATTGAGGCACCCGTCTGTATAGCGCCAAGCTGAGTATACGTAAGTAGGAACTCATCCCTTATCGAAGTTAAAAGTGGCGAGATCAGGAATTTGTCAGCATTATGGAGCACCATGAAGATGAAGAATACGAAGACAGCGTACCAAGCTCCGCGCGGTGTCTTGTAAGCCTTATCCCTAGCCATATTAAACCCTCCTCTCTTTTAAGTCTCTCCAGCCGATTAGTGTAAAACCCAGTTCCTCGACGATTTTGAACGCTTCTTTCGACGCGACTAATTGGTCATCCATCAGAGTCGGCTCTTCGCTCCTAAGGCTCAGAGGCCCCCACCTGTATAGCTTCCACTCGCTCGTCAGCGTTGAGTGTACACCGCAGTCGTAGTGAGGATTGTTTTTGAAAAACTCAACTGCTTCAAGAACCCATGGGCAAGGCATCATCATACTGCAGCTGGAAACAATGCCCTCTTTAAAACCTAGGAAAGTAGCCATATTCTCAGGATGACGCATGCCAACGTCATCTGCATGAATAATTAGTAATTTATCTTTTGGATCAAAATTACTCGTCAGTATCATGTTTCAAAAACTTTTAATAAATACTTAAACTTTTCTAATCGAGAAAAAGAGATACGCTAGCATCTTAACTATCTTCTTGCTTCTCTAACCATGTGTCTTATTTCAGGAAGAACCAGTTTTCTAATTGCCAGTTCCACAGCGTTTTGAGAACCGGGTAAGCAGAGTATTATCTTGTCTGAGGCAACTCCTCCGAATGCTCTTGAAAGCATTGCGCTCACACCTATCTCGTTATAGCTTATAGCTCTGAAGAGCTCTCCGAAACCATTAATCTTCTTCTCAACCATTTTTGAAATGGTTTCAACAGTTAGATCCCTCCTGCTCAAGCCTGTGCCTCCTATGGTGATGATAACGTCAACCCTCTTGTCTTTAATGAGCTCTCCTATTTTCCTTCTTATTTTTCCAGCATCGTTAGGTATGAGTACTCTCTCAATCACGTCATACCCGTTTGAAACAAGGATTCTGAAAGCAGTATTTCCAGACTCGTCCGTATCGAGCGTTCTTGAATCGCTAATAGTTACTATTGCGAAAGACAGGTTTTTAGGAGCCTCCTCTCTATGTTTTACATAGCTCATTACTCTTTCACCTTTCTTTCAACGATTATGCTCTCAATAGCTGTATGAAGGTACTGCCCGCTTTCATCTTTCTCAACCTCCTTAACCATATCCCATATTGTCAGCAAGGCCATGGCTACTCCAGTTAAAGCCTCCATTTCAACACCGGTTTTAGACTCTGAAGAGACTTCGCATACCGCGGAAATCCTGTCCTCCTCCATCTGGAAAGCTACAGCTACGTGCGTAATAGGAATCGGGTGGCAACCAGGTATTAGCTCTGACGTCTTCTTAACTGCAAGGATTGCCGAAACCTTAGCAACCGTTAAAACATCGCCTTTGGCGATTCTGCCAGCTCTTATCGCTTCTATTGTTTCACGTCTAAGCCTTATCCACCCTTTCGCAACAGCCTTCCTACGAGAAGGCTTCTTAAAGCCTATATCTACCATTCCAAACCCTTTTCCACTATTGTTCAAGGCTTAAAACTCTCCTTAACCCATCTTCCACCTTTCGGAGTAATTTCCTTCTTCCATATGGGGGCTTGGGCCTTAACCTCGTCAATTACCCAGCTGCAGGCTTCAAAAGCCTCTTTACGACTCTTTGCAGAAACTGCTACTAGAACAATGTTTTCAAGTGGTTTTAGTCTTCCAACCCTATGGATTATGGCAACGTCGCTTATTTCGAACTTCTCTAAAGCCCTCTCCCTTATTTCTCTAAGCTTTTCCTCCGCAACTTCTCTATATGCTTCAACAATAAGCTCGTTGACGGAATCACCTTCTCTAAATGCTTTAACAATACCTAGGAAAAAAACTATGGCACCGGTTTCCTCATTTCTGAGCTTCAGAGAAACTTCGTCTATCGAAAAATCTTCTTCAACTATTTTTATCAATTCAACCGCCTCCAGCCGGGGGGAATAATGAGACAGCATCCCCTTCTTTTAAGGTTGTGTATGGGTTTGTAAGCCTACCGTTGACCGCTACGAGAAAACTCTCTGACCTCAGGCAATCATGCTTCTCCATAAGCTTCTCGACAACCTTATTAAGAGTTGACCCGTCTTCGACTTCAAGCAATTCTTTCGCCCCGATCTTCTCTCTAAGCCAAGCATAATATTTTATCTCAATCCTCATAACTTATACTTAATGGGAAGATGGAGATGGTTAAAAGCTTTCTGAAAACTATCCTGAGTAATAATTGATAGTTATTCTTCTTCTTAATTCGGTTTTAGACAAGGGTTTCTCAAGCTCTATCAAAACCCTTTTCTCTATTCCCGGTGGAAGGTCGAAGAAATTATCGTCAAATTTTGCCTTCACACCCCTAACGCTTACTCCACATGCTTTCACAACGTTTTTTGAAACCATTTTCAAAACATACTTCTTTTCACCAACCCTTTCTAAAGATAGCTTGATACTGGGCTTTGGAAGCTGCAGGTATTTCAGCCTCTCGAGGAAAACAACATCATACTTAGACTCGCCGCCATCGGTCTCTAAAACGCCTACTATAAAACTGTCGAATCTGTCTTTTACGTTCAACTCGCTTAGAGTTGTCTCCACGCATTTTTTCGACGAGTTAGCTTCTACAATGATTTTCCCCTCTTTTTCACAGAGCTTCTCGCTTTTTAAATTAAACGATACGATTCTGATTCTCCCCCTAACCGGCTTAAACAGGTCGTTGCATACCCAGGCTTCAACAGAGCTTTGATCAACGACTAAGCTGAAGTTTACAGGCTCGAATGCCCTTTTAACATAGTAGTAAGAAGCCTTAGGCTCTCCATAATAGTCGATGAGGCTCCAGCTTAAGACAGGCCAGCAATCATTAAGTTGCCAAACCAATGCTCCACCCGTCTTAAACTTTCTCCTTCTCCAATGCTCTATGCCGGTCTTCAACGCCTCCCCTTGGTTGATTTGTGTCAAATAGATGAATTCTCCCAGGTTAGAAGGGAGCTTGAAGTGTGAGGAAAGGAAGAACCATAGCCTCTCCGGCCCGAGCGTCTGCTTGTTGTGAAACTCGATGACCTTACTCTGAAAATGCCTGTCTTCCGGAAGAGTAAATCTTTTTATAGTCTCCATCGATGGCATAGACTGGAAGCCGAATTCGCTTATGAACCTGCCATTGTCTTTAAGATACTCTGAATAATCCCTGAACATCGACCATACTTCCCAATTATGTCTATCACCCTCACTCTGCGAATTCGGATCGTCGCCACCATAGGGACTACCAGGCCAGTAAAATGTTGCAGGATCCAGTTTGGCGCAGATTTCAGGAAGTATTTTATGGTAAATCGTCTCACCGTAAAACCTGTTCCTCATCCTAGACCAAACCCATTTAAAGAAAACATGGTTCTCATTATTTCCACACCATATTGCTAAGCATGCGTGGTTTCTTAACCTCTTCACGACTTTCTCAGCCTCCTTTCTAACTAATTCGAAGAACCATTCCTCCTCAGGATACTCTGCGCATGCAAACATGAAGTCTTGCCACACCATTATCCCCTTCTCGTCGCAAAGCTCGTAGAAAGCCTCGTCTTCATAAACACCCCCGCCCCACACCCTTATCATATTCATGTTAGCCTGCTTCGCCATATTCAGGAGATACTCGTAAACCTCTCTAGTGACTCTTGGGAGAAACGAGTCTGCAGGAACCCAGTTAACACCCTTGCAGAACACCGGGACGTTGTTAACCTTGAAGAAGAAGGTCTTGCCCTCCTCATCCTTCTCCTGAACAACCTCTATCCTCCTTATACCAACCTTCTTCCTGATGCTGTCGAGAATCCCATTGGGACCCTCGATGGTTATTTCCAAGTCGTAGAGGTTCTGATCGCCGTATCCATTGGGCCACCATAGCTTTGGCTTTTTAATAATGAAGTCGAAAACAAAGTTATTGGAACCAGGGGAAACGTCTTTAGACTCCTCCTTCACCTGATTATCGCCAAAACCGCTTATACGTGTTCTAACCTTAACATGTTCTTTTTTAAATATCTCGACAGAGATTTTTACATTCAACTTTGCAGTCTCCAAGTCTTCGCTTAAGCCACTTGAAAAATAGAAGCTCTCGATCTTACAGACATCGTAGGCTTGAAGCACTACGCTTCTCCAGATCCCAGATGTTGCTAATCTGGGACCCCAATCCCAGCCGAAAGAATATTGCGCCTTCCTCCCGTAGACTACTGGAGGGTAGAAAGCACTGTATAGTTTAAGACTATCCTTACTGTACATCTCCTCAAGAACCCTCTTAGGAGAATCTATTCTAACCACTAGAGTATTCCTACCTTCCCTAAGAATGTCCTTAACGCTGAACACATGTTCGTGAAACATGTTGCTCGTCCTAGCTACTTCTTTGCCGTTTAGCCAGATTGTTGCGAAAGTATCTATGCCGTAGAATTTAAGTTCTATACGATCGTGTTTCAGAAAATCTCTTTCAAGATTAAACTCCTTCACGTACCACCAATCCTTATCTTCCACCCAAGCCACTTCCAATTCGTTCATCCTGAAAAAGGGATCAGGAATTATCCCGTTCCTCTGAAGGTCTAGGTGGACGACTCCAGGGACTATTGCTTTCAACCATCTACCCGAATCGATAGTTGGCGGTTCCTTCTCTTCTTTTCCACATTCTCTAAAAAACCATTCTCCATCTAGACTTACTGAAATCATGCTCCTCTTGGAAGAGAATTGGAAATATAAAACTTTTAGTTTGATTTAATCAACTTCTTCGAAACTTCCTTCACGTCTAGTCGAACAAACAAAAGGAAAAAACATATATACTTGTGAACATTTATGTGGGAAGCTGACGGGAAGAAAAACGGAATTGTTGAAGAAAAACGCTGCAAACAATCATGACGGTGGTAAAAAGATAGTCTTAACGGCTTCTGCGATAGAGATGAGTGATTTTAATCTAAATCCATTCATAGCTTTCTCAGGAGGCTTCCCCATGTTTCTTCCAAAGGATTTTCTTCGGAGAAGGCTTTATCCTCCAACGCCGTTCAACGAAGATGGTACGGCAAAGTTCGCTCCTTACGGTCTTAGGAAGATAGAGTCCATACTTATAGATTATTTTGGAGAAGAAAATGTTGCAACAGCGTATCCCTCTATGCTTGAAAAATTCGTGGGAAAGGATACGAGGGTAGTTGGAATATCTACGATGGACCCGCTTGGCGTGGGGTTTGTAAGCAGAACGTATACGAGTTTCATCGGGATAAGCGGGAAACCGATGACTGCGGTGGAATTTGAAGACCTGCTTTCAAACCCTTCTCTGAAAAAGTATAGGCCAAAGATAATAGTTGGAGGAAGCGGTGCGTGGCAGATAGTCAAGGCGGGAGTCCAAGATCAGTTTGGTATAGACACTGTGGTAATGGGTGAAGCTGAGGAAGATGTTTTAGAAGTCTTCCGGAAGGCTGTGAACGGGGAAGGGCTTCCTAAGCAGGTCGTATGCCGGAAACCTAAACCCGAGAACATACCTTGTATCAAGAAGCCCTCGCTCTTCGGCGTTGTGGAAGTAACCAGGGGCTGCGGAAGAGGATGCCAGTTCTGCTCACCAACCCTTAGACAAAGATACTCGTTCCCCCTTAACCATATTTTGAGAGAAGTTGAGTTGAATGCTAAAAACGGCACTAGGATGATAACACTGCAGACAGACGATATTTTTCTATACAAGACTAACCCTGACTTTACTCCGAATAGAGAAGCAATAGTTGAGCTTGTTAAATCTATTGCCAGAGTCGAGGGGGTACAGTACATTCAGATAGCTCATGCGGCTCTCGCCCCCGTTGTTTACGATCCTAGAATAGTTGAAGAAATAGCTCCGACGCTTGTTGAGAAGTCAAGATGGGTGTATGTAAATAATGAGAAGTATGCCACGTTTGAAATAGGTATTGAAACAGGAAGCGTGAAACTTATAGGCAGATACATGAGGGGTAAGATGCTTCCCTACCCTCCGGAGCAGTGGCCCGACATTGTTGTTCAAGCACTTGGAATATTAAACGATAACCAGATATACCCCTTAGCCACTTTAATAACAGGATTACCTGGTGAGACACAGGAAGACGTTATCGCCACGCTCGAGCTTCTAGACAGATTGAAGGATTCGAGAATATTCTACGTGCCGCTACTCTTCACTTCCGAAATGGATTGTATACTTAACAGGGAGAGGCATGCCGACCTCACTAGCCTTACGGAGCTTCACTGGGAAGTCTTCTCAACGTGTTGGAACCATAATGTAAAGACATGGACTAACGGGGATTTTCAGCGTCTCGTCCGCATAGGCAGCTTAATAGCCTACGCCGCCTACTACAGGTGGCTACATGGTCCTAAAGCACTCTACCCTATTCTGAAGGTTTCAGGTTGGAGCGAAAGGCTCTGGAACAATACAAAGTAAGGTTATTCGCTTATTTCCCTAAGCTTCTCGTCAACCATCTTAGCTATTTCGACGAGACTTATCAATACACAGGGAACACCCTTAAGCCTTGCAAGGTCTGCCGTCAACTGGTCTTGCGTAACAATTACAAGACCGTTTCTTAAAGCGTGTTCAACAATATTAATGTCCTCCGCTCCCTTTAGACCCGCATCCTCCACAGATTGAGCACTCCATCCCAATGCTTTCAAGAAAGGTTTGAGGCCAGAATACATCTCGTCCAAGAGGACCCCTGAGTACTTCATCCCGTCTAACACATGCTGCTTTATTGTTTTAAAGCTTTCAAAAACCATAAAAACGGTTTCGCGCAACATATAGTAGTGATGTGGCTTCTAAGAAGAGATGCTTTAACCGTCTGGGACAATAAGGATGTTGAGAAAAGACTCTCTTGGTACAGGGCCGTTATGATAAATCTTAAGCCTGCAAAGTTTCTAATAGCAAGGAGCATCCGTGCGAACATATCCAGCTCTGAACTTAGAGAAATGAGTGAGGAAGAGCTTTGGAAGCTTCACGATAGGCTTGGCTCAGAATTCAAAGAAGTTTATGAATCTGTTAAAGGCGATAAGCCTGTTAAGCTTATTGACGCTGAACCAAGCTTCCTCGATGTTAAAATAGCCTTGTCTGAAAAAATGATAGAGCATTGCGAATTCTGCGAAAGGAGGTGCGGAGCTAATCGTAAGAAAGGGGAGCTCGGATTCTGCCGAATAGGCTACAAGAGCAGGGTCTCTTCCTGGTTCCACCACTTCGGAGAAGAGGCGCCCCTAATAGGGGAAGGGGGCTCGGGAACAATATTCTTCGCAGGGTGCAATTTTGGCCCATGTGTTTTCTGTCAGAATTGGGACATTTCATCGGACCCGGAGAATGGCGCAGAGGTCGATCCCCAGACTTTAGCTCTGATAAGTAAGAGGCTGAGGACCGAGGGCGCAGCCAACATAAACTATGTTGGCGGAGACCCTACTCCAAACCTCCACACGATACTGGCGTCTCTAAAGCATTTGAACGTTAACGTTCCACAACTCTGGAATAGTAATATGTACTGTAGTATGGAAACCATGAGGCTGCTGGCAGAGGTCATAGATATTTGGTTACCTGACTTCAAGTATGGTAACGACGAATGTGCTAAAAGGCTTTCTAAAGTCGGCAATTACTTTGAAATCGTTTCGAGAAACCATAAGATAGCTTACGAGAACGGGGATATGATAATCAGGCATCTCGTCCTACCCAACCATGTTGAATGCTGCACAAAGCCCGTTTTAAAATGGATATCGGAGAATACTCCGATGACCCTAGTGAACATAATGGAGCAGTATCATCCGGACTACTTAGTCGCGAAGAACCCTGAGAAATACCCGGATATAGCTAGGAGGCCGTCTTCACAAGAGATGAGGGAAGCCTACAACTATGCTAGAGAGCTTGGAATACTTTTTGAACCTGTTTCTTAAAGCTCTAATATTGTTCAAGCATTCTTCTCAAGCCGTGTTCTAAGCCTATTCTCGGCTTAAACCCTAGTAGGCTTCTTGCCTTAGAAATATCGGCGTAGCTATGCTTTATGTCACCGGGCCTCTCGCCGACGTGAATCGGTTCTCCATCGACCCCGCAAAGCTTCATAGTGATGAGAGCCATGTCTCTTATTTTAACGGGATTGCCGGAGCCTATGTTGAGAACCTCGTCCACGCATCTTTTTTCCAAAACCAGTTTAACAGCCTCAGCAACATCGTCGACATGAATGAAGTCCCTAGTCTGCTCACCGTCTCCATAAACGATCGGTGGAAGACCTTTCCTGACCCTCTCCAGAAAACGAGTTATAACTCCTGCGTAGGTAGCATTCTGACCGGGCCCGTAGACGTTGAAAAGCCTTAAGACAACTTGTTTAAGGCCGTATGTTGAAAATAATTTTACGACCTCCTCACCCATCAGCTTGCTTAAACCGTATGGAGAAATAGGTTTGGTAGGATGATTCTCGCTTATGGGGAGCTCCACTGGATTACCGTAGACCGCGGCTGAGCTTAGGTAAACAAACAGTTTAACACCGGCTTCTGAAGAAGCCTTAGCTACGGAGGCTGTCCCCAAGACGTTGTTTTCAAAATACATTAGGGGTTTCTCCACCGACTCAGCTACATCCACATAAGCTGCCGCATGGATTACAACATCTGTTTCTTTAAGAAGAACGCTTATTCTCTCCATATTCATTATTGATGTTCTTACTACAGGTATGTTTTCTTCCTGAAGCCTCTTCGCAGCGAAACCAGTAGACCTTTCGAACGAATCGGCAACAATAACATTAAAACCATTGCTCCTTAAGTAAATGGCTAGATTATGGCCTATGAACCCGGCTCCGCCAGTAACCAGTATTTTCATCTGTCTTAACCCTTTTCTGCAGCTTAAAACTTTTAAGTTAGAAACATCTGAGAGTAAAGGGGCCTGCTTTCAAATCTTTTGAGGAATCTTCCAATACGGTTCTTTCAACGAGATCGCTTCCATAAACTTCTCTCTTAAAGCTTCCAAACCGGTTTCAGAACGAACTGATTCAAAAATGTTGACGAGATTATCATTCCGCAATAGGCATGGCTTCAATCTTCCGTCGCAAGTCACTCTTAGCTTGGAACATCTTGAGCAGAAATCAGGATTATTTACTGGAGACACTATTTCAACAACCGCTTTACCACCATTCCTCGGGATCGTGTAAACAGCGCGCTGACCAGTCGGGTTCAACGTCCTCATTACGGATTTCAAAGCTATAGATTCTTCGATTTGCCTTAGGCTAACATGGAATTTTTCGAAGACTTGCTCACCCTCTGGAATTGGTTGAAGCTCTATTAGCTGGAGAGTAGCGCCGATATTGCAAGCGTAATCCATCATTTTTTCCACCTCATTCTCGTTGATGCCTTTTAGAATAACCATGTTGATCTTAACAGGGTTCAGCTCCACCTCTCTTGCAGCCTCTATACCTTTTAAGACCCTACTAATGTCTCCACCACCAGTTATACTCTCGTACTTCGACGAATCGAGGCTTGGAAGGCCCACATTAACCCTCGACAAGCCTGCTCTCTTAAGGTCTAATGCATAATCCTCCAGCAGGACGCCGTTTGTAACTAAAGAAACCTCATCAACCAAAGGGGAGATCCCACTAATTATTTCGACAATATCGCTTCTCACCAGCGGCTCTCCCCCAGTTATCTTAACATTCTTAATCCCCAAGCTACTGGCAGCTTCAACGATTTTCACAATATCCTTGGCTTCTAAGAGACAGTTACTTGAAGGATCCCACTCCCTGTGGCAGAAGAAGCATTTAAGATTACACTTTTCTGTGACACATATCCTTAGGTTCCTGACCAGTCTACTCAGCATTCTCAGAGGAGAAGGCAACTCTACCCCTTATATCTTTTCAAGGATTTTAAATCATGTCTTTAACTGTCAGGTAGAGGAGTGGTGCGGAGGCAAGGGTCAGGATGCTTGAAGTATAGAAAATTGACGCTGGCCCGAATAACTCCCAGAAGAAGCCGCCTACAGCTCCGCCAAGCATCCCACTCAATCCATTGCTGAGCTCTATAAAGCCCATTGCCTCCCCGAGGTTTTCACCGCGACAAATCTCTGCAGTCAATGTCCTCCTCGCAGGAAGATCCATCGCCCCCACGAACCCGAAGATAAAAACACAGAGAAGCATTGTCCAAAGATTGTTAGATAATGCGAGCATAGCCCAAGCTGGTGATGAGACTAAAAGGTGCGCGAGCAGTATTCTCCAGCTGCCCTTCTTCGCAGTGGCGAATGCCCACGGCAAGAAGCCCACTGCAGATCCAATGTTCCACATTGCAACAACCATTCCAACCTCACCCATATCTAGACCAACAACCTTTTGCGCAAAAAGGCTTATGTAGGGATTAATCATGAAGAAACCAAGCTCGTGGAAGAATAAGGAGAAGCCATAGAAGCACAGGCGCTGGTTTTGCCTTAGCATACGGATCATTGCTTTAACGTCGAATGAACGCAAAAGAATCCGTAGCTCATTACCACCCGGTGTCTTCTTACCCTCTTTGATGAAAAAGAGATAAATGGGTATTGAGGCGAGGAAAAATACGGATGAAGCGAGAAAGGGAAGCTCAGCCATAATGTTTTTCGAAAGCCATCCGGATACGAAAGACCCGACAGACGCCCCTACTAATGTTGCAAGATAGAAGATTGCGAAGAAAACCGGGGCTCCTTGGGACTCAACGCTTTCAAATATTAGTGCACTAGTGTTCGGAGTGAAGAACGCTGTTGAAAAACCAATTAGAACATATAAGGAGAAGACTGTTAAAGGATTTACTGCCCAGTAAACGAGCATGCAGGCAACCATACTTAAGAAGCTGGAGAGCATTAAGGGGAATCTTCTCCCAGTGGCGTCAGACAACCTGCCGCAAGGCATTGATGCAAAACCGATTATACCCCAACTTGCCGAGTTAAACAGCCCTATTTGACTAGGAGAGAAACCCCTGTTATTGAAAAACGGGGAGGCTATCGACGCCTGCATAGAATATGCTGCCTGATATATGGTTCCACCTGTAACAACCCCTTTGAACTCTGCACTCCTCTTAAGCATTGTTGGAGAAACTTTAACCCTCATCTTAAGTCTTTAAAACTATTTAACCCGTGACGCGAAAAAATATTCGTAAGATGAGTAGCCCGGGGATAATTTTCAGGAAGTATAGGCCGGGGGACGAGGAAGATATTGCTTCACTCCTATGTTCTAGTTTCGAATCCTTCCGCGAATACGGTATTAATAAAGAGGTTTGGTTGAGATATGGCGAGATAGATAGCGGCTTTAAACCTGAAAACGCTATAGTGGCAGAATACGAGGGGAAAATAGTTGGCTATGTTCAGATAATCAATAGAAGAGTTAAGATTGGAGATAATTGCTACGTGAGCATGGGGGGCATAGCTAATGTTTCGACTATGCCTGAGATGAGGAGAAGAGGAATAGGAACAACACTCTTGATGAATGCGATAGAACAGTGTTTAAACGAAGGAATACCTTTGAGCGGTCTTTACACAAGCTACGGGAGCGCTGCTCACAGAATGTATAAGCGAGCAGGCTATGAAGACACCTTTCTATGCAAGGCTCTCGTCGGAACCGTTGACGAGATGAAACGTGTCAAAGATAATTGTGGCGAAACGAGGGGCGTGGTAATCAGGCATTATGAATATGGGGATGAGGAAAAGATGCTTAAAACCTATTTGGAATGGGGCAGGTCTTACACTGGGCTTGTTGAGAGAAGCATCGAGTATTGGAGGAGAAAGCTTGTTGAAAGAAGTGCCATTCATACTTTTTTCTACGGAGACTTCGACCTTGAAGAAGTTTTCATCGCAGTTGAAAACGGAGAAGTAACTGGATATGCTTACACCACGCTCTGTAAGAAGAAAAAAGTCCCCTTCAGACCTCCTGAAGCAGCATTAATAAGGGAACTGGTTTTCAAACCAGGATGTTTAAAGTCCCTAATAAGCCTAGTGGATGCTGTAATGGATTTCTTCATATCTGAGGATGTTAAGTTGTGTGAAGTAGCTTCTCCGCTTGAAGATATCTATCTTACTGTTTTCAAGCCGTTTAGGCAAATGCCTCAGGGCATGTTCATGACACACATACCGTTGATCCATAAGCTTTTCGAAGAGCTGAAGAGCGAGTTCGAAAGCAGGCTGAGCCTCACTCCTCTCCCAGGAGGAAAAATCGTTGTAGAGTTTGAAACACCTTACGGAAGTGTCAGGCTTGGTATTCGTGGAGGAGAAGTGAATATTTCTATTGACGAAGAGCCTACTGTAAAAATATTTTTTGATTCAAACTCTTTCACAAGAATGGTCTTCGGGGTAGAGACGATAAACGACCTTGTTGCTGAAAACATGATTAGAATACACACTACTCAATACATCGGGAGAGTACTCTCTATGATTCAAGCACTTTTCCCCAGAAGAACATGGTTTATGAGTCCAGTGGACCATTGGTAAGGAAAAACAGAATGTTTTCAATAATAATTGGCAATGTGATGTTCCTGCCTATTTGATTTTCAAACCCGGGAAATGGTCTCTTATGAAGCTCTCTATCGACCTGTCATATGTTTTCTCAGCCTCTTTAGAGAAGAAGCAAGCCGGAAGCTCGTTGTGTGCCCTATGGTAGCTTATGCACTCGCAACATATTCCCTTTCTCGGACAATCAGGCCATGTGCACGGACAGTTCTTCAGGTTCCTCTCCTTCTTACACTCCATGAAGTTTATGCGAAAACCCTAGATATTTTAATTTTTTGCTTGGACTTGCGGTCTGACATATGCTTTAATAATCCTGTTAAGAAGAGTAGTCATGGTTAAGATAGCTGTAATCGGTGCAGGAAGCCTAGCGTGGTCTGCAACGCTTGTCCGAGACCTTTGTTTAACTCCAAGCCTAGGAGGCTCGACAATTACGTTCATGGATATAGATGAAGAAAGATTAAAACTTATTCACGCGTTTGCAGAAAGATACGCTTCTGAAACAGGCGCCAAACTCGTATTCGAAAAAACTCTAGACAGGAGGGTGGCGATAAGGGATTCAGACGTAGTTATAAACACGGCGATGGCTGGGGGACACTCCTATTATGAGAAGATGAGAAGCGTTTCAGAGAAGCATGGTTACTACAGGGGTATAAATAGCGTTGAGTGGAACATGGTTTCCGATTATCACACTATATGGGGCTATTACCAGTTTAAGCTGGCTCTAGACGTTGCGAGAGATATTGAGGATTTGAGTCCAAATGCTTGGCTTCTACAACTTGCGAATCCTGTTTTCGAACTAACCACGTTAATAAGCAGGGAGACGAGGGTGAGAGTAATAGGGCTTTGCCACGGGCACTTGGGGTATATGGAGATAGCGAGTATCCTTGGCCTTGATGTTCGAGATATTGATTTCGAAGCAATAGGCTTTAACCATGTCATCTGGTTAACTAGGTTTAAGCACAGGGGTGAGAATGCCTACCCTCTGATAGATGATTGGATTGAGAATAATGCTGAAGAGTACTGGAGGATTTGGCGCGAGGAGCAGGTTAACCCGTTTAACATACAAATGTCTCCCGCGGCTGTAGACATGTATAAGGTCTATGGGCTTTTCCCAATCGGTGACACCGTAAGAGGAGGAACATGGAAGTATCATTGGAACCTAGAGACGAAGAGAAAATGGTATGGCTCACTCGCCGGGCCAGATTCGGAGACAGGTTGGGAAGTCTATTTGAACATGTTAAAGTATAATTTCGACACCATAGCCTCAGCCATAGGGGGTGAGGCTCCATTAACAACAGTACTTCCTCCACAGTTAAGCTTAGAGTCGGTTGTCCCAATCATAAATTCCCTAGTAAATGATGAAGAAGGTGTTTACCAAGTTAATGTCCTAAACAACGGAGTGATAGAGGGTTTACCGGATGATGTTGCTGTTGAAATACCCGCGAAGATCGACGGTAAGGGGGTTCACGGGATGCAGGTTGAAAAACTACCGAAACGCGTGGTAAACTATGTTCTTTGCCCCCGGATGATGAGAATGGAGTGGGCTCTAGAAGCATTCTTAGAAGGCGGTAGAGATACTCTTTTCGAATGGTTGATAACAGACCCTAGGACAAATTCCACAGAGCAGGTTAACCAAGTCATAGATGATCTTCTTTTAATGCCGGAGAACTTAGAGATGGCGAAACATTTTAAATAAGTCTTATGCTAGAGCAAGCCCTTCCTTCTTAGCCTTCTTCTCAAGATAGAGTGTTGATGCTCTAGCCAGTAGGCCAATGCCGATTATGAAGACAAATAGCATTCCTAGCTCCACCTCCACCGGCCAAACAGTACTGGTTCCAAGTATGAAATGGCGTGAAAGATCTATTCCATGGGTTACGGGGATGAGAAACGCAAGTATCCTTATGGGGTCCGGCATAAACTGGAGAGGAACAAACATTCCTGTGGCTATTTGAAAGAGAAAGTTTAGGATGGACATTACCGCCGAGATGTCTTTAAAAATCAGTATTGCACTAGACATTATCACTCCAATCTGGCATAGGGCAAGGAAGGTTAGAGACAGTGTAGTGCAAGTCATTAAAAGTGCTAATGGAGACGGCAGGTCGCCAAGGAGAATAAACGCTGTCGCAAACATGGGAATTATGCCGAAAAGTGTTCCAACAACCGCTTGAGAAAAAGATGAGGAAAGCATGTAGAGATATCTTGAGACTGGCGACGCAAAGGTTAGAAGAGAAGGTTCTCCCTTGCAGTCAACCTGAAGAATACGGATCTCTCACTATCCTGACCAGCGTAACCAACTATTCTTCTAACCTTATCAGTCTGAGAAACTACATCGTAACCCATAACTCTTGCCTGACCATCATCAGGAAACAGAAGAGTGCTTAATATCTTGACTAGCGTAGTCTTACCTGCTCCATTCGACCCAAGAAGACAGACTATTTCGCCCTCTCCAACGTTAAAGCTAACACTTTGAAGCGCAACGGTTTGTTTACCTCCAGACTTGTAGGTCTTCCTGAGACCAACTGCCTTAACTAA
>Ga0105158_1000411_pt1 | contig 18693 bp, 16 predicted proteins | sample LHCtaG_FD_81567 | JGI IMG/M metagenome (GOLD analysis project Ga0105158, IMG submission 81567) | Hot spring microbial communities from Little Hot Creek, USA to study Microbial Dark Matter (Phase II) - LHC4sed_matched | ecosystem: Environmental > Aquatic > Thermal springs > Hot (42-90C) >...
ATGAAGATTACCCTCACCGGCGTGAAATACATTAGCTATCATTAGTCCACACTCTCTGCTCTTCTCTTTTATCATTTGCATCATTTCTGGCAACTTTGAGCGCGGGATCGTGCCGTCATCGACCACAAAAGCGGGCGCGAGGTTGCCCATGGAGCCAAACGCCGCTTTTCGACCAGCCATCAAGCTCGCTATTCCGGCCGAGTCCTTTGCCATCACTACGCTTCTTGAATGATTCTTCCTGCAGATCTCCATTATCACCTCTCCCTGAGCATCTAATTCATCTTCATAACCCTCGACCTCGAACAACAAAATTGCTGCAGCGTCTTTCGGTAATCCACAGGCCTTTACTCCGGACTCAACCGCTATAATGGCTAATTGATCCATGAACTCGATTGCTGCGGGCGTTAGTCCTTTCGCGATAACTTCAGACACGGTATTGGAGGCGTCCAGTATCGAATCAAATACTGCGAGTATCGCCGCCGAGCCGGGGGGTCTCCGAAGGATCCTCAGCGTTGCTTTGGTTACTATTCCTAGCGTCCCCTCAGACCCGACTATGAGTCCTACCAAGTCGTATCCGGGAGGATCTAGCGCCTTACCACCTAACTCCAAGACCTCGCCCGTCGGCAGAACCACTTCTAGTCCCAGCACGTGATTCGTAGTTACTCCATACTTAATGCAGTGGTTACCTCCAGCATTATGAGCAATGTTTCCGCCGATAGACGAGACCATATAGCTGGCGGGGTCAGGTGCATAGAAGAAGCCATATTTAGAGAGCAATGCAGATAACTCATTAGCAGTTAAGCACGGCTCAACAACTACCCTCTGATTCTCCAAGTCAACCTCAAGCACTCTCCTCATCCTAGAAAAAACAATCATGACACCGCCCACAGCGGCAACAGCACTACCACAAAGAGCTGTTCCAGACCCCCTAGCCAAAAAAGGAACACCATACCTCCTACAGGCATCAACTATTTTCACAACTTCTTCAGTCGAGAGGGGAAAGACGACAACATCAGGAGCATTCTTAAAAAACGTTTGAGCATCACACTCATACGTCAAAACTTCATAACGATCATAAATTATGCGACCAACGCCCACAATGTTTTCCAACTCCTCTAAAACTCTCTCACTAATCAAACCATAAATCTATATACGTACACCAGATATATCCTTTTACTGCACGCGCTCATTCTTGATATAATGTTGATGCATCAGCCATACCAGAAACTTTTCTAATTTTTTCCTCAACAATTTTTATCGCTAATTTGCAGAATTCCGTCTCAATCCCTAACTCTTTTGCCATTGAAAGTGCTAAACTGAGGTCTTTTATCATTATGTCGAGTTTAACCCCTAAGTATTCTTGGTTTAATATTGCCCTTATCCAATTAGACCACATCCAGCTTTGCCCCGTACTATTTTCAATAATGTCAAAAGCTATTTTGAGGTCTACTGAGGAATTTTTAGCCAATTTTAGGCCCTCTAAAGCTACTAATAAGTTTGTATTCGCGATTAAGCTATTGATTAATTTGATTTTCTCACCATTTCCTAGTTCTCCTACATAATATATTTTTTGACCAATTGCTCGAAATATGGGTAGACATTTCTCAAAAACTTCTCTCACACCTCCAACCATTATAGTTAGTGTTCCTTCTTCGGCTCTTTTCCTGCCTCCTGAGATTGGAGCATCCAATACATCAACACCATATAGACCTGCAGTCTGTCCAATTCTTTTAACTAGGGAAGGAGGTACGGTGCTCAACTCTATAATTATAGATCCTTTCTTCATAAATCTCAATACACCTGTCCCGCCTAAGATAACTTCTTCTGAACTTTCTGGTCGTGGCAGGCAAGTCATTATGACGTCTGAGCTAGCACCTATCTCTTGGAGAGACTTTTGAAAAAAAGCCCCACTGTTAATTAATTTATTAAGATTTTCTGTGGGTCGTCTAGCATAGACATTAACATGAAAGCCTTTTCTTAATAAGTTCAACACTATTGGGGTTCCCATTGTTCCAATACCGATGAAACCAATAACCATTACCCATCACTTATCGGAAAAGTTCTTTGATGTAGCCTACAACATACTTGAACATCACTTGCTAAGCAAACCAAGAATTTCTAAATAATCGCGTATTTGATTTTTTTCCGCATTATCTAATGGAAGAAGTGGTGGCCTTACATATGAATTATTTAAAACATTACGCATAACTAATCCTTCCTTTATTCTAACACTATTCTGACAAGCAGGCTCTCCAAAAATAAGGTTGGCAAATTTTTCTACAATATTGTTAATATTTTTTGCCTTAATTAAATCTCCATTCTTTACTGCAACAAATAGTTCATTAACTTTTTCAGGCACTAAAGCGGCAAATCCCAGCAAAGCCCCATCTATCCCAAGAGAAAATACTGATAATAGGATTGTATCGTTACCAGTCAATTTTGATATTTTTCTTTCAGCGGCATCAAGTGCTTCAAAATCTTCTCTACATGTTTCAAAATCCCATGAAACGTCTTTTATGCCGACTATGTTTTCTATTTTCGCTAATTCTTGAAGTAATTTTGGAGAATAATTATTCGGTTTTGGGTGCTGATATATTATTAATGGAAAATCGACAGCATTGGAGATTTCTTTGTAAAAATGTAATACATGAGCTTCACTAAAACCAAAAAGGATTGAGTATGGAATCATTACCAACGCAGCCTTAGCGCCTAAATTCTTCACCATCTTCAGCTGTTCAACTGTATCCCATACGGCTCCTCCCCTGATACCTGCAATTATCGGTGTTTGTTCTCCAGCTTCGTTGACCGCAATCTCTATTGTTCTCTTTCTTTCCTCTAATGAGAGTGATGAGACTTCTCCTACTTCTCCATTTAAGAGTAGAGCTTTAACCCCATCTATCTCTATGATCCAGTCAATTAAATTTTTTAGTTGGTATTCATCAATTTCTAAATTATTGTTGAAAGGGGTAGGCAAGGCAGGTATAATCCCGTAAGGAACAAACAATTTTACTCGAACATAGAATTTATAATCACCAATATATAAGCATAATCCTTTTATATGACTCACTCATTTGATAGTATGATCATTATGGAAGTTGGACTGTCAACTGCTCCATTCATGTGGAATTATAGGTTAACTTATGCATTAGAAACAGCTCACAAGTTAGGATATGATGGCATATCTTTACGCACAGGAGAACCTCATGCTTGGCCATTTAGCATGTCAGTATCAGATAAACAGCTTTTAAAAAAGACTCTTGATGAATTAGGACTTAAACCAATGTTAATATGCCCCTCATGGGGAGATATTAATCTTGCAAGTCCTGAACCACAAGCAAGGGAATTTTCACTAAAAGTTGTTAGAGAAAATATAATTTTAGCCCAGAACTTAGGATTCGAAGTCGTGTCACTAATCGCTGGAAGAAGATATTACTTTACCACTCCTCCCCTTGAAAAATCTTGGAAATGGGCTTCCGATAGCCTAGAAGACCTAGCTTATATTGCTGAAAAATTAAATGTGATGTTAGCTTTAGAACCTTTGCCTGGGACAAATCTCATTGAAGATCCTAAACAAGTGGTAGAGATGTTGAAAGAGGTTAATTCTAAATATCTTATGGCACAATTTGATACAGTCAAAGCAAATGTAATAAAATCAAAGATGTCGCTTGAGGAACAAATAGACATTTTAAAGAATTATTTAGTATCTGTTTGTCTTGGCGATAATGATGGTACAAAGCTCGACCATTTACCATTAAGACATGGCACAGTTGATTTTGAGCTGGTTATCAAAAAGTTAAAAGAGATTGGCTACAATAAGTTTCTAATTGTTGACTTATGGTATCCTCAAAATCCTATAGAGGGTGCAAAGATTAGTATAGAATATTTAAAAAAATTAATTAAATGAGTGATTTATCAGCTTCAAGATCTCTTAATATTATTTTAATAGTATCAATAAGCATTATCTCATCATTAATATTTAATAATTTAGCTTCATATTCTTTCTTTCCAAGATTAGCCATAATGAATAATTTTGTAAAATTATCGATACTATCTTCTTCCCAACAAATCTTGTCTATTTTATTTTTTGTTTGAAGTAAAACTACATTTTCTGATAGCTTTGAAACTATAATCCCATCTGTTCCAATAATATCGATAATTATGTCGTCTCTTTGTCGTTCATTATTATTTATCATTACTTTTCCAACATTTATGTTAGCAATTGTGTTATTCTTAAATATCAGATTTATTACACCATAATTTTTTTCTTTAGTAAAAAATGAATACGCATCAATTACTTCGCTATTAAAAGCTTTTCTAGCAATATGAATAAAGCCTGTTAAGAGATTTATAAGACCAAAAGTCTCTGGTGCCTGAACAAATCTTTTATAATTTATCGAGATAGGAAGTCCAATTTCATTTTCATATATATAATTTAGACTATCTAATATTACAGGATGATAATAAATATCATTTAAAGGTACAGCTAAAGTATTACCCAAAGCTTTCTTTAGCCTGTAAATTTTTTCTGTGTTTAAACATAAGGGCTCCTCAAAAACTACATGGATTTTCTCATTGATTGCCTTCTCGACAACATCAAATCTTAAGTTTAATGACGTGCAGACTGATAAAATGTTTGGGTTTTCATTTTCAATTAATGTTTCGAGATCTCTATATACTGAAATTCCTAAATTGCTAATAGTTCTCACATCTTCTTTTATTATATCTGTTGCTCCAACAATTTTTATGAATGAATTTTTAATTAAAGAATTGACAAATTTTTCCTGAAGCGAATCATAACCGACAATTCCTATTCTTACATAATCATTCAAGAACTCTTGATCACCTCACCCTAGTTCAACCGGTTTATTAATTTCAGCGGACTTAACTGCAGCCCAACTGATCTCTAGGGCTTTCTTTGCGTCTTCAGCACTTATAGATGGTTCTTTATCATTTAATACGCAGTTAATGAAATGTTGAAGTTCCTGTAAATATCCATGGTTTACATTGTAATAATCTTGGTTTCGAATATAAACACCTTTTGCATTATAAATAAAAGAATCTATATTAAATGAGTCATAATACATTACGCTTCCTTCGGTCCCTTCTACTTGGACACCGTGATAAAAGGGATAATTAGCAGGTATTACAGTTCTGTTTACCTCATACGACCCTATCGACTCTCCATTAAAATCTAAGGTTATATAAATTAAATCCGGTACTTCTATTCCGAAATGTATTTTTCTTCCTAAGCAATAAACAATTGTGGGTTCTTTTCCGATATACCATCTTAATAAGTCTACTCCATGAACTCCCACTTCAACTATTGGTCCGCCACTCTCTTTTTTAATAGTCCACCTCGTCCATCCTCCTTTCCACCAAAACCAACCTCGATGAAGCAACATGGCTATCTTCGGACTTCCAATAACTCCTTCATCTATAAGTTGTTTAACTTTACTGTAAAAAGGCCAGAATCTCATATTATGCGCAACCATGAATTTTACCTTTGACTTCTTAACATAATTTACGATATCTTCCGCTTCTTCTATAGTTTGTGTTATTGGTTTTTCAACTATTACGTTTTTTTCCTCATTTAGGGCCTCCAATACGACTTTGTGGTGAAGGTCCGTCGGTAGTAATATATCAACAATTTCAATTCCTTTATCTTTAAGAATCATTTTGTAGTCAGTATAGTACTTTTCTATACCATATCTTAGTGCTGTTTCTTTTGCCTTTTGCTCAATTATATCGCTTACCGCTACTACCTTTGCTTCTGGAATTAACATCCAAGATTTCAAATGAACTTCACTTATCCAGCCACATCCTATAATGCCTACATTAATTATTCTTGGAGTGCTATCCATTGATGATAAAACATACTTACTCCAATTTAAAATTTTGTAGTGTGTTTTAATGTATATATAGAATTTGCGGAATTGCCAGCGCTTGTATACTAAGCTGATATAAAACTAAAATATTAGATATAAAGATTACAATTGTTGGTGTCAAGTCTTGAGAGGTCCTCTGAACGACATCATAGTGCTTGATAATACGCATGTATTGGCCGGTCCTTTTGCAGGAAGATTACTCGGGGAGTTAGGAGCACAAGTAATTAAGGTTGAGCCCCCATACGGTGAGATGGGAAGGCGACTAGGATATCACTGGTTTGCCTCAGTAAATGCGAACAAGAAATTTATTGCAATAAATCTAAAAGATGACGAAGGAAAAAAAATATTATATGAGCTAGTTAAAAAATCAGATGTTTTTTTAACCAATTATAAATATTCAACCGTTATTAAACTTGGATTGTCATATGAGGATCTTAAGAAGGTTAATCCTAAAATTATCTATCTTCAATTGACTGGATTTGGAACAGAGGGTCCATACAAAGATGTCCCAGCTCATGACATTATACTCCAGAGCTTATCTGGCATGGCTTACACAAATGGTTTCCCAGATGATCCTCCAATCAGATGCGGTCCTCCTGTGATTGATGTAGTAGCTGGATTATGTTCTGCCTTATCCATAGTAGCGGCTCTATATCATAGGGAGAAAAGTGGTGAAGGACAGTTTATAGATATAGCCTTATATGACGCTGCCATTATGTTGATGATTGAACATCTGGCTTATTACTTTATGGGTTATCCCGAGAGGTTGGGAAATGCTAATCCAATGCAAACAGTCTACAACATATTCAAAGCGAAGGACGGATATGTCGCTGTAGTTACCGGTGAAGATGCTCAGTGGAATGCCTTATTAAAAATTATGGGGCGAGAAGATTTGAAGGCGGACCCAAGATTTAAAACGTTGCCTGAAAGATCCAAACATAGGACAATAATTGACGAAATAGTAGAATCGTGGACAAAAAATATCTTTCTAAAGGATGCTGAAAAGTTAATGACTTCTGTCGATTTCCCCATCGCGCCTGTTCGACACTTAGAAAGTATCCTTAATGACCCACAGGTTAAAGAGCGTCAAATGATTGTTAAATTGCCACATCCCGTATTGAATGAAGTAGTAACTCCAGGTTCATGTATGAAACTTTCAAAAACACCTGGAAAAGTAGAATCACCCGGTTATCCAATCGGATACCACACAGAAGAGATACTTAAATCGTTACTGGGATACGAAGATGACCGCATAAAAGCTCTAAAAGAGAAGGGAATCATAGTATAGATACGTCGACTTATTGCTTATTTAAATTTTTCAAAATAACTTTCGCCGTTAACGTTGCTGCTTTTTTAACAACTGATGGGCAACCATGTTGAGTATATGCTCCTGAAAGAGCAAATTCTTTACGCTGTTCAGGATCGTTGAGGTTAAAATACCTCCCAAATAGCTTCGTCTGTATATCTTTGCATTTTGTACTACCAAATTCTTTATTGAATTCATGAATTAGAATGGATGAAATATCCATGGTTTTTTGATACTCCTCAGATTTGGATGCCTCTTCGAGAGATTCCCTACCGAATATCATGCCAATAGCCAATAAACCACCGATCAATGCGCCGCATGTTTCGCCCATTCTTGCTATTCCTCCAGATAATCCAGTCGCTGCTTTAAAAGTCAATCTGTCAGCAATCCCGAACCCTTCTTGTAAAGCAGCGAGGACGCACTGAGCACATCCATGGTATCTCATTTCATATTCACTCGCGAGAATTCCGATTTTCTCCACTAATTCTTGAGATGGAAGTAGTGTTTTATTCATTACATTTAATAATTAAAAGATAACTGTATTTAAAGTTAAACTTTCAACATAATGTTTTTGGGCGCAATAGTCTTACTAACTTAAATCAAAATTTTTTATAGGACCATTTCTTTACATCTTAGGATGATTCATAGATTCGATACTGGGCATCCTCGTAAAATAATATTTGGTAAGGGGAGCATCAATTTGCTTCCGAATATACTAGACTCATTAGGATTGAGAGGAAATGTATTAATTGTGACAGGAATGAAATTCGCTAGGGTTACAGGATATTTAGATCGATTAAGTAGCCTATTAAAAGATCACGGAGACACAGTGTTTATTTTTGACAAGGTAGAGCCTAATCCATCGATAGAAACTATTCAAAAGGGCGTAGAACTAGCAGCTAGGGTAGGGGTAAATTTTATTGTCGCATTTGGTGGAGGTAGCGTTATTGATGCGGCAAAAGCAATTTCGATATTACCTCTTCAAGGGGGATCAATTGAAGATTATTTTTACGACATAACTCATAGACCAATCTTGCCACCGACACTTCCGGTAGTGGCTATTCCAACTACATGCGGCACTGGAAGCGAGGTAACTAAATATGCCGTAATTACTAAAGGGTTGAATAAATATACAGTTTTGGGAGACCAGATAATACCCATTGCAGCAATCCTTGATGCAGAAACATTGAGTTACCTACCTTCTGAACAGTTTGCCATCGCTGCTATGGATGCAATTTCTCACTCGTTAGAGTCATATTTTAATAATGATTCCAATATTTACTCAGAAGTATTCGCAATCACTGCACTAAAAATTTTGTTAAATAATTATATGAATGGTTTTAATAATGATATAGAAGCCAGGGAAGAGATGCTTTACGGAAGCATGCTTGCAGGTATGGCAATAAACATGACTGGCACTACTTTAGTACATGCATTAAGCGCCTACATTACGCCTCGTTTTAATATCCCACACGGGCTCTCTAATGGTTTATTCATCGATGTATATCTTAAGAAAATCACTAAGGCGTTACCTGAGATGACTATAAAGTTGGTTAAAAACTTAGGGTTTACTACTGACGATCCAAAAGAAGCTTCCGATATAATCGTGTCTAGTATTAAACAACTTAAAAAATATTCAGGCATATTAATAGGGTTGAAGGATCTGAATATATCTGAAACACATCTTCATGAAATAGCTGAGGCGGGATACAATTTTAAAAGATTAGTTGAAAAAGTCCCTGTCAAGATCACGTTTGAAGATGTAATTGAAATAGTTAATGAAGCTTATCAAATAAAAATATAAAATATTCGTGATAGTCCAATTCTCATCCATTAAATTAAACATTTTTTAATAGGTTGATGTCAACTATAACTTGTAGAATTGAAAAGGTATCAGGCTTGGTTGATTATTTTCACGTCTTTTACTATCTACGCGTATGTAATATCTACAATTGGTCCAGTCGCTCCAAGGATTTTTTCAGAATTTCCAGCTGAATACCATATACAGGGTTTCTTAATTAGTCTCTATTCTTTAATGGGATTTGCGGCAATTTTCGGAGGGCATTTATACGACCGATTTGGTCCTCATACAAACGCTCTCGCACTTATAGTATTAAGTATTGGATTAATAATATTGATGACCTCAACTGGTTTATTTTCTGTCGGATTATCGTTATTATTTTTAGGGTTAGGTGCGGCTTTAATTGAGGCTGCTTCGAGTGCTAGTTCAGTTGATATTTATCAGGAGAGAAGAGGAATGTCATTAAATTTGCTTCACTTTGCATGGAATATCGGATCGACAATAGGGCCGCCCACTGCAGTATGGATTATGTTATATTTAACAAGTTGGAGATATGTTTACATCATTCCACTTCTAATCATTCTATTATTATCTTCAATTTCTTATAAGATATCAGTTACTAATTCTAAAACTGTCATTTCTGAATCAAAGGGTTTTATAAGTATTAAAAAGACGTTATCAATATCATTAATTGCTATGTTTGTCGTTTCCTTAGAACGGGCTATAGGTATGTGGCTTCCATCACTCTTAAGTGCGATTAACGTTGAATCCGTCAAAATGGGACTAGTAATGGGGTCTTATTGGGCTTTAATGGGTGTAGGAAGGGTATTTTGGAGCTTTTTCTCGGACAAATTAGGATATGGTAGAACAATTTTATTAACATCAATATTAGCAACCTTCACATTAAGTTTAGCTGCATTATCAACCATAATAGAAACTAAAATGATATTTTGGCCTATCACTGGATTCTTTTTAGCCCCAATATACCCTAATGTAATTGCTTGGATTACTAAACATCAAGCAGCATCAAGTGGATATGCTTCTGGCCTGACTTTCACCATGGGCAGTATTGGATCATTGATAATCATAAATGTAATTGGGCTGGTCATGAATTATTTAGGTGTTTACAGTGTCCAATTCATCTATCCACTGACATGCATGTTAGCATTTGTTTACACGTTGATTCTATATTTAAAAACAAAATAGTAGTTGTGAAATTATTTTTTGACTGAACGTTTTTATGTTTCAGTTTGCTCAATTCTTATCGGTAGTCCCGCTCCTTTATCAGCCTGATTAGCTAAGAGACTATATATTGTCAAAATCGAGTTATCAATTCGCCTTTTCGGAGGTTGCCAATCTTTTTTTCTTTTTTCAAGGTCTACATCACTTAACTCAACATTCAACTTTCTGTTCTTAATATCTATCTCAATTATGTCGCCGTCTTCAATAAGTGCAATTGGTCCACCTATTGCAGCTTCTGGATTTACTTGGCAGACGAACGGGCCTCTAGCAAAACCTGAAACTTTCCCGTCAGTAACTACTGCAAGAGTTGTATCTAATTTTTTACCGACAATAGAGAGGACAATCGGGAATACATCTGTAAGCCCAGGCCCCCCTCTAGGTCCTTCGTATCTGACTACTATCACGGATTGTTCTTGAATTTCTTTATTTCTAATAAAATTCAAAGCTTCTTCCTGCGAGTTAAAAACTATTGCCGGAGCCCTAAAATGCCATAACTCTTTTCTAATCGCTAGCACTCTAACAACGGAGCTTTTTGCTAAGTTGCCCCTAAGAACTGCTATACCTCCATGTTCGTAAACAGGCTCAGATCTGGTGTGAATAACATCTCTTTTTTTAACGATGGCCTTGTTAGCTATTTCGCCGATTCTTTCTCCTGAAACAGTTAACTGTTCAGCGTCAATTAGGTCTCCTAGCTCTTTCAATACTGCTGGAATACCGCCAGCTTCGTGTAGGTCAATTAAGTCATATGGCCCAATTGGCTTGATCGGTGTCAGACAGGGAGTTCTTTGGCTAATATTTTCTATTAGATCTAAGTTTATTTTATCCTCGAGCCCGAGCTCGTACGCTAATGCCAAGACATGTACTATTGCATTAGTTGAGCCTCCTAGAGCCATTAATACATGGCACATATTCTTTAATGAATTTTCAGTTAGTATCTTTCTTGCAGTAATGTTTCTTTTAGTTAATTCTACTATTGCTTTTCCGCTTTTTTTGGCAATTCTCAGCCTCATTGATGAAATTGCTGGTGCCGTTGATGAATAGGGTAATGCTAGGCCAACGGCTTCTGATAGACATTGCATAGTATTTGCCGTGCCCATAACTGGACAGGCGCCAAAAGTTGGGCATACTACGTCTTCAAGAGTTCTTACTACTTCTGGAATATTGGGGTCAATGGTGATGCCTCCGAAGACGTACTCGTCTAGATCGGATAAGTAATATTTCTTCCCTTCGTAATACCCTGGAAGCATAGGCCCGCCTGGAACTATTATCGATGGCAAGTCCAATCTCGCAGCTGCTAATAGAGCAGCAGGTACGTTCTTGTCACAGGTAGCCAGCATAACAATTCCATCTAATTCATGTATTTTAGCGCCTATTTCAATTTCCGCGGCAATTATGTCCCTTGACGGCGTATCATATCTCATCTCTGGTTGTCCTGCGCATATGGCAGCACATTGAGACAATACGTTGAATTCCACAGGCGTTCCGCCTGCTTGCCAAATTCCTGCTTTTACTGCAGTGGATAAATCTCTAAGATGTACATGTCCAGGACATACCTCGCTCCAGCTGTTAACGACACCAATGACTGGCCTGTCAAAGTCACTGTCCTCAAATCCTAAAGTTTTAAGCACAGCACGAGCATAGGAAATATTGATGTCGCCAGAACTCCATTTGAATAATTTATAATCCATGCTGACTATATTAAATATCCTAGAATATAATCATTTATTTTGTCACTTTAAAAAAGTAAAAAATTAGATTTGAATTTTTAGAAATTTTACTATCTGGAAGGTAATTCGGTTGGTGGGCTGTAAACAGCAAATAGCACCAGTTCTTCTTCACCAGTGTTTTTGTATTGGTGCGGTACGCCAGGAGGCGTGTATACTAATGATCCTGGCCCTATTGGGTAGGCTTTGTCGTCTATGTAGACCTCTCCTTTTCCCTTAATTACGAATACTACTTCTTCTGAATTTTCATGTACGTGTTTTGATCCCGCTTGCCTTCCTGGAAATATGCCTACATGGATCCGCATATATTTGCTTGATAATACGACTTTGATTCTTCTCAATGTGTTGTTCTCAATTTCTCCAAGCCAGTAAAATGGCACATCGTCAATGTTGATAACTTTACTTTCGGTTTTCTCACTCATGCCGTTTTCTATATTTTATCTTAATAATTTATACTTATCGGAGATAAATAATATTTGAAATCAGCCTTTGACGGCGCCCATTCCCCAACCTCTTATCAAGAATCTCTGTATTGCTACGAAGAAAGCTAAGGCCGGTAATACTGAAACTAGTGACAATGCCATCAAAAGGCCCCAATCTGTAACCACGGCCTCATAGACGTCCATGATGCCTAGTGGAAGCGTTTTTAGGCTTTCTGAAGAAATTATTATCCTTGCAAATAAGTAATCATTATATGCCGTGACGAAAGTAAATATCGATGTAGCAATTATTCCTGGCAAAGCTGTGGGGAAGACGATGCTAAACAGTGTTCTCAATCTAGATGCTCCGTCAATTAATGCTGACTCTTCAATCTGTATTGGAACTGTCTGGAAGTATGCCCAGAGCAACCATAGTGAGAATGGTAGAGAGATGGACGTGTAGGTTATTGTAAGACCTAACAATGAGTCATTTAATCCGAGAAACCTAAAGATTATGTGAAAAGGTATCGCTAGGACTACTGGTGGGAACATGTAAGTCATGAGTATCGAATTAGCAAAGATTGACTTTCCGGGAAAATTAAATCGCGCTAAGCTATATCCACCAAGGGAGGCGACGAAAAGAACTAATGCTATCGATGAGAGTGTAGCGACTAGTGAATTTCTTAGAAATGCAAAGAATTGTGTGTGAAAGAGAGCATTATAGATGTGTTTTAGAGTTGGGTTTAGCGTAATTATTGAAGGCGGCCAAGTCACTATTTCTCTGTCTGGTTTAATTGATGTTATAAACATCCAGTATAGTGGGAAACCCGCCCATAATACTACGAGGGCCACACAAATATATAATATTATTTTATCTTTTTTTATTTTCATCATTTAGTCAGCACCTCATAAATTTTTTGCGAGACTGTTACTACGATTGCTAATATGAATATCAATATCATACAAATAGCAGCTCCATAACCAGCGTTAAGGGTTCCAAAGGTGGTTTCAAATGCATAGACAGGAAGATTTGCAATATATTTTCCTGCCCCGCCGGTTGCCGCTAGCAAGTATGGTACATCAAATTTGGTGAACATCCAGAGCGTCCTCAGAATTACAACGACAAAAATTACTTCTCTCAATGCGGGTAGAGTGACGTGTCTAAATCGCATTAATTTTCCAGCACCATCGACTTTAGCTGAGTCGTATAGGGACTGATCGATTGTCTGTAGTCTAGCCAGAACACTAACAGTTACAAAGGGTGTGAATATCCATACACTTATAAGTATTAAAGTAAACATTATGTAGTCCTTACCTAGCCAGGCAACTGGTTTTCCGCCTATAAATATAATGAGATAATTAACGAAGCCGTATACAGGCTCGAGTAACCATCTGAATACAAGTATCCCTATAACGAAGGGGATTACGTATGGCAGAAGTGACAGTCCTCGGACGAGGCTTCTTCCTTTGAATTCTTCGTTTAATACTAATGCTATTCCGATGCCTAACCCTAATTGCAGAATTACAGAACCTACACCATAGACTAGTCCTTGGTAGAAAAATTGTGCAAAAAATTGATCATTAAAAAGTGCCTTCAAATAGTTATCTAAGCCTACAAATGACAGTTCTAGGTGAAATGTGTCTGCATAGTTAAGACTTAAATAGGCAGCGAACGCAACGGGAAAAACAATTATTCCTAAGAAGAATAAAATAGATGGTAAAGCTAAAAAAAAGCCAAACCTAGACTCTTTCTGCTGGAGGGTCCCGTATCTCTTCATCTCTGATCTTCCATCTAGATTACGGTACGTAGTCTTTATAACCTTTAGAGATTAGTAATTCGACTGCTCTCTTCTGTGCGTCTCTTGCCGCGTCTTGAGGAGATTTGCGCCCCATCGCTACGTCCATAGCCATATCGGCTATTATGCCGGATTCCCTCAATTCAAACACATAAGGTAACAGGTAGTCCCACATTAGTCCACCATCTACCTTAATTTTTCTGAATCCCATCGTGGGGAGGGCCGCTCCTCTATCTATGTAGTATTGTTGGCAATCGAGCCAAGAGCCCCATTTAGCAAAGTAGTCTGCTCGGACCTGTTTTAGCTTGTCCAACGCAGATTTCCTAATTGGCATCAGATGTATCGGGACGTCTTTACACCATTCTACGTAGTTATCGGGCTCCATGAAGAATTTCAACCATTCTTTTCCTAAGTCTGGATTCTTGCTGTTTGAAAATACGTGCCAAGTGTTATCATCTATCTGCGTGAAATCTCGTCCGCCTGGTGGGGCTGGCTTTAATATAACTCCGAAAACATCTTGATTGGCAATTTCTGCAGGTGCGTATTGTTCGATGTATCCTATAGCTCTAGGCCAACCATATACAGCCGCGACTCTTCCAGTAACTAATGAGCTAAAGGTATCTAGGTAATCCCTTCCTTCCCAGCCTGGTGGGCAATGCTTTGTTAACTCTCCATAATATTCTATTCCTTGAATTACTTTATCATTGTCAAAGTCTACTCTACCTTGGTCATCATACCACGCGCCCCCAGTAGCTCCGACGCTCATCCAAGTATCTTCATCAATGAAGTATCTTGTTTTCCCAGCTAAATCTAATCCCCATATTCCTTTATCCGGTCTCGTTAGTTGGTCGAGTGCGGTTAGCCACTCGCTCCATGAAAGACGCTTCTTCAATCCTGGCCAAGGCATGTCGACATACTGTTCCCAGAAATCTTTCCTAACTACTAGCAAATCGCAGGCGATAGTACAATGCACAGCGTAATAGTGTCCCTTATAATAACACATATCTGCACTAGCCTCAAAGACGTCATTACCCCAGTAACTGTACAGGTCATCTAAGATCATCTCTACTCCCATGTCTGCAAATTTAGATATCCATGAAAAAGTGCCCATTGCCACCTCGGGAGGAGCTCCAGCAGCCAATGCAGAAGCAATCTTCGGACCAACATCTGCCCATGCAAGAACGCTTATGTCTACAGAGCTTCCTGGATACTTTTGTGCAAACTTATCTGCTAATCGGACAAATGCCTTAGCCGTTGGATCATAAGATTCACAATGCCAGAATGTTATTTTTCCTGGCTTGATGGTTGGCGACGGAGTAGTTACTACCGTCGTGGGCGTAGTGACTACAGTGGTGGGTGTGGTTGTCACGACAGTTGTGGGACCACCCACGGTTACTGTCTGAGTAACTGTTTCTTTTGCAGTTACAGTCGTTCCAGGAACTGTAATAGTAGCTGTCACCGTCTTCTCAATAAGTTCGGCTGGTTTAGCAAGATATCCTATCGCCGCGCCTACTACCAAGCCGCCAACTGCACTACCTATAACCTTAATTGCCCTTCTTCTACTGGAATTCTTTTCCATACTCATTTTTTCTCACGCATATTACAATATTTGGTTTTATATAAGTATTTACTCCTTTATAGACATCAATACTCATATTTAAATATCTGATGGTATTTTCAATTCACGGTAATTTTTACCGAAGTCGATTATTGTGAGTTTCGTTTTCCCACGTAGAGTGCATGGTCAGCTTCCATCACAATTTCGTCTCGCTGATTTTTCATGGTATAATGTATAACTATCACTCCCATCTTCGGATTACTTTTACTATCTCTTTTTTCAGTAACAGTCAACTCCAAGTGTAGCGTGTCGCCTATGAAGACAGGCTTTGTGAACTTTACATTATTCCACCCCAACGAAGCAGCTGGAACACCATCAAGGAGACCAAGCCTGAAGATCAACCCTTCTGAAATTGATAATGTATATAACCCGTGAAGAACCCTAGTTTTAAAGATTGAATTCTTCTTTGCAAACTCCTCGTCTGTATGAATTGGATTATAATCACCTGTTAATGCGGCGAAAAGAACCAAATCAGTTTCAGTAACAGTTCTTGCAGGAGTGATAAACTTCTCATTGATTTTAAAATCCTCAAAAAACTTACCACACATATTTCTTCACACCTCTTTAGAGATCAATTCTCGAATATAGTTTACTAAAAAGAACATACTTTGCAACGAACCGCCATCTACAGGAAGAGACGCCCCAGTAATGTATTTAGCGTCGCTCGACGCAAGAAATACTGCTACTTTGGCTATTTCCTCTGGTTCAGCAAATCGGCCTAACGGAATTGCCAACTCTCTAGCCTCTCTCAACTTACCTTGATAATACCTATCAGTCATAGGAGTCCTCGTGGGGCCTGGGCATATGCAATTTACTCTTATTCCATAGCGAGCCCACTCCATAGCCATCAACGTTGACAATAGAATAACTCCCGCTTTGCTCGGACTATATGCACCGGTATAGACCTGCGGCAAAATACCTGATATAGACGCTATATTTATGATAACTCCAGGCACCTTATTATCAATAAAGTACTTACCTATTTTTTGACTGCAGAGAAAAACTCCCTTTAAATTTACATTGATTACGAAGTCCCAATCTTCTTCAGATAAATCTTCAATCTTGCCACCGCGGAGTACGCCAATAGAGTTGACCAAGATATCAATCCTGCCAAACTCCTTCAATGCAATCTTTAAAATTTTTTCAACATCTTGGACCTTAGTTGCGTCCGCGGCCACATATACTGCCTTCTTCCCCATTTCCATTATTTGATTTGCGACGTTAATTAATCCTTTCTCATCAACATCACTTAAAACAACATCTGCTCCCTCTTTAGCAAATTCTAGCGAAATAGCTCGCCCAATTCCACTAGCTGCACCAGTAATTACCGCGACTTTATTCGATAACCTTTCACCGAACGACATGATTAGACAAAGGGTCTTTCTATTAATAAATTTTGCTAACTACTTTATATATCGAAATTTAATAATAACAATTTAATTTTTAGATGCGTATAGCGTTGATTGCAGCGTTGTATACAGCATCGACTGTTTCTCCAAGCTTGTTGGAATCACCAATTTTAATAAAACTATAACCTCTTCTTGTTAATTCAATAATTAAATCATTTTCTTGCTTTCTTAATGAGTATATAAGATTGTTTCCGAATCTCTTTTTTAATCTCAAAAAAATATGTGCATATCGTTTTGAAATACTCGACGCTAATACGGGTATTATCATATGCTTAATCAGTAAATTCTTATATTTAGCACCCGTCGCTACGATTGTAACATCGGGTTTTTCATATTCTATGTCTTTGATGGTAGCCTTCTTAAAAACGACACTAACTCCCAATGTATTTAGTTGAGTTGTCATGTAATCAATAAAAGTCCTGATAACATCTTCTCTAGCAATAACATTTTGAAATACAGGCATTTTTGCCGCTATATTTAATTGTCCACCAAGACGTTCTGCCTCATACAAAACAACCTTATGTCCTCTTTTAGCTAAAATTATTGCAGCTTGCATACCAGCTGGACCACCACCAATAATCATAACTTTTTTGGGCATATCTGTAGTTCCATTATAAAACTCGCCCTCTCTTCCGGCAGCAGGGTTAACTGTACACTGGACACCAAGACCCATCCTCATACGATCTATGCAAGTATTGCATGAAAGGCATTTTCTTATCTCTCTTAATCGGCCTTCCTTGACCTTCTTAGGCCACTCGGGATCTGCAATTAATTGTCTTGTCATAGCGATTAAGTCGGCTTTCCCATCTCTAAGGGTTCTCTCAGCAAGAAAAGGATCATGAATTCTCCCGACAGCTATAACAGGAATTGAAACTTCTTTTTTGATTGCTGATGCCAACGGAATTAACACACCTTCTGGAAAATTCATAGGTTGAACAGTGTATAGTGGGGCATACGTAACGCCAGCTGAGACATGTATCACGTCTGCTCCAGCATCTTCAATAAGCTTGCATATTTTAACCGTGTCCTTTATAGTTAATCCTCCTTCGGTAAATTCATCACCACTTATTCTGAAAATTATTGGTAAATCCTTTATCTTATTCTTAATCATATCTATTATTTCTACGGCAATCCTAGATCTACCCTTCACATCACCGCCATATTCATCTGTCCTTTTGTTAAATAAAGGCGAAAGAAACTGACCAATTAAGTAAGCATGTGCACCGTGAATCTCAATCATATCAAATCCAGCATTCTTAGCACGTCCTGCGGCTTCTAAAAATGACAACTCTATATCCTCTATGTCTTTCTTGCTTGCTCCCTTGGCTTCTACTATTTCAATCATTCCATCGTCATAAACAGGCAATTTTATTGGTGAAGGCGCTACCGCCTGGATCCCACCAGTACTCCTCATAGTACATTCCATTCCACCATGGGCAAGCTGTATACACGTTCTTGATCCATATTTTTTAATTTCTTCGCTTAACTTTTTC
>Ga0105158_1000412_pt1 | contig 18682 bp, 19 predicted proteins | sample LHCtaG_FD_81567 | JGI IMG/M metagenome (GOLD analysis project Ga0105158, IMG submission 81567) | Hot spring microbial communities from Little Hot Creek, USA to study Microbial Dark Matter (Phase II) - LHC4sed_matched | ecosystem: Environmental > Aquatic > Thermal springs > Hot (42-90C) >...
AATGCTCCAACCCCCAGGGCTGACATCGGTGCATCAATGCCTCCTGCACAAACAGGTGTGCCTTTAGCTAACCCGCTTAATTCAGCACCCTGCGAAGTTACTTCGCCAACCACATCTTTTGACCTGCTCACTTTTTCCGGGAAGAAGCTTCTCGGTATTCCAAGCTCGGACATTAAGCTTTCAGCAAACTTTTTCTCTTTAGGATTGAATATTCCCCCGTAATTGCCGATTGAAGAATAGTCTACTGAAATCTCTCCCGTAAGCCTATATATACAGTATGCATTGGGTGTGACAAACTGGTATATCTTACTCCAGATATGTGGTTCATTCCTCTTTATCCATAGCATCTTAGTATATCCATAGTAGGGGTCTATAGTATTACAAGTCTCTTTGAAAACCGTCTCCTCTCCTATATTTTCCCTGATCCATTTGCATTCTTCGGTAGCCCTTCTGTCAGCCCATATTAGGCATGGCCTTAAGGGTCTCATCTCCTTATCGCACGGGATCCCTGATCCCCCGTAAAGACTACTCACAGTATAACCAGCTATATCACGCGGATCAATGCCTGCTTTCTTTATAACCTCTTTTATGGTTTCACACACAGCATTGAACCATACATCGGGCCACTGCTCAGCCCAGCCTGTTTTGGGGGTTAATACACCATACTCCGCAGTTGCATTCGCAATCTCCCTGCCCTCCGTATCGACAAGAACTGTTTTAGTTGCTGAAGTACCTATATCAGTGCCGAGTAGGAGATTGCCCAAATTAAACACCTCTTACTATCCTCTGAGAATTATTTTCTTCACGAAATTTATAACTTCAGCCTGGTCTCCTGTTTCCCTTACTTGCTCAAGCTTATCCCTCTTGGCATATATCATAAGGGCCTTCTTTGCTAAGTTCGCGAAAATTTCTTTAGACAAATACATTGCTTTAACGGGGTCCGTCCTATAGGTAAACTGATCCTCGCCAAACCAACCTTCATAACCAGTATCTATTGCCGAGTAAATGAAATCAACCATTCTCCATATGTCTCCGGTTCCAGCAATTCTGTCTTCATCATTACTGTGAAGCTTAGCAGTGTTTATATGGAAGTTGACTAAAGGTACTCCAAAAGTCTTCAAAGCATATACTGTGGCAGCTGGTTCAACAGCATACATTTGCTCGTGGCCGTAATCTATGCAGACACCCATATTAGTGCCCCCGCACCGCTCGTTGACTGTTTTTGCGACTAAGGCTGCATGATGAGTAGTTGGTATAATCATATTGCCTTCTCGAGGCTCGTGAAGTTTGGCTTCAATACCGAATATAAGTCCAGCTTTCTTGGCTTCTCTATTTATTTTCTCGCAGCCGTCTATGAAGAGTTCCAGCTGCTTACCATAGTTTACTTCAAAGTTATAGTCCCAACCGTCAGACCCTGGCCAAAGGGAAACACTATTGCAACCAAGCTCCTTGGCGATTTCAACTGCTTGGAGCGCAATCTGAATAGCTTCCTCTCTTACTTTTGTAGATGGGTTTGTTATTCCCCCCATTTTCCACTTAGGATCTGTCCAAAGGTTTATGTTCATGTTTGTCGGCACTAAACCTAGCTTCCTTAACTCGTCTTTAACCTCGCCGATGATGTTTTGCGCTTTCCTGTAATTAGAATCTATAAAAAGCACGTCGTGAAACTCAACTCCCTTAATACCTGCTTGCTTAATCCTCCACAGTTGAGAAATTATGTTGCTTCTGAAATTAGGATCATTACTATTATAACCTTTCGTAGCGAACCTGTCCATAAAGTCTCCAGCAGACCAGTGTCCTGCTGCAAATTTAATATTGAAATCCTCGAAAAACTTGTTTACCATATCCCCCTCGAGATATTCTGAGTATTCTGTTTCCAATTTTTTAAAAACATCCACGGTTATCTTCATTCTGCAGTAAGAAAGTCTTAGAAGCTAATAAGTATTTCGCATATTTAATTAACCGTTTCTCGCTGACTCATAGCTTTTTCATTCCTACTCTTAGTCAGCTTGTAGGATGGTGAGCAATAAGAGTGATAGAAATAGTTAGACGATGAGGATAAAGAATGGGATTCATAAATAAGTTATCTTCAAATAATGCTAAAGGCACACGGTTTCTATTGCCCTTCTCTTCTCATCCAGTTTCCAATATCTTTAAGCCGCTTTACCTGCTCAGGATCTAACTCACCAGTAGGTAGTGGACCAACGTTTAATAGAAGGTTTGCGCCAAGCCCATTTACTCTTTTCAAAATCCCTATCAGTTCTAAGCTTGACTTGTAGTTCTTATCATCCTTATTGTAGCCCCAACTATTATTAATAGCCATACAGGTTTCTAATGGAAGGTTTGAAACCCTTGCCTTATTGAAACCCGCAGTATTTTCTCCAGGAGCATCCTGTTCAAATATTTGAAAATCCTCTCCGGGGAACGGGTCTACATGATGATTGTTACCTATTAGGGCCGACGGTTGAAGCGAGTGAATCATGTCATAAAGTTCTCCAAGTCGCCAATCGGCATCGGGCTTGTCCCACCATCCGTCGAACCAGAAGCCAGCTATTTCACCATAATTTTCGCAAAGCTCCCTAACCTGTCCGATGTAATAATCAAGATATCTCTGCCAGTTTCCACCAGGCTCCCTACCAGAATACTGGCCAGTAATGCCTAGCGGATAGTAATCCGGATGATGCCAATCAAGCAGTGAGTAGTACAAAAACACCTTAAGACCTCTTTCTCTAGCTGCTTCAGCAAGCTCTTTTAAAACGTCTCTTTTAAAAGGCGTATTGGTAACCTTATAATCGGTGAGCTTAGAGTCATACATGCAAAAGCCGTCGTGATGCTTGGTAGTGAAGGTTATGTATTTAGCTCCAGCCTCCTTAAAAACATCAACCCATTCCCCAGCATCAAATAAAAACGGGTTGAACTGATCCTTAAGTTTCTCATACTCCCTAATGCTCATTTTATCATTATGCATAACCCACTCGCCTTTTCCGAGTATGGAGTAAACCCCCCAGTGAATGAATATCCCCAACCTTGCTTCTCTAAACCATTTAACCGACGAGCTTCTAGTACTCATTCCACATTTCCCCTTTTCTACAGCTCTAATTTAATCTTTGGCAACAACTCTGTTCACAGGGAGCAGATTATCAAAAAGTTGTTAACATTGCTTTAACAAGAAATTGATTACACATATTCTTGCTAAAAACGATATCATACTCCTGGAAATGTTGATATTTTCTGAATTTCTTTTTCAAGCTCTTTTTCCTTTTGCCAGTAGAAGTTGTAGGCATCAGGCCCTATAGCCCGCTCTCTCTTCCTTCTGACTTCTTCTAATTGGGCTTTTAAAGAAGCTAGGATTTTTTCCTTTAATTCTTTCGCATCTTCTTTAGCCTTTTTCTCGTCGAATATTAGTATAGGTTCCATGGAGATTCTGGGAAGGGACCCCGAAATTTCCTATATATAAATGTTTGTTTTGAAAATATTTCAGAAACAATTTGAAAATGTTTACTGCCAAAAATAGGCATAAAACTGGCCCTTTATTCCCTAGTTATTTTTTAACATAAACTTGTTAAAAAATAAGGCTCATTAATCTTTCTTTTTTGGACGATTTTTCTCATTTTGACATTTGTCCACAAACAATGTTAATGTTGTTTTGCATGGTCTCATTACTTCTGTAAAAATGATTCTTAGTTAAATTAATATTGTCTTTTAGAAGTTAACAATAGAAAATGGAGGAGTCCCTTTACTCTGTTGCTAAGATGATTGACCACTCTCTTCTCCACCCCACTCTTACAGACAAGGATCTTAAAGCAGGATGCTTATTGGCGAAGAAGTATAATGTTGCAGCGGTATGCATTAAGCCATATGCTGTTAAGCTTGCTAAAGAAATACTTTCGGGGACGAGTGTGGCTGTTTGTACTGTGATAGGCTTCCCTCACGGGAGCAATATTACAGAGATAAAGGTTGAAGAAACCAAAAAAGCATGTGAGGAGGGTGCTACTGAGATAGATTTCGTCGTCAATATTGGGAAAGTGTTGAGTGAAGACTGGGATTACGTTTCGAATGAAATAAAGATGGTTAATGATGCTGCGGTTGAAAGAGGCGCCATAGTCAAAGTGATATTCGAGAACGATTATTTAACGGATGAATTCAAGATAAAGCTTTGCCACATATGTAACCAACACCGGGTGGCCTTTGTTAAAACATCAACAGGATATGGTTTTGTAAAGCAGCCAGACGGCACCTATATGTATAAGGGCGCGGTTGAAAAAGACGTGATTCTAATGCGTAGAGAATGCGTTCCCGAGATACAAATAAAGGCAGCAGGCCGTATCAGGACATTGGATGACCTGCTTAAGTTTAAAGCCCTTGGAGCAACTAGAATAGGAACCACAGCGACGGAAGCCATACTTGAAGAAGCTAAGAAACGTGGCTACAAGTAATTTTTAAACACTTATTTCAATATTATTCTCACGGAGAAACCTGTTCAACTCATCTCTATATGGCAGGGCAGTTATGGCCCCTGGTTTAGTCACTACGAGTGCTCCGACGGCGTTGGCTACAGTTATGCATTGTTCTATGCTCCAGTCCTTGTAGAGGCCTACTAGGAGTCCAGCATTCCAACCGTCACCGGCTCCCGTAACATCTACGACATTAACTTTAAAAGCGGGGGCTGAGACTTCAGGACCATTTTTAACTTTTATGAATGAGCCTTGAGAACCCAGTTTCACACCGACTATTTCAACCCCATATTTCAAAACCCTTTCAGCAACCCCTCTCGGATTGCTTGTTCCGAAAAAGAATGATGCTTCCTCCCTCGAAAAAGTTGCAATGTCTGCTAACTTAAGCATCTGCATGCACGTTTTCTTAAGAATGCTTCTCGAACGCCAGACGTCGAGTCTTAAAGTGGGGTCGAATGAAATTTTAACTCCCTTTTTCTTAGCGTATTTCACTGCTTTAAACAATGCTTGCCTCCCGGGGTTCTGGGAGAGCGCAAAACCAGATACGTGTAAAATTCTTGCTTTCGCTATATAATCGTAATCAATATCATGAGGAGATAATAGGCTGTCGGAAGTATGTTTCAACCAAGGGCTCCGGTAGAAAATACAAACCCAGCCTCTAGCAGGATCGTTTACTATGAATGCAAGCGTAGTCCTAACATCTTTCTTAATCTTTACCTGAGACACATCAACATCATTCTTTTTAAACTCCTCGATTATGAACTTTCCGAAGGGGTCGTCGCCGACTGCTGCTATTGCTCCTGTTTCGACGCCAAGCCTCGCAACTCCTACTATCGTATTCATCGGAGCTCCTCCAAAACATTTTTTAAAATTCATGACTTCGTCGAGAGATGCTTGCTCAACACCTATAAAATCTATTAATACTTCTCCAATGCCAATAATCTTAGGGTTGGATGACATGCTTAACATTTTTTTAAAAAGGATTTATTTATCCTTAACTATTTCAAAACCCTTTGTAGTCGAAATTATGACTCGAAAAAACATTTTAAACTGAAAAATAGTGTAGTATAACAAATGGTCAATGAGCATAAGACTTGGCGCGGGGTTCACTTATTAGTGAACAGCAATAAAGATGTTTCTTCTCTGATGGAAGAGCTTCATGAACTGGCAAGCTTAGGTGTAAACGTTATTATAATAGAGGTGGATTATAATTATGCTTACTCTTCGCATCCCGAGCTTCGTGGCCCGGACCCGATAACTCCCGATTATGCGCACGCATTAGTTGAGGAGTGTCGTGCACACGATATAAGTTTAATCCCGGAATTTCAATGTCTAGGACACCAATCGTGGGGAAGCACTACTTTCTCGCTTTTGGCTAAATATCCTGAATTCGACGAGACCCCTGGGCAATTCCCGAATAACGAAGGAATATATTGCAGAAGCTGGTGTCCCCAGCATCCTGAGATCAACAAGATTGTTTTCAGCATGTTCGACGAGCTTATAGACATATTTGATTCAGACGCGTTACACGTAGGGATGGACGAGGTTTTCCTCATCGCGTCAGAGTATTGTCCGCGTTGCAGAAACCATAGTCCAAGCCAGCTATTTGCAAAAGCCGTTAACGAATTTCACGATTACCTAAAAGGGAGGGGAGTAGAGATGCTGATGTGGGGTGATCGTTTGCTCGACAGCAAGGCCACTGGCTATGGGATGTGGGAAGCGTCTGAAAACCAGACTTACTTTGCAATCGACATGATTCCAAATGATATAATTATATGCGATTGGCATTATAGCAAACGCGAAGACTATCCTTCAATTCCATTTTTCTTAGGGAAAGGTTTCCGCGTGTTACCGAGCGGTTGGAAAGATATTGAGGCAACCAGAGCATTTATAGCTTTTTCTCAAAAGTTCAAGGATGATAAGCGTATGCTTGGCTACTTGTGCACTACGTGGGGAGCTGTTAAACTCAGACAGCTTGCTCAATGGCCTCCTCTCAAGCTAGCGATGGAAATGCTCTCCCAACAGGACCCATTAAATCCCACTCCCCCTACGTGTTTCAAAATTAATTAAGTATCCGTTTTTCTTATGCATGCATGCCAAATGTTAGCACAAAGCTATTGGGCCCCCTGCTCTTAATACTTGTTTCAATTCTCTGGGGTACTTCCTTTCCGCTCATCAAAATAGTTGTTTCAAAGATTAGTGCAGGAGAATACGTTGCTTTCAGATTTTCACTATCCGTCATTCTCATAGTACCCTATGTTTTTTACAGCTTATTAAAAAATAAGGCAAGGCTGCAGGAGGCTATTAGACCAGGGATAGTCCTAGGTCTACTGTATTCCGGTGGGATTTTCCTCCAAGGGCTTGGAACAGGATATACTTCCGCGTCTAACTCAGGCTTCATCACAAGCCTTTACATTCCTATAGTTTACGCGATCGATGTTTTACGGCGGAAGTTTAACTACAGCCATAAGTTTACGCTTGCATTAATCCTGTCGGTGATCGGAATGTATTTAATATCAGGCGGATCTTATGAGTCAAGAATCGGTGATCTAATGGTTTTGGCAGGCTCTTTCTTCTGGGCTTTTCAAGTCTTAGCGGTTGACGTTTTTTCCAAAAAATACTTCTCGCTCGACCTAGTCTTCTTCCAATACGCTGTGACGGCCATTACTGGTTTTGTATTGTCTTCTACTCCGTCCAGTTCTGAAAGTTTAATGGAGGTTCTTCCCATGCTTCTTTATCTCGCGGCCGTATGCTCCATATTTGTGGGAGTACTGCAAGTACTGGGGCAAAAATATACTTCTGCTTCTCAAGCCGTTCTAATCTACGCTCTTGAACCAGTTTCAGCAGCATTATTCTCCTTCTTGATGCTAGGAGAGAAGCTCGGGGTAATTGAGTCAATAGGTGCAACACTGATTTTGATTTCGGTAATCATATCGTTAGTAGAAATGGCTCGCATAAAGGGAAAGACTTTTGTTGAAGAAAAATAACAATTTGTTAGAGTTCTGAGTCATTACGAATAATTAAATTAAGAACATCTTCATCCATCCTTTTAATATAAAAACGGTTTTATGTTTTTCATGAGAGTTTGAATTAACTAGTAAACTTTTAATGTTGAGAACGCTCCTGGCGCTATTGCATAGAAGATCATTAGGATTAAGAAGGAAGACACTGGGACAGTTATATTATCATCAATAGGGCCGAATTCGAAATGCTCTATGACGCTACTAAATAAGCCTGCAATCACTCCTGGTAATGCAAGCTTCAATCCTATTATAGTATTAACTACGGCCATAGCAAGATTTCCCCACCATGATTTAGTACGTTTTCTAAACATAGTGTTCCTGACTAAGCCTGTTGCAGCGTCTCCCAAGGCCATGAAAAGTATTGGTACCGCGCCGAACCAAAAGTCTCCACTAGTTAAAAGCCATCCTGCAGTAAGTATCACTCCCCAGCTAAAACAGAAATGAACCTCGTAAATATTATCGTTAGTTTGAAACCAGTACATAGTTTTATTGATCAAGTGAGGTATTAATGTGAAAACACCTAAAACCATTGAGAGTGCAAGTGGGTATAGGGGTGTGCTGAATAGGAACGGCACGAGGCAACCTATTACTCCTCCTGCGAGAATGTGAATTATCTTCCTGTTGTAGTATACTGCAACGTTATCAGGAAGCCTCTTAATCATGGCTTTGTAGAAAAAATAGGTTAGGATTCCCACGACGAATAATACCCATAAGAATAGTACTCCCGCATAAATCCCCTCGGCCACTATGGTTTCAAACATGCCTTGTTCATTCTAAGCCTATATAAAACTGTTTTTCCGTAAAACCTAAGCGTTATACATGTTTTTCAGATGTTCTAAAAATGCTCTCTATAAAGCTATGTTGAAAAAATCTTCTTTGACGATCGTTAAAACGAAATGGGTATTGGCTCTCTCAACATTAGGTATAGATAATACTTTCTTAGTAAATTTACTTAGTTCAGAGGGGCTCCTAAACCTTCCTATCACTATTGCATCCACATCGCCCGTGACATCGTATACTGCACAGACTCCCGGTAACTCTGCCAGCTTCTGCTCAACCTCGACAAGCTTGCCTTTAGACACTGTTATCTCGGTAACGCTAGTCACAGTATATCCAAGCTTCTGGTAATCAATGCTCACAGTATACTTCTTAATGATTCCTTTTTCTTCCATCTTTCTTATCCTAGACAATATTGTTCCTGGAGCAACACCAAGCTTCTTAGCAATCCTCCTATAAGTGACTCTGGAATCCTCAACAAATTCTCTCAATATTTTTATATCGAGCTCATCCACAACAGGTTCCATCCTGGATTTACTAGGCTTCTGTAGTTATAAAGATTTTTCAAACATTCCCCAAAGCCCTATCGATAAAGCTTTGCAAGAAACTTCCATACTCTTCTAAATCCTTTTCCTTCGGATAATTCACGTACTCGCGTATTGGAGTTGAAACTTCAAAGCCGGAGTCTCTCAGCAATTGGGAAAGCTGGTTTGCAGCAACCCCTCCCCATAGCTTCGTCACAGTCACTGCTGCAATCTTTCCTTCGCCAAGCCTCTTTATCTTCATGAGTTCTACAATATTTATTATAGGTGGGAAAACGTTTCCTTCATAAATAGGTGTTATAAAAATTACGCCTGCGGAATCAACGATATCGCTTAAAACATGATTTAAATCACAGTCTACAGCATTGTGCACGGCTGCTTCAGCTCTATTCTCCACCACTTCCCTAGCGAATTTTGCAAGCTTCTCTGTTAAACCATACATAGTACCATAAATTATTGTTATTTTTCTCTTCTTCTCAAGCCTGCACCATGAGGATAATTCCTTAGTAAATTCGATTATTTTACTCCTTAACACAACCCCATGAGAAGGCGCGATTATCTTGGGGCTGAGCCCAAGACCGTTAATCTTCTCGAGAGCTCTCAAAACCATTTGCCTGTAGGTTGCAACCACTGTTGCAAAATATTCCTTAGCCTCATGCATATATGTTTTGAAATCAAGCTCGTCGTCGAAGACCGGCTTTTCCAAGGCTCCGAATGCTCCAAAGGCGTCTGAACTAAACAAAATTTTCTCATCATCTAGGTAGAGAAACATAGTGTCTGGCCAATGGATCCATGGAAGTTCGATTACCCTGAGGGTCCTGTTGCCAACAGATATAGTGTCCCCGTCCTTAACTATTTTTGTTTCAATATTGAACATGCTCTTCATGAAAACCGACGCTTTAGAAGTAGAGTATACAATGGGGCTGCTGGTTTTCTTTAAGAGTTCTCCCATTAATCCGCTGTGATCTGGCTCCGTGTGAAGAACAGCAATCTTCCTTATTTTATTTAGATCCGTAATCTCCTTAATTGGTTCTATCAACTCATTGATGTCAAGAATCCTTTTTGAAGAATCTATCAAAAGATATTCGTCTCCATCCGTGACAAGGTAAGCGTTGTAATTAACTCCATTTGGTATGGGCCAAATGTTTTCGAAAAGCTTACTCTTAGTATCTGGTATACTCAGCCAGTAAACTTCCCTTCCTATGGTTCTCAAAGAAGGATTGGGCATGCAAGTTTTTTTCAAAAACGTTTTATAAGTCTTTCCTGTGTTGGTATTTCTATACGGGTAGGCCGTGTTCTTACTTCAGCTAAGATTACGATGCTGACTATTGCGAAAAACAGTGAAGTTATGAAAGTTGTAAAATAACCGTATTTTTCAATCATGAATCCTCCGATTAAGGGCGCTATTGCGAGAAATGGAGATTTCAGAGCACTGCCTAATCCTATGTATGTGGGTCTCTCATCCTCTGGGGACATCTCCATGAGCAGGGGGAAGTTGGAAACCATGAATGAGCTTAGGGAGGCTCCTGCAAGAGCGAATACTATTAAAAAGTAATTTAAGGAATTAGCTATGATCGATACGACTATCGCTGAGGCTCCAGCAATTCCCCCGAGAACAAGCACCGTTTTATGCCCATGTTTTTCTTGAACAAGCCTCCAGAGAATACTGGTGACTATCTGTGTTCCGACGAAGATGAAGGTGAATAATCCAACGTCGAAATCGCCTGCTTTAAATCGGTCTATGGCGTAAACCGTGTAGAACGATGATGCGATTCCTCCGAAAGCACCCACTACCCCGGAGATCGTGTAAAGCAGATAGTTTTTATCGCTCTTAAGTATTCTAGGCAATTTTCTAACATACTCTTTGAAACTATTTGGAGGCGCGCTTGTATTGGAAGGAGGTTCCTCTATAAAGTTGATGTCTATCCACGATATTGAGATGAATATGAATGCTGTTAGAAAACACATGAAGTAATTAAGAGGATGCTTGAAAGAACTCATGTAAAAAGCTACTATGGAACCGCTTATTACTCCTAGAATTGCTCCAATCATGTTTGCTGTAGAAAAGAAGACTCCCCGTTTATTCTCGGGGATCGATTTAGCAATAATATCTAGCCAAGCGGTAGTGCAAAGACCGGATGAGATCGATACTACAGCATAAGAAGCATAAAATATTAGTAATGCTAAAAGAGGATTTTCTGTCGCGAATATAAGGGAGGATATGCTGATAACTAGCCAAGGTATTCTTTCACCCGGCGTCACCCTCAAAATAAAAGGCTTCTTATATTCTCTACCCTCTATTATTCCTGCTGAAACCAGTTGGAAGAAATTCCAGCCCAACACCGATATTGTTGAAATCAATCCTACTGCGATCTTAGAGTCTGTGAGGCTTGATACGAAAGCGGGCAAAACCGTGGTAACAGATACAAAATTCATAGCTGTGCCGTACGCTGCCCAATCTATGATGAACACTAAGAAATTCCTTCTATATCTTTTATCTAATGCACTGTTACCCACTGTTTTAAGCATCTATGGTGCTTTAGTGTCGTTAAACCTAATTTAAGGATATGTTTCCCACGATTTTTCCATGAATGTCATTGCAGGAAATTCTCACGGGCTTAATACGATAGTTAAACGAAGGCATGAGAAAGGATTTTTAAATCCGATATGTGTTTCGGAAGGTTTATCTTTATACGCTTCAAGCAAATCACTAAATGTCCTCTGTGAAACTAAGTAGCTGCATCATAAGATTGATTAAGGGAGATATAACTAGGGTGGAGGCTGATGCTATTGTTAATGCTGCGAATAGCTGGCTTAAACATGGAGGGGGAGTTGCCGGCGCAATAGTTAGAGAAGGTGGGAGGATAATCCAAGAGGAGAGCGATAGGATAATCAGGGAAAGGGGTCCAATTAAGGTTGGCGAGGCTGTCTATACTTCAGCGGGATTGCTTAAGGCTAAATATGTTATTCATACGGTGGGCCCGAGAATGGGGGAGGGTAATGAAGAAGAGAAGCTTAAAAACGCTACTTTGAACAGTCTGAAGCTGGCTGAGCAGCTTGGATTGAACTCAATAGTTTTCCCAGCAATATCCACTGGAATATTCGGCTATCCAAAGGATAAGTGCGCTCAAGTCATGCTTAGAACGGTTAAGGAGTATGTCCTTTCGGGAGGGAAGTTAAAGGAGATAATGTTCTGTCTTTACGACGATGAGACCCACAGGATTTTCGAAGAAACCATGTGGAAAATATTCTAGCAACACTTTTATCCTGCTTTTCTTATCCTATCATGGATGAAGAATGGAGGTGATCTCTGAGCAGTGATGAGAACTCCATTCTGACGATGCTGTTGTTTACTGATTACTTATGCTCGAGAATATTTCTTCAGCGAGTTTCTTGGAAGATGTTGCCACAATGGAACTTCTGGAGACAGGTATCAGTTTCACATTTAATCTTTCACCTTTCTCATTGAGCACTAATCCTCCTGCTTCTCTCACTATTAACGAAGCTGCCGCGAAATCAAGGCTTCTAAGAAAGCCTCTAAGATCGATGAACGCGTCAGCCGCGCCGGAAGCAACCATGCATATTTCGAGCGCATCTGTGCCCAAAAACCTGACATGCTTGGCTCTCTCCACTATGTTAGATATCTTCTTAACGTACCCGGGTAGCCTGCCTCTAACATTAAGGTCTACAGCTATCAATGCCTCTTCTATCTTCTCGACATTGGAAACCCTTATCCTCCTACCGTTCAAGAACGCCCCCTTGTTCTTCTCGGCAAAATAAATACTTCCGTCTAAAAGATTGATTACTCCAGAGCAAACAATATCGTCCAGAGTTTCACTCTCTGCTACAGCTATTGAAGAGCTGTAGCACGGGTAACCCCTAGCAGCGTTAGCGCTCCCGTCTACGGGGTCAACGATTATGAACGGAGAGCCTCCCCTACCAACCTCAGTTATTTCAGACTCTTCGCTTACTAAAGTAGCGTCTTTAAAACGTTTCTTAGTAGCTTCAAAAATCAGTTTTTCTAAAACTATATCTATCTCGAAAGTCTGGTCTCCAAATCTGTTTAGTGATACGGTTCTGCGAATCGTCGCATAGTCTATCCTCTTAGCTTCCTTAAAACACTTAATTAGAGTCTCCTTAACGTAATCAAGATATCTGTTCATTGCCTAAGCCGAGTATTGGCTATCTAATAAATATAAAAAATAAAACTTTCCCACAACATTTAATTCTCAGACGTCTTCCCCATAATCAGCTGCATGGCTGGCGCTCTTGAGGAGAAAGAGTATTTTTTACGATTGGAAACGTATTTTCCTAAGGGCCTGAAGAATTACTGGCTCCTTCTCTCCAAATCCTTGGAGGAGCTTTCAACGCATGTTTCGACCGGTTTCAATACGGAGGTCTACGAAGATTTCAACATGACTCTCTTCCATGAGGAAGAGCTTGAAGACTTCCTTCACTCATCCATACATTTTTCGAGAATCAGGAGTCCCACTGTTGTTGACGATATTATCGATAAGGTTCTTGAAATATCCGAATTAGTTGAAGCATATGTGTCCGTTAAAGGTAATGCTACACCGCTCCAAATTACTGGTGAAAACATTTATGTTGAAGGAGTCAACATTAGGGTTTTAAAATACGGTGATAAAGGCGTTTACACGTTTTCCTATAGGCTTTTTAAACAAAACAGGGGTCTTCGCTTGGCGGAGAAGATCTTGTCCAAAGCATCTGGGAGAGGGCTTTTCAAGGGATTGAAACGTGCATTGAGGTTAAAAAGATGGCCGCTGCCAATTAGTTGAAGCGAGAGACCCCAATGAAAATGGTTTAATACTGAATCTTCCGTTTAACCATCATCTTTTTTAAATAGTTCTTAGAGGTCAACTAATAAGGAGAGTGCAGTAGAGGATTGTCCGAGGCGTACAAGCGTTCCCACGTGTTCGGCATGGATTATGGGACAAGCTTCTTTAAATACGGCCCTATCTCGCTTGGAGAAGCTCCTGAAATCGTGGAGAATAGAGGGTACTTTCCGGATAAGGATGCGATAATGACTAGGGTAATGGGGGAGAGTAAAGAGGTTGTCGTAGGCAGGGATATACCTTTATATCTGGAAGCGAGGGAAGACCTTCCCTCTAGACTAGTCTATCCTTTTAGAAACGGTATAATAGAGAAGAATGAGAATCGGGCTTGGCAAGTTGTTGAAGAGATTTCCCGTATGGCTTTAAGAGAATTTGGGCCTAAGGAAGAGGGTTTTAATGGTTTTTACGTCGTTGCTTCGCTCTCCGCAGTTGCGCCCAGGTACATGTATGAGAAGTTGTTCGACGTATACAATAAGATAGATTCTGAAGAACATACTATAGCTGCCGCTACAATAATCCCCCAGCCCCTGGCGGTCGCTATATCGCATAAGGTTCCAACTAGTGTCGTCGTCGAATCCGGACACGGGAACACTCAGATAACGCCCATCTCCAGGTATCCAGTTAGAACGGCGATAATCGCCCTAAATAGGGGTGGGGGCGATGCAAACTCTATAACTGCAGAAATATTGAAAGACAGTGGTTACGGTGACTTAGCTAAAGAAGAAACCGTTGTTAGACAAGTTAAGGAGCAAATAGGCATCGTTCCCAGAAACCTTGAGGATGCGATAAAGTTTGGAAAGAACAATCCTGAGAAGCTCGCTATCGTTATAAGTATTCCTGGAACGAGGTTAAAGATAAGCCTAGAAGATAACGGCTGGCTTAGGTTTCTAATAGGAGAATACGTTTTCAATCCTAATCATGAAGTTTTTCAAAGCTATTTCACGAGAGGTATGCCAAAGCCCGGCGACGTTAAAGTTGGAGACACGTTCTTCCTAGGAATGATCGATATGTCTGAGGCTATAGTTCAATCCATAGAGAAGTGTCCTGTGGAGCTTCAACCATATCTATACAGGCAGATAATACTTTCAGGCGGTAATTTCGAATGGAAAGTGCCCCAGGGCCTTGAAAACGTTTGTGTAAACTCGGTCGATAAGATTAAAACCATGCTTATGGAAAAAGGCTTGTCTGAAGTGGGCGTCACGATGGCTAGTTCACCAAAATACTCCGTATGGAGGGGATGCATAGTCTACGGCTACGCTGTTCCAGAAAGCTTCAAATGGAGTTGGGACCGGATGGAGGGATGGATGAGTTTTAGATGAGCTTATCCGAAAGAACTCTTAGCAGGATTGAGAAATTCTTCTCGAAACAGGGGTTTGAACCATCAGGAGTACCCGAAGAGCCTGATGAGCTAATCCTATATAACGGTAGGGAAAAAGTCTTGGTTAAAATCGTTTTCGAAGAGGATGCTGATAAGACTATCGTATACGATGCATGCGCCTCAGTTTTGGAGAAGGCTTCAGAATTCAGCATGGTTTATGTTGCTGTTCCCAGGAATTTGGGTGACAGAGTGGACACGGTGATTTTTATGAAGAGGGGGATTGGTTTAATAGTATACGATGACTGGAGTATTGAGGAAAAAATCTCTGCAAAGATGTTAAAGAAGACTCCGATCGTAAAGAATCAGGAAATAGTTGGGTCGGAGGTTGTTGAGAGAAGCATTAGGAGGCTGGAATCCTCGATCAGAGAGATTTCTGAAAGAATAGATTCTCTAGAGAAAGCATACCTCTCTTTGTTGAGAGAAGTCAGGGAGATTAAATCTATCCTAGGGAAAAGAATTATGATTGTGGAGAAACCAGTCGAGCCCTCTGTTACTAAGCCTGAAGAGACTGTTGAAACTGGAGGATTACCATCTTTCCTCAGGGACAATCCCTGGGTTGAAATACTTTCTAGAAGATCTGAAGAAAACCCTTAGCTCCAGAATTACTTCTCCCTAAGGGCTTTCCTTAAAACTCTGAGGGGCAGAATTATACACCTGTATCTGGGGCTTTTCGAATCTGCTTTAAATAGTTTCAACAGCTCTTCCTCCTTAAGGCTCAGGGCTTCTTCAACAGTCTTCTCCTTAACCAGGTCTATGAGCATGGACGCTGAAGCCTTGCAGAACAAGCATGCTTCCGAAGTGAACTTTACATCGAGAATCTTATTGCCTTCAATCTTGAAATACATTCTCACCCTATCGCCGCATGAGTAGTCTATTTCTTCCGAAACCACGTCAGCGTTCTCGATCTCGCCATAATTTGGGGGAGTTTTAAAACGCTTAACCAGCTCCTCTACGAGGCTCCTCGAGTCCTCCATGCTTGTCTCCCCATGATCAAGTAAGCATGCTTAGCCTTTTCACGGACTCCAGAAACCTGTCTATTTCTTCCATGGTGTTGTATAGATAGAAGCTTACTCTTACAACAGCGTTGACGCCAAGTGTGTTGACGAGAGGCTCTGCGCACAATGCGCCAGACCTAACCATAATCCCGTCAGTATCAAGCATCTGGGCCACGTCATGAGGATGAATCCCCTCTACGTTGAAGCTTACTATGCCCTTGTGCTTAACACTCTCCTCGGGTCCGTGAACCTTAACGATTTTCTTATCCAACCCTTCCATCAAATGCTTAACAAGATTAGCCTCATGCTCAACTATGTTTTTAAGACCTATTTTATTCAAATAGTCTACAGCCGCCGCTAATCCCACTACTCCCTCGATATTCGGGGTTCCGGCTTCAAACCTGTATGGAATATCTTCATAAGTCTGGTTTTCCATGGTCACTGTCTTCACCATCCCTCCTCCCAGCTCCCACGGTTCCATTTTTTCAATTAGGTTCTTCCTAATGTAGAGTACTCCTATTCCCGTTGGCCCAAGCATCTTATGCCCGCTGAAAGCCACGAAATCCGGATTAACTTCCTCAACGTTAAACGGTATGTGGGGTATGCTTTGAGCAGCATCGATTACGAAGAGGCTTCCATGCTTGTGGGCAAGCCTGCAAAGCTCTTTGACGGGGTTCATAGTGCCCAAGACGTTTGAGACGTGAACCATTGTTAGAACATCGCATCCCTCCTCTAACCTCTTCTCCAACTCGTCTAAGTCAACGGTGAAATCGCTATTCATCCCGACTACGATGAGCCTCCCTCCTTTTTCCGAAACCATTCTCCTCCAAGGCAAGAGATTACTATGGTGCTCCATTATGCTGGTTACGACAGTAAGCTTTCTCTCTAGGAGTCTCGGCAATGCCTCCGCTAGAGAATTAAGACTCTCAGTAGTGTTTTTCGTAAAAACGATCTCATCCTCCCTTGCGCCTATGAAGCTCGCTATCTTCCTCCTAGACTCTATGTATAAATCGGTTGCTTGCGCGCTCAGCGTATTTATGCTTCGTAAAACGTTCGAGTTATAGTTGAAATAATAGTCTCTTATGGCTTCAACCACCTGCCTCGGCTTTTGAGTTGTTGCAGCATTGTCAAAGTAAATTAGGTTTTTACCGTTTATCATTTTTTTTAATATGGGGAAATCTTCTCTGACAGCGTAGGGGTCGAATGTCATAAACCGATTATAGTTTAAGGATGGCTTTAAAGCTATCCTTTAAAAAGACTTAAAAAATCATTGGCTGAAAGATAACCGCAATACTCATGTTTAACAGGGTTGAAGAGAAGGCCTTTATTCCGATATTCGGTGGTTTCAGCACTCTTAGTAATGGCAGCGTTTCCACAAATCTTAATCTCTCGTTGTGAAAATGATTCCTGAAGAAAATGCTGGTTCCCCATCATCTAGGCTTTTAGAAGAGACCATTCATCTGCTCAAAAAATACGGAATAAGGCCGAAGAAGAGGCTGAGTCAGAGTTTCATTGTGGATGAAAAATTGGTAAGACTGCTTATTGAGAGTGTTAAGCCCAAGCCTTCTGACGTGATTATTGAAATAGGTGCGGGGATTGGAACTTTAACCCTTGAATTGGCTAAGCATGGTTCAAGGATTAAAGCGGTGGAGATAGACCCTGTTCTAATTAGAGTCTTAAAGGATCGTTTATCGTGTTTTGAAAACGTCGACGTGATTCAGGGAGATTTCCTCAAGATGGATTTGGAGGGAAATGTTTTCACTGGCAACATTCCTTATCACGTATCTACACCAATAATATTTAAGATACTTAGGCAAAAATACGATAGGTCTGTTATAACTGTACAGAAAGAGGTTGCTGAGAGAATAGTTTCAAAACCGGGGACTAAAAGCTACGGTAGACTTACTGTTTCCATTAATATTTTAGCGGAGCCTTGTATAATTGGCTCATTCCCTCCTTCATCTTTTTACCCTACGCCCAAGGTCTCCCACTCTGTCATTCTCCTGAAACCACTTGAAAAACCTGTTGATACTACGCTCCTAGAATGGTTGCTTAGAGCAATGTTTTCGCAGAGGAACAGGCTTGCCATAACGGTTTTGAGAAAAGCATTGGAGAAGCTGTACGGTGATATGGGTTTGTTGATTCATCGAGAAGTAAGTCGGCTTATACCAGGTGATAAAAGGGTCTTCGAGCTTAGCGTTCAGGATTTTCTGAGTCTTAGTCAAGCTATTTCAAGCCTTTTAAACGATATGGGTGCTTATTTTTAATCCTTCTAAATAGCGTTTAGGAGAAATGAGGATATTAATCACAAAGTCGATCGTTCTTCTTGTCGCATTGATTTTTCTTGTTATTCCTGTTCAGACTCAGGGAGATTCTAATGTGCCTCCTTCATACTCTTGGAGTAATCTTAGAGTTGACAGTGTGCAAATAAGCTATTCATTCAGCAAGGTGTTGTGGTTCGGTGGCACTGGCTATCTGCATATTAAGGCTGATGCCCCGGGTACTTACAGCGATACTAAGAGCACCACTGCCACAATAACTGTTCCCGAGGGTTTTTCCGCGGAAGTCTATGTCTGCGGGGACGACCGCACACCCCTGCCGACGGGCTGGGTTGTTAAGGGGAAATACTTGAAGGCCTACGTAGACGGGAAAGAAGTCTA
>Ga0105158_1000413_pt1 | contig 18670 bp, 19 predicted proteins | sample LHCtaG_FD_81567 | JGI IMG/M metagenome (GOLD analysis project Ga0105158, IMG submission 81567) | Hot spring microbial communities from Little Hot Creek, USA to study Microbial Dark Matter (Phase II) - LHC4sed_matched | ecosystem: Environmental > Aquatic > Thermal springs > Hot (42-90C) >...
GACCGAGATCTCGACGGTGTCCTTCCTATTCTCTGCCTCAACCTTCTCGGAGGTCATCAAAAATCTGTAACTCCTCGAGAATACTAAAGATCCGGCGACTCGCTTAGCTCCCTGATTCAGTGCACCGCTGATTGCCTCCTCGACCCAGCCGACGAGTTTATCGTGGCTTATCCTTCCGAACGATTGGTCGAGCAGTTTCCTATCATACTTGAAGGGCCCCCTAGGGAGAGGTGCATAGACATCGCCGGGCGGGGCATTCTTAGCTATCGAGACTGCGTTGTCGACAAGCTCCTTAAAAGACTTTGCAGATATGATGCTCGTAGAGGATACTGCGCGTTTCTCCCTCACTGCAACGTAGAAGTCGGCCGACTCATCCATGAAGACCTTTGATACCGTGACCTCATTATTCGAGAACCTCACCATGTACGTCTTCGTCGAGTAGTAGTTCAGAACCGCATCTGTCGCTCCTAACTTCTTAGCCAGCCTCAGCGCCTGTCTTGAAAGCCTCTCGACGTCCACCATGCCCAGAGACATAACTAATCATTCATTCATATTAATCATTTCTCGTGACGCATCGGGTGGCAAAACAATATTTAATGGGCATGAAGTACATTTTATGTATCGGAGACGAGTTTGAAGACGAGGGAAGGCATCGCTGCCTGCGTAGAATATCCGGTAAAGACGCGGAGAGGCATAAAAAACGAATTGCTCGAGATTCATCAGAGTCCAAGAATAGCGATATCCACGACTGATGACGGGGAGTCAAGGAGAATAATCGTCGGTCTAAACCTCATGGTGAAGGACGTGGAAAAATCAAATATGGGAGAATTCTTCGCTTCTAGACTCCTGACACCATACGAGATACTTGCAGGCGAAGAAGAAGTGAAAAGCCTAGCGCAGAAATACATCCGGAGAGCAATACGCGAAATAGTTTACGACGCAGTCAGCGACTACGGCTTAGGAGTCTTCAACATGCGCTTTCTCCCCCAATACTTTTTATACAAAAAAATCAAAGCTAGAATATCGCTTTACCCGCCAGCGTATCGTATCTACTGGTGGATCACCGATGAGTCTAGCGACCTATTAAGGACCGTGTTGAAGAGGGTGGAGAAGGAGCTCGAGAGTCTCTGCGATGAGGGATTACTGACTAGGAGCGTTGATGGATACTACTCGGTCAATAGGGAGGTAGCCAAAAGCCTAGACCTCAGTAGCCTGGACAGGCCACTCCCAAGCCTAAAAATAAACTCGCGGATAACCACTCTATTCAAGGCGGGAAAAATAGGGCTCACGAGCCCACTACTATTAATCTCGGAGACCGCTGATTTGCCGATTGAGGATCAGCAGCTAGATCCAGATGAGTACGCATACATCACAACCTCGACTGGCATCCACTCATTAGCGTCTAGCCAAGACATCTACGAACTAGTCAGCAACTACTCGGGAGTGAAGAGTGAGAGGATAGAGATAACGAAGAGGGGCGCGCTCTTCAACTCGACGTACGTGGCATTCGTCCGCAGAGACTCGGAGCCAGCGGCAGGTCTCTTCATCAAGAGGTACGAGTCGTGGACAGACGTCAAGTGGGTAGTCGCTAAGATATGGACCATGCATCTCAGGAACTTCTACTACTCGGCCTCTGTAAGGCTTGGGAATGAGTTGTTCTTTCTAAGCTATCTGAGAGAGCGTGGATTTAACGTTCCCAACGTCATCCACGTAGACTGGGAGAGAAAAATAATAGTGGAGGAGGCAATAGACGGCGTCGATCTCACATATTCTTGGATTAAAAAATCGAGGAAGGGCCTAGAAGAAATAACGGGGGCCTGCGGAGCGATGCTGGCCAGGATTCATAAGAGCGGCGTCGTGGTAGGCGATTGCAAGCCAGACAACTTCATCATCGATAGCGATGGAAAGGTGTGGATAGTAGACTTGGAGCAGGCGTCCCTGAGGGGGGATCAGTCATGGGACGTTGCCGAGTGTGTCCTATACATGGGACACTACTTAGACGGCGACGAGCTAGAGGAATACGCCGAGTCACTCATCTCTGGGTACCTCTCAGAGGGCGATCAAAAAACAGTCGAGAAGGCGCTAGATCCTAGATACCAGTTCGTGATGCTTCCATGGACGCCCATCTGGAACCAGCTAAGAGTGGTGGAGGTGGTCAAGAAGCTCCTCAAGAAGTGATCAATTAGTCTGACCCGAGGAGCTTGATGTATTCACGGCCAGAGCCACTGAAAGAGCCTACTAGGAGCTGCCTCCAAGCTAGTTTTCCATTTCTGTATGCGTCCTCGAGCTTGCCTGAAGCCTCGACTAAGTCGCCCGGCCTAAACTTGCATGCAAGCATCATGTCATAGGTAACCAACCTCTCGACTCCGTGCTCGTTATCATCTAGCATGTATATGGCGGGTGTAAATCCTGACTCCTCAGAAGACTTAACCCTAAAGACGCCTTTGAGACTCCCCCTAGATTTGTAGATGACCTCGCCGTAGCTATGGATCGGTCTAGTCCTGACGCCGTAGATCGAGAACTTCCTGCCCCTAAAGAATCCCTTATTCACCACCCTCTTGGACAGTTTCTTGACGTCCTCTGGCCTCAGCAGCGGATACTTCCTCGAGGCCCTCTGGATCCAGTCATCAATGCCGAGGTCTCGGAGCAGCCTGAATTCGCCGCTCCTCGAATACTCATCTATCACCTCCATGACCCTCCAGAACTCTTCGCGTCCATATACAACTAGGTCGACGTCAGATCCCTCGTGTTGATTTCCAAGAAGAAGTGAGCCAGTTATTCCAAAGCTAGAGAGTGGTGTGCCAGAATGCTCTGAGAGGAACGATAGGAGCTCCGCGGCGACTTCCTCAAGGCCGCTCCTATTCTTGTTATTCATTATTCGCCACACGGCCTCGTCTGCGTAGAATGCCCTGCGAATCATGGATATGGGCGGCGCAGTGATTGTCTCCGAGACAGTCTCGTCGTAGAATAGATACTCGGGCCTCGACTCCCTAATGAGATTCATCGTCGCCAGTAGCTCCTCGACGCTGTATATCTTCATCAGCCGAACGTAACTCTTCTCCGAGAACCTCCACGGCCCCTCTCCGGGAACATACTTCAAGAAGCTGAAGACCCTGCCCGGTGGATGTACATCGCCGATCACACAGAAGATCCAATAATCAACCGTCTCGAAGTAGTCACGATCCCTGAGGGGCCTATCCATCTCCAGCCATTACTGGATGCGGCGTTTAATAAATCTGGGATGTGGCGAATTGAATATATATTGAGAGACGCGTGTGAATTATCTCATGAGGATCGAGCCTTGGATCATCTACGCATTACTAGCGATATTTTCTTGGGGGCTTTGGGGCTTCGTCAGTAAGCTGGTGCTTGAGAGGGCTTCGTGGGCATCGATAATCATCTACAACCTGCTAGGCTCCTCTATTATCCTGCTAGCTTACATGTTTTCTCAGGGGCCTCCGAGATTGCCCGTTGGTACGACCGCTATGTTCGCAGTTCTCTCAGGCGTTTTAGGAGCAGTTGGGACGACGTGTTTCATGCTATCCCTCAGCGGTGGGAGGGCATCGATAATTGTGCCTCTGACTTCTGTCTATCCAGTCGTCACTGTCGCCCTTTCAGTTCTCATTCTCGGAGACGTTCTCTCTCTAAGGCACGCGGCCGGGATAGCGTTTGCAATAATCGCGGTGGCGCTCCTCTCATATGATTAGATATCTATGATGTGTCGCTAAGCGTTAGTAGATAGTCCTCCCGGTGGTTTCCGATGAATATCCGGTAGCTCCACGATTTGAGGTCGACTTCAAGCCTTCCAGAGACTCTCACCCTCTCCCCAATCTTGGCCTGCTCGGCAAACCTAGACCTCAACGAGGCCAGGACGCCGCATCTATATCCCTCTTCTGGGCCTCGAACCACTTCGAGCACCCTTATGCCATATTCGTTAGGCGTGAAGATTGACCTAGAGTCGTCAGTTACTTCAGCTGTGAGGACGACTCTGCCGAGCTCCCGCCAGATCGCTGAGCCATACGTTTCCCAGTACTCGTCTGGGAGTGGCACAATCTTCGCAGAGTATACTACGCCTCTGTAGGTGCCGTATAGGAGTTTGCGGGACTCATGTCTTATCCACTCGCTGAGAGGCACCGAGCTATCACTTCTCTTTGCTTCTAAGTCGTGAGAATGCCTTAGGTCGACTGGTCTCGTTTTTCCTTCTTTTCGAAGCGTGGCTAATGCCTCGATGACTGGGTATGCGTTTTTCGCGGAGTAGAATACGAGGTCTATGTCTGAGGAAGGCCCGTGTAGGCCTAGGAGTATCGAGCCCGTGAGCCCAACTATCTCCATCTCTATGCCTGAGTATCTACAGACCGTCTCGGCGAACTCAGCGGACAGACTGGCCAGCCCGTCTCTAGGCTGATTATTCCTGAACCACCCCCTAGCTACTATGTGCCTAGATATTTTCTCTATTGGTATCTGTGGCAGTACTTGTCCTGAGTGGTCGTCAAAGACTATCGCCTCCGGCATCCTCTCTCTTAGATATGCGTAGGCATCTTCTAGGTTTACTATCTTCGATATATATCGGCTGCTCTCTGGGTATTTTGGAATCGCGACAACCCTCCCAGGCGGATGCACGACTCCCTTCACGGCTAAGTATCCGACTCCTTTTGAATAGATGTAGTCGCCCTCCAGCGGCGTGATCACACTTATAGATTCGCCGTGCTACATGATAAAACTGATGCGTACTCGCTTTGGAGAGGTGCTACTAGACGTCTGGAGCGGTGTCTATCCCCCACGCAGGTCGACGAAGATGCTCGTAAAAAACATGGGGGATCTATCTGGGCGAATTGTACTGGACCTCGGCTGTGGGTCGGGAATAATCGGCATTGTGGCGGCGATTAGGGGTGCTGGCCGCGTCGTCTGCCTTGACATCTCTCTGAGGGCTTGTAGAAATGCCGTAAGAAACTTCAGACTGAATGGTCTCGCTGAGTGGGCCGACGTCGTCGTTGGTGATGGATCGTCATGCCTGAGAGACTCTGCTTTTGACCTCGTAGTCCTTAATCCGCCCATGACCCCGTCTCCCAGACCGCTACCGAGGTACACTTGGGGAGGGGCCGATGGCAGGGGATTCCTGAAGAGATTCCTAGCAGACATCTCGAGGATTCTTAAGAGTGGTGGGCGCCTCTTGGTTGCTGCATCATCGCTGGTCGGCGTCGATTGGGTTGCCTCTACGCTTGAGAACCATGGACTAAGCGTGAGGGTGCTAGATTGCGAGCTGGTAAGGTGCGGCAAGATGCTGAGAGAGTTGTTAGACTACATACACAGCCTTAACCATGCCTCGATAATCTCCCTAAGTGGTGAGCCACACTGGCTCCTAGCCGTGCTAGAGGGAGAGAAGAAGGAGTTAGAACCTCCAGCTCCTTTAAAGAGCTAAGCATCCCAGACGGACCTATGATCGCTAAGCTTTAATTATCGTTGATTCATCTTGGCTTAGAGTGTCTAATAGATGACTGAGTCTTGGCATGGATATAGGGGCCTGGCTCGGGACCTACTAATCAGTGCTGGAGTCGACGTAGGAGATGAGGTCGAGATAGTCAAGCCCGACGGCGAGGTCTACAGGGGATACCTAATGTCTAGATACGAGCATGCCGAAGAGGGATACATCGTCTTAAAGCTCCGGAACGGATACAATATAGGCATAGCGATCACGAAAGACATGATAGTGAAGCGTCTCGGCCCTGGGCCTAGGCCTGCCTTTAGGAGGCCGGAGCCGCCACACTTAGATCCGAACCTACCCCGCGTCTCGATCGTCAGCACGGGAGGAACAATCGCGAGTAGGATCGACTATAGGACAGGCGCAGTCAAGCCCGCGTTAACTTCCGAAGACCTAATCACGCTTGTTCCAGAGATCGCGGAGATAGCGTACGTCGAGGCAGAAGTGCTACTCTCAAAGTTCAGCGAGAATATGACGCCCAGCGACTGGGACATGATTGCCCGTAAGATGGATGAGAAGATACGCAATGGGTATTCGGGAGTAGTGGTCTCGCACGGCACAGACACGATGCACTACACAGCGGCGGCGCTTAGCTTCGCGCTGGCGGGCACGCCTATACCGATAGTCTTGGTCGGAGCACAGAGGAGCAGCGATAGGCCTTCCAGCGACGCCGCTGTAAACCTAGTCGCAGCTGTTCGAGTAGCGGCACATGCAACTTTCGGAGAGGTTGTGATTGCCATGCATGACTGGCACTCTGATGACGTCATCGCTGTCCACAGGGGCACGAGGGTAGTGAAGATGCATACGAGCAGTAGGGACGCGTTCAAGAGCGTTAATGCGAGGCCGATTGCCTACGTCAGGGACGGCGAGATAATACTTAACGATCAGGCAGTCAACAGGCGCGGAAGTGACAACTACGCTTTCAGGCCAGGCTTCAGCGATAAGGCAGCCCTGATCAAGTTCTACCCATCGCTAGGCCCCGGAATAATTGATTATCTTCTAGAGAGGGGGACTAGGGGGATCATACTTGAAGGTACTGGACTGGGGCATGTTTCGTCAGAGTGGATCCCAGCCCTGAGGAGGGCGACGAGTATGGGCGTATTCGTCGGCATGACATCGCAGTGCCGCTACGGAAGGGTAAACATGTACGTCTATGAGAATGGACGAGACATCATGAGGGCAGGTGCGACGCCCCTCGAAGACATGCTCTCCGAGACAGCTCTGGTCAAGCTGATGTGGGTCCTAGCGAGGGCGAGCGACTTGGAGGAGGTGCGGAACTACATGCTCACGCCCATTGCCGGCGAGATAAGTCATAGGACTCTTCCAACAAGAATGAGGCCGGATGCAGCATGAACTACCAAGAACTCGGCCTTAGGGTCGGCGTAGAGATTCACAGGCAGCTCGACACAGAGAGGAAGCTCTTCTGCCACTGCGGGACTTCTCCCACCGGAGGGAAGGGGATAATCGAGTTCACGAGGAGGCTGAGGGAGACGCAGTCGGAGCTAGGCGAGATAGACCCGGCTGCGAGGTTCGAGATGAAGAAGATGCGGCGAATAATTTACAGGGCAGACCCTGGATGCACTTGTCTCGTCGAGATGGATGAGGAGCCCCCGCATAGGTTGAACGAGGAGGCAGTAAGGATAGCGCTCACAGTCGCTAGGCTCCTAGACGCTAGGCCGGTGGACGAGATACACGTGATGAGGAAGATAGTCATAGATGGCTCAAACACGACGGGCTTCCAGAGGACATGCATAGTCGCGGTGGGTGGGAGAGTGGTGGTTGATGGCCAGGAGATACCGATACAGACAATAACCCTCGAGGAGGACGCCGCGAGACTAGTAGAGGCCAAGCCCACGCACGTCGTGTATGACCTTTCGAGGCTTGGAGTACCGCTGATAGAGGTCTCAACAGCTCCAGTAATCACGAGTCCGGAGCAGGCGGCAAAGACGGCCTACGCGATTGGAAAGATACTGAGGGCGACCGGGAAGGTAAAGAGGGGAATAGGTACGGTCCGCCAGGACCTCAACGTCTCCATAAGGGGCTCGGGAATAATTGAAGTTAAGGGAGTGCAGGAGCTCGACCTAATACCAAAGATAATCGACTATGAGGCTAGGAGGCTCAGCCACCTGTTAGGGCTCGTGCAGAAGCTGAAGCAACGAGGAATAACTCCAGAGATGGTACATTCAGAGCGCCCAATCGACGTGACTGATATCTTCGCATCAACGTCCAGTAAAGTAATCTCGAGGAAACTAGCTGAGGGCGGAAGAGTGTATGCGCTCAGGCTCCCAGGCTTCGCTGGGCTGCTGAAGAGCCATGGAGACGAGGCAGTAAGGCTTGGACGTGACCTCGCAGAGTATGCAAAGGCGTGGGCGGGCGTCGAGGGAATATTCCACTCGGACGAGCTACCAGGCTACGGCATAAGCCACGTAGAGGTCAACTCTGTAGCCACGAGGCTGGGGTTGGGAGAGCATGACGCTTTCGTCATGGTTGCCGACAGACAGCACGAGGCCCTCGAGGCGCTGGAGGCCGTGAGAAATAGAGCCGCGGAGGCAGCAGTAGCCGTGCCTGGCGAGACAAGAGGCCCGAGACCGGACGGCACCACTTTCTACATGAGGCCTAGACCTGGCTCGGCTAGGATGTATCCGGAGACAGATATTCCTCCACTCGTGGTTACTCGGCGTCTATTAGAAGAGATCGAGGCCCGATTGCCTCCAACCCTAGACGACCTCGCAGCTAGGCTCTCAGAGAGGTACGGATTGAGCAGGCAGCTAGTCTGGGAGCTGATAGACTCTGAACGTCTCTCAGAGTTTGAGGAGCTTGTGGAGATAGGTATTCAGCCGAGCTTCGCCGCCAGCTTCCTTACTGAGGGCTACAAGGAGCTGAGACGGGAGGGCCATCCAGTCGACGAGGTGAGCTTCGATAAGGTCAAAGAATACTTCAGGCTGGTTGTGGAGGGACTGACCGCGAAGGAATCAGCGAAACAGGTCCTCACATACCTCTCCCACAACCCGGAGGTGTCTGCGTTGGAGGCAGTTGAGAAGCTGGGTCTCAAGGCGCCGCCCATGGAGGAGGTGGTGGAGCAGATAGACCGGCTGATAGCCGAGACATTGTCTGCTCAGCCCAAGTCAGACCCTGCCGGACAGGTGATGGGCAGACTCATGAAGACCTATAGAGGAAGGGTTGACGGCTCCCTCCTAAATGAGCTCGTTAAGAAGCGTCTCAAGCTGCTCAGAGAAGGACGGGAATAGAGTTGAGGTTTAGCATCAGAGGAATATACTCCACCTCGATCACGAAGTACCTCCTAGATCTCGGACACGAGCTTGTTAACCCGACGAGGAGCCAGGAGGAGAGGTTCGGGCCCCACTCGTCCACGACGGCGCCCGAAGTAGTGATAAACGACACAGGCGACAAGGAGGGCGTCAAGCTTCTTGGAAGTCCAGACGCGGTCGGAGAAATCATGCAGGAGCTCAGAAAGATATCGTGGCAAGTAGTCACCACTCCAATAAGGCTGGTCGGAAGAGTGGCCAGTGCTAGGGCCTACTTCCCGGCGGAAGCCAAGGCATTTCTAGACGCTATCAGGTCGAAGATTACGTACACTCTGCCCTATCATCATCTATGCAGGGCCGGTGGAGAGACGCTCTCAAACGTGGTAAGCATGCTTGAAGAGCTCGTCGAGTCGGGGGCGCTGGACAGAGAGCTGGCCGAACGTAGGATACTCGACCTTGTGAACAGGCTGGCTCCGAGGAGGGGGTGCTCAGCGATGATCCACCACACAAAGCCCCTCTCAGGAAAAATACTACTAGGTCCGTTCAGGTTCTATCGCAGTGGAGACGTACTGATAGGTAAGCGGATAATCAGGTGCTTCGGGAAGTACGACGGCCTCGAGGTTGACAAGACTCCGGGCGACGTATCGATAAGCAGGATCAAGAGGTTCAGCTGGCGGATGGACACTAGGTACTATGGATTGGGCAACGCTGAGAAGGGCAGATACATAAACATCTCCACGCCTATCCACGTCTACGAGAGCCACGCGTGGTACATCGATCTAGGCATAGACGTGGTCGAGAAGCCCAATGGTGAGAAGAAGATAATAGATGCTGAGGAGCTTGAAAAGCTGTTGGAATGCTCATGTATAAGTAGGGAGCTCTACGAAAAGGCGATGAGCGAGGCAAAGAACATAATGAATGAGTAGGCTTCAGAGATTTTTTGATCCATCTCCACCTATGGCCCTGACCATCCACGCGCCACGGTAACTAATCACCGAGCCCTCGCTGGATATTTTCTTGACTAGCAGGGCTGCGGGCATCATTGATAGGGGAGTGTGCAGGGCGTTGAAGACCGCTGTCAGCGCCAGCACGATTACCAGTACCTCTGTGCCTGACGAGAGGCTCCATCCAGTTATCACTCTCATCAGGCTGGCCACGTACTCGACCTGCGACGTCATGGTCAGGACCGCGTAGTTGCCTAGCGTCATGGCGATTATCCTCAGAGTCATGCCGAGCAGTGTGAGCTGGGTAAAGAATGAGGCGTATCCACCCCTCCTAACTAGGCGGTAGGCTCTGAATCCGAGATACATGCCGACTATCTGGGACGCTACGGCTAGGAATTTGAGGAAAGGCCCGATGGGCCAGAGCCACTCTCCCATAGTTATTGGCAAGAGGACTCCGAGGTACGTAATACTTGTAAGCAGGCCTGCCAGCGGCCCATACAGCATAAAGACAACAAACACCGGTATCTCGGCCAGGTCAAACCTCAGGTAGGGAATGAGCGGGAAGGGAAAATCAAGCGGAAAAACCGTGAGGAGCGCCGAGAGCCCGCCGAAGAGCGCGACGACAGAGATCCTGAGCGTCGAACTGAGAGGCGCCGTGGGCATCAGCATGCCTATATTAATTGTTATTTATCAATCATGGATAGCTACTCAAAAAATTGTAATCGATAAAAGCTTTTATGTCTCTCTTTTTGCATCGTTCTGCGTGAATGAGGAAATATTAACAAAAATTTCAGTAATATTTAACGCACTTGGAAATCCAACTAGATTAAAAATACTGAAGATAGTTTCTGAGAGTAATAGGCCTTTGCACATAAAGGCTATTTCAAGGATGCTTAAGATGAGGTACACGGCGGTTTATCGCCATGTATCGATTCTTAAGAACGCTGGCCTAATTACTATCTACGAGGTTGGGCGATCAAGAGTTGTATCAATAGCTAAGCCAGAACTGATAAATGAGTTGTTAAATTTTGCAACAAAATTAACATAAAAATTTGTTATAGCTACTAAATTTTTGTCAAACATTATCCTAAATTGGTATAATGAGTGTCACAACTAAATATAGGGAGACTTGTATATCTGTGAATGTAGTTGAGGATGGGAAGCAAGGAGTGGAGCTTCGTCCTAATGATGTCGGCGCTGGGCAACGTGCTTGCATTCATAACCATCGCTCCCACAATGATCCAGCAGGTAGCCCTTGACTTCTCGCTCCTTCCAGTGTTCGTCGCCGCGATTTTCGGAGGCCCAGTCATCGGAGGAATCACGGGACTGCTGGCAGGCATCGTCCCTTCGATATGGTTCGGCCCCCTCGGCAGCCTCGGCCCCCTTGGAGTAACCACGTCGATAGGTAAGGCAATCGTCGGGGTCACTGCGGGACTACTCGCGAAGGTCTTTAACCCAACAAGCAGGAGCAGCCTCTACTACGCACCAGTCGTCCTGCTGAGCTACGTTCCCGAAGCAGCATGGATCTACGCCGTCTTCTCAATCTTCGTGCCGCTGCTTCTTCCAGGCGCGCCTGAATTTCTCTACGGGCTTTGGCTCCCGATCCTAATCAAGGGCACTTTCGAAATATCTGTTATGGCAGCCTTCATGGCCGCGCTCGGCGGACACGTAGGATTCAGAAACTTCGTCCTAAGTAGTCTGAGATCAGTGGCCTTAAAGCAGTCTGAGCATGCTAAGAGCTAATCATCATTTTTCTGGAAGACTCAACGATAGGAATAGCTCGTTCTTTATTATTTCTTCCCACCTTAGCTTTCCGACTGCGACCATTACTTCTGATGGCAGTAAGAGTGGCTTGGAGAAGCGGGCCTGGTCCTCTATGCTGAGTCTGGGGCAGGCCGTGTTTACGTAGGCGTCGTACCTGCCCTCCATTAAGAGGGTCTCAGAGACCTCGTCAGTCACTAAGATGTCCGCCTCGTATCCATGCCGTCTCAGCATGTCTCTCAGTTTTCTCGCGAGTCCGAGATGCATCTGGCCAGGCTTCACGCTCACAATCACGCCTATCCTCCTAGCCTCCCTGAACTTGACAATGCTGGCATACCTCTGGGAGTAGACCTTTCTAGCAGTCTCTTCCATCCATTCGAGTCTCTGAGACTCTGGATCGACGGCAAGCACAGGCTTCGGCGAGGTCAACGCGAGGCCCAATGCGTGAAACATCGATCCAACGACGACGAAGCAGTCAACCATCTCCTCTATTGACCTGAGCGACGAGTAGTCGCAGCCAAGCACTTGCCCCTCATGTATGGCCCTCGCTCCCCGTCGGCCAATTAAGACCCTGAGGTCAGACCTCTTCAACTCTTCCGCAAACCTCGGTAGGTGTATCGTCCACTGAGCCGTCGATCCTAGGCCCACGGAGCTATAACCAGAAAGCGCCTCGACGACCCTAGAAGCAAGTCTCAGAAGAGGCCCAGCGTCAGAGTACCAAGCCTCGATGAACAGTACTGGCAACGGATGACTTGTTAGGAACTGTGTGTGTCCGACGTGGATTAATCCGTCAGCGCCAATTTCCTTGGCCTCCCTGACTGCTACGTCGCATCCACCCCAAGTTGCGCTCATCGAGACAAAAGCCTCAATACCCCTCTTGCCAAGAGCATCGACAATGAGTGGTATAGCCTGCTTCAGTCCCAGCGGCGCCTGTATCAAAACGCGCCTAGGCCTAACCTCATCTATCCACGCCTCTAATCTCTCAATCGGAACCACTACTTCGACGTCATTCAAAACTAGTGCATAGAGATATTGTTCATCGATATAGATTTTCCACTATGCGTTATAGATGCGTAGGTCTAGCTCCTCCTCAATCCACGGTCAGCGACGAGGACGCCGACACCCGCAAGCGCCAAGGCAAAGGCCGCAAGTACTCCGAGGTCTAGGAGCAGTGTGGGGGTGCTTGCAGATGATCCCAGCAAGAGCGCCTGTCTAACCGCGTCGACCGCGTAGCTGATCGGATTCACCGAGGCGACAACTTGAAGCCAGCTAGGCATTAGTTTTATCGGATACAGCGCATTACTCGCAAACATCAACGGCAGGTTCAGCAGATTCATTACCGCCATCTGCGACTCCCAGCTCTTCAGCCTAACAGCTAGCGAGACGAAGAGGGATGACAGTCCAAGCGAGAGGAGCGTAAGTGCGAGCAGGACCACGAGAGGCGCCAGCGGCCCTGCGAGGTTGTACTTTGCGCCGAGGGCGACTGCGAAGAGCATTACGAGCACGGCCTGTATCACCGACCTGACAACGCCTGACAAGACCTTGGAAATAATTATTGATCCCCGCTTTATCGGAGATACGAGTAGCTTGTTGAGGAAGCCTAGACGCCTGTCCCAGGCTATCGACATCCCGCTTGACATCGATGCGAACAGTATGACTATCGAGAGCATGCCGACCGACATGTATGAAAAATAGTCCAGCTCCGCGGTGCCGAAGAGGCTCACCATCATCCTATTGAAGAGCTGAGCGATCTGTGAGGTGACGGCTGGTGGCAGCTGACTGAGGAGCTCCTCAGGTATCTGGAACATGCCTGTCAGGTTCAGCGCCTTTCCGAAGAGTCCCATCCATATGACTGGCTGGATGATCGTCATCGTCATCAGGAATGGCGACCTGTACCACTTCTTGAGCTCCCTGTCGAGCAGGACGTAGACTTCAGTCAAGACGTCCATCAAGTCCTCATCCTCCTGATTATCGCGTATTGCCTACGAGTCTCCTCCCAGCTGCCCTGCTCCTCCCTGAGCGTCCGGCCAGTGTACTCAAGGAAGACCTCGTCAAGCGTGGGCTTCTTCATGATTACCTTGGTCACTCTGAGTCCCTTTCTCAGCAGTGCCTCAAGCATTATCGGCAGCGTCTCCTCTCCCTTCTCGACTGTCACTCTGAATACTCCACCCGTGTACGTAGACCTCTTCACAGCGTCAATCATGCTCAGCAACTGCGTGACTTCTTCAGGATTATTATGAATGACCCCAAGCTCTATTATGTCTCCTCCGAGGCTGTTCTTGAGGTTCATCGGCGTATCTATGGCTCTTATCCTTCCATGGTCTATTATTGCAATTCGGTCGCAGAGCGCGTCAGCCTCATCCATGTAGTGAGTCGTCAGGAAGATCGTCATTCCCAACTCGCTCCTCAGCTTCTTCACGTAGTCCCAAATAGCAGACCTCGTCTGCACGTCTAGGCCCAGCGTAGGCTCGTCTAGGAAGAGGATGCGCGGTTGATGCATCAGGCCAGCCGCAAGCTCCAGCCTCTTCCTCATACCTCCCGAGTAAGTCTCAACCTTTCTATTCGCGGCGTCAAGCAAGTTGACGAGCTCCAAGACTTCCCTGGCCCTCCTCTTTGCCTCCTGCCTCCCGAGGTGATAAAGCCCAGCATGGAGCATCAGGTTTTCCCAGCCGGTCAAGTCGTCGTCAACAGTGATGTCTTGGGGGACGAGTCCAACTATTCTCCTCACCTTATCCGCCTCTGTCACGACGTCGAAGCCTCCGACGATGGCCTTGCCAGACGTAGGTCTGATAAGCGTCGTCAGGATGTTGATCGTCGTTGTTTTTCCAGCACCATTCGGGCCGAGAAATCCGAATAGCTCTCCATCTTCGACCGCGAAGGACACGTCGTCGACTGCTACGACCTTTCCATAACTCTTGACTAGTCTCTCGACCGTTATCGCAGTCATCTACTTCATCATCAGCTCGGCTATTCTTCTCCTCGCATCCTCAATTATCCTGACTGCTTCTCTCAGCTGTTCATCGGTCGCGTCGGGCATCAGTAGGAGGATTGTCTGTGCGAGCCTCCTGCCAGCGTTGAACAGCTTTAGCCTCTCATTCTCCATGATACTTGTGCATGCATCTAGCAGTCTCTTGACGCTTTCCTCTTTCTCCTCTAGGAATTTTAGTCCGTTCTCCGTTATGCTGTAGACCCTCTTACCGTCTACCTGCTCAGCCTTGACGTATCCCTCGTCCTCCAACCACTGAAGCGTAGGATAGACCACTCCTGGGCTCGGCTCGTAGAAGCCTCCGAACATCTCGCTTATCTCTTTGGCGACCTCGTATCCATGCATCGGCCGCTTCTTTAGGACTTCAAGCACTAGTAGTCTGAAGTCCCCCCTCCTCAGCGGCTTTAAGAACCTGCCCCATAGATGCTTGGCTCTTTGTATTCCGCCCATGGTCCAGGGCTCGAAGAAATTCCCCGTATGCATGAGATATATCTCGTAATATCTCTATATATAGATAACATACGTCTCCAACAATAATAGATAAAACCTTAAATACCATAAGTGCGTCTACAAAAGTCTCGCCGAATTTATGGCTTAGCGAAGACTCAGAGAAGTAGAAATGGTGGACTGTGAGGCTTGGTTACGATTATGTGGGGGCGGCTTCTAATATCTGTCTTAGCTGCTTATGCGCTTTGGTTTTTTACGTTCAGTACAAGCCTATCCACGTTTTGGCTACGCCTAGCCTTCTCGGTTGCTGCCCTAATCCTGATCTCATTTTGGATGAGGGGCAGAAGGCTTCTCCAAAGCTTCAGAAAAACTAGGCCGCTGAGCCTGCTTAGCGGAGTATTGGTTGGGCTTGGACTATACCTCCTACTCCTCGCTGGCTATGCATTGCTTGAACCATACGTCGCTTCGAGCGCTGGAGAAGTATATCTATTGAGGAGGGAGGCCGAGCCGCTCTACATTGCTCTCCTACTAATCTTCACGAGCATCGGCGAGGAGATTTTCTGGAGGGGATTCCTACTACAAGAGCTCAGAGAAGCGTTGGGGATTATCTACGCGCTGCTGGTTGCGTCGTCGATCTACTCCACTGTACACCTCTGGACGATGAATGTTCCCTTAATGATGATAGCCTTCATCGCCGGCATGGTTTGGGGACTACTATACGTCAGGACCGGCTCGTTGTCATCTGTGTCCATCTCACATATAGTTTGGACAGAGCTAGTATTCATAATTGCGCCTCTTCAATAATTCTTAAATAAAAAGCACCTCACTCTCTTTTCTTGATGGGCCTGAGTGCTTGGATCCAGTATGCTAGGCCTTGGTCATTCGTCATGACTGTCATGTCTGTGGGTCTCGGAGGTGTCCTCGCATTCGTACGGGGCTGGCTCGACCCCCTACTCCTCACACTCACGCTCATCGGCCTCGTAGCGTTTCATGCCGCTACTAACATGGCTAATGACTACTTCGACGTCAAGCATGGAGTCGACACGACGGAGGCGCCGACTGCTAGGTACAGACAGCATCCACTCCTCGGCGTCGGCATATCTCCCAGCACCTTCACCCTAGTCGTAGCTGGGCTATACATATTCGTGCTATCCGTCGCGACGTTCATCGCAATCTTTAGAGGACCAATAGTCATGTTATTCACTGCGGCCGGGCTCTTCTTCAGCTACTTCTACACGGCGAGGCCGCTGATGCTTAAGTACCGCGCGTTGGGCGAGCCCTCTGTCATCCTGATCTGGGGGCCGCTAATGACTGGCGGAACATACTACGTCCTGACTGGGCAGATAGACATAGGCGTAATGGCTGCCTCACTCCCGCTCGGCATACTCGTCGGACTAGTCTTGTTCGCTAACAACATACGCGACATCAAGTATGACCGCTCAGCCGGCATAAAGACGCTTGCAATAATGCTCGGCCAGGAAAGATCAATAAAACTCTACATCGCGATGATAGCCTCGACATACGTAATCACTGCTTTGCTAGTCGTTGGGAGATTTCTGACACCACTAACATTTCTGACCCTACTGACGCTGCCGAGGGCGATCAGGCTCATCAAAATATTTAGACACGCTGTTCCAGACGCGGCCGACCCGATGACCGCGCAGTTAACTATGAAGTTCGGCATAACGATGATCGCAGGAATACTCATAGGCTCATTGATCGGGATTTAACGAAGCAGCTGGACGCTAACCGGCCCAGCTAGCCTGCATAATTTTATGTTTCTGCTCAGATAACCTAGGAGTCCTCATCTGTTCAGGACTCGGCAAAATCATCACAGCGTATAGAATTTTTTGGCTGCCTTATTTAAATTTATTCAGGCTTATAAGATTCACATCTAACGCCATCCTGCGGTATAACTACCTTGTAGACGTTGTAGCTCCTCATCAACTTCTTATAAACCATGTCGATCTCCTCTTCCTTTACGACGGCGATCAGGCATCCGCCTCCACCGCCCCCCGTCAATTTTCCACCGATCGCGCCTGACTTCACTGCGAGCTCTAGAGCGTTGTCGAGGTCCCTTGTGGAGACTCCGATCGCCCTCAGAATGTTGTGGTTAATAGTCAACAAGTCGCCCAGCCTCTCGTACCTGTTATTGATGAGCGCTAACTCGCATTCCGAGGTAATCTCCTCGACGGTCTCCCTGAGCTTCTCGAAGACCGATATGTACTGTTCCCGCAGTTGCGATACGTGTCTAACCATGTCTCCGGTCCTCCTCGGCGTTCCGACGTCTATCAACAGCAGGGAGATCGGCTTCTTAATATTGATCATCACTGGGTGACTTCCACGCCTGTAAGATATGACTCCGCCATAAGTAGAGACGGCTAGGTCGACCCCCGATGCCCTATAGTGAATGATCCCCTCAGCAATCGATGCGAGGTCTATTATCTCGCTTTGGGACGGCTTGTAGCCATAGGCGTGAAGGCCGGCAGCCACGCACGAGACAGAGACAGCGGCAGAGGAGCCGAGTCCAGAGGCCCTCGGAATCTCGGAAGTAATGCTCACGGAGATTCCATTGCCGCTAACTTTGTTGAGAACCGCCATTAGCGCCTCTCGGAGGGGCCTAAGCCTGTCTGAGACGCCGCGCTTAGACTCTTTTACGAGTTCGGCTCCACGCCATTCGGCGGAGATGCCCATGTCCTCCGAAGAGATCGAGACTACTCCGTCGTTCCTAGTAGTAGCCGTGGCGTATGCCCTGAGATTAATGGCGCCAGCGATGGCCCTCGCTCCATATACAACGAAGTGCTCGCCCGTCAGTATGACCTTACCAGGAGCAGAACACGTCGCCTCTCCCAACCCTCAACGAATAATCAATCATGAAGTGGTAATTTATAGTTTGAGTATATAGAATATGAATCCACGCGAAAAAAGGGCTTTCTGGCTTCTCTAAGAATTTGGTTAAGCATCGGTTATAAACAACTTTGACGCTCAATAATACTGATGCTGCATGAGCGGGGAAATAGGTGGCGAGAAGGAAATTAAGGTTGGCTCACTAGCCAGACGGGTAGACATAATGATAGACTCCGAGAGAACGATAAGGGAGGCGGCAATAATGATGGACCGCATGAATGTGGGCTGCCTCCTCGTCACTAGTGAGAACAAGATAGTCGGAATAGTGACTGAGAGGGACCTAGTCAGACGAGTACTAGCGACTGGAATAAACCACACATCTATAAAGGTCAAGGAAATAATGTCCTATCCAGTAATAGCCATAGAGCCTGACTCCAGCCTAATAGACGCAGTCAAATTAATGGCGAGCTACGGCTTCCGGAGACTGCCGGTCATTGAGAAGGACGGCAAGCTTGTCGGAATAGTGACGATCAACGAGCTGGCAGAGGCATTAGTAGAGACTAGAGAGCTATGCAGAGAACTACTAGAAATGATGATGAAGGCAACTAAGCCGCCGGAAAGCATGTATCAATAGCATCAACGGCCCGCAGTGTTTTCATGTATCAGCATATCTCTCTAGCCCCTTTCTTAGCAGAATAGTTGCAAGCCACCCACCTGCTGCTCCTCCTAGGATGCCGGCCACCATGATGATGAACTCCATCACGAGACTCCTCGGCAGTATCTTAATGGCGTAGACCGTGAAGTAATATGACGATAGCCCCACGAGAGCCGTACTGATGATGGTTGACAACACAAGCCTGCGATGCCTAATTCCCGATGATGACTTAACTCTGAGAAGGAGGAAGCTTCCGTCGATTAACAAGCCGTAAACAACTGCGAA
>Ga0105158_1000414_pt1 | contig 18646 bp, 16 predicted proteins | sample LHCtaG_FD_81567 | JGI IMG/M metagenome (GOLD analysis project Ga0105158, IMG submission 81567) | Hot spring microbial communities from Little Hot Creek, USA to study Microbial Dark Matter (Phase II) - LHC4sed_matched | ecosystem: Environmental > Aquatic > Thermal springs > Hot (42-90C) >...
TAGAAAATTTAAAAATTGAAAAAGATGAAACTGTTGGTGTATTTTCAGGAGCGTCTACTCCAAAATGGTTAATACAAAAAATAGTTGAAAGGATTAATAATTATACAAAATAATAGAGAAAATCAACAATTGTTTGTCATATCTTTGATACTTTTAATATTTTTCACAGTCATATTTTTATTTGCCACAAAATTTGTGAATAACAATTATGATAAAACAGATATGTTAAACCTTATGTTTAACCAAAATTTGTATTTATTTAGTTTTAACAACAAAGATACTGAAGAGTATATTGACAACTTAAGGTATAAGATTATAAAAAATATATCACCACTTATTATTGTTCGTTATAAATACGATCCTCATAAACATAGCTTATATTCATTAGCACAAATGATGGGGATAAATGTAGAATCTATCCGGAGTACAAATTATATTGAAGCTGGTGGATTGTTATATCCAGGTAAAGACCTTTTGTTACATAACAAAAAAGGTATGTTGTATAAAATACCACAGGATAATATTTCAGTATCAACAATAGCAAAAAAATTTTCAAAAGATATAAAACAGATTTGCGAAATTAACGAAATACCACCAAATTATGTGTTTAAAAAAAATGAATATGTTTTTTTACCTGATACATACATAAAATTTAAAGATTTTATGTTGCCATTGTTCAATACAAAGATTACATCAAAGTTTGGGTTAAGAAAACATCCTATATTTGGAATTTTAAAATATCATGAAGGAATTGATTTAAAACAACGATATGGTGCACCAGTAAGAGCAGCATGTGATGGTAGAGTAATCTATGCAGGATGGGCTGAAGGATATGGGAATCTTGTGATATTGAAACATCATAAAGGATTTACAACATATTATGGACATTTGTCAAAAATACGTGTTAAAGTAGGTATGTGGGTGTATAAAGGACAAATTATTGGTAATGTTGGAACAACTGGGTGGACTACAGGGCCACATTTACATTTTGAAGTAAGAAAAGATGGTGTCCCTATTGACCCAAAAAAAGTGTTGTTTTGAGGTAAATAAATATAAACTAAGCTAAACCGATGTTAAGGGGGAGTTGGAAAATATAAAAATTTGGTTCTGTTAACTAAAAATGATGTTCTTCGAGATACAAAAATTATAATTCGGTATTCGCAGACTCCATCCTGCATAAATTATTTGTAGTTGTAAACCTTGGTTTGCAAACACTTTTGTAATTGCAGACCTAGGTCTGCGAAAATAGAGCAAAGCAAGTTTTGCTGCTATTTTTATTTATCTTGTAGTAGCAACCCTTGGTTTGCTAAAAATGTGATTTGTCCTGAATGTGGAAGTGTAAGTGAAATTACAAAAGGACTGCAACAACATGGTTGTTGCAGTCCAAAAGGTAAGTTTGATTTTTTGAGTAGGTGCAGGCTTAAAGCCTGCGTAATTAATTTCATTAAAAACTTTAGGAGGAAATTTGTATGAAAAAAGGGATACATCCAAACTATGTTGACTGTATAGTAACTTGTGCCTGTGGCTACACTTTTAAAACAAGGTCTACAAAACCTGAGATAAAAGTTGAGATATGTGGTAATTGTCATCCATTTTTCACTGGTAAACAAAAATTTGTTGATACTGCAGGTAGGGTTGAAAAGTTCATGAAAAAATATGGTGAGAAATTTGATATAACCCAAAGAAAGAAAAAAGAAAAAGTACAAAAAAAGTCCGCTGAAAAGATTAAAAACACTACTGAAAAAATTTTAACCACAAAAACTACAAGAAAAAAGAAAGAATAATCTATGTTAGACCTAGAGATAATAAAAAATTGTGAACAATTAATTGAACAGAAAAAAAGTTTGGAACAAAAACTTGCAGACCCTCAACTTATTAATAACCCACAAGAGTATCATAGTATTGTTGTTGAGTATAATCGCATAGCTAATATTGTTTCTGTATATCAACAGATTGTAAATATACATAACAAAATTGAAGAACTTAAGAAAGAACTGAACAGTTCTGAAGATCAGGAATATAAAACTTTAGTCGAAGAAGAAATTTCTAAATTAAATAAAGAAAATTTTGATTTAGAACAAAAATTATTAACTTTGCTTTTACCGCAGGAACCTCAGGAAAATAAAAATGTTATTCTTGAAATACGAGCAGGTACTGGTGGAGAAGAAGCAGCGTTGTTTGCAGGAGATCTCTTTAGGATGTATAGCAAATATTGTGCAAAAAAAGGATGGAAAATAGAAATTTTAGATATTAACCAAACAGGACTTAAAGGGATAAAAGAAGTGATATGTTATGTTTCAGGAAAAGATGTGTATAAGTATCTTCAGTATGAAAGTGGGGTGCATAGAGTTCAGCGTGTGCCTATTACAGAATCCTCCGGAAGAATTCATACTTCAGCAGCAACTGTCGCTGTGTTACCCGAAGCTGAAGAAATTGATGTTGAGATAAGACCTGAAGATATTGAAATAGAAACATTTCGTGCATCAGGTCATGGTGGTCAACATTTACAAAAAACAGATTCTGCTGTAAGGATTAAACATAAACCTACTGGTATTGTTGTCCAATGTCAAGATGAACGTTCTCAGATAAAGAATCGTGAGCGTGCATTAAAAATTTTGAGAGCAAAGTTGTATGATTTAAAACTACAGCAACAGCAACAAGAAATTGCAAAATTAAGAAAGTCACAAGTAAAATCTGGGGACAGGTCTGAAAAAATACGGACATACAATTTCCCACAAAATCGTGTAACTGACCACAGAATAAATTTAACATTGTATAATCTTCAAGAAGTTTTAAATGGCGAGTTAGATGAAATTATTAATGCTTTAATTCAAGCTGAATTAAAAGAAAAAATTGCACAGATGGTTAAAAAATGAATACAATAAACAAAGTTTATAATGAAGTATTTAACAAACTTAGAGGTTTTAACTCGCCACATATTGAAACAGAACTAATTATTTCAAAAACATTAAATTTAGAAAAAGTTCAAATTTATACTTATCCAGAAAAAATTGTACCACAAGAAAAGTTACAATTGATATACAAAAATTTGAATTTAAGGTTAAAACGTAAACCAATTGAATATATATTTAATGAAAAAGAATTTTTTTGTCTCAATTTTTATGTAGATGAAAATGTCTTTATACCGAGACAAGAAACCGAGTTTTTAGTTGAGGAGGTAATAAAGCTTATCTCCACTTATAATTTTACAACAATAGCTGATATTGGCACAGGTTGTGGCAATATAGCAATTAGTATTGTTAAAAATATAAAATCGAATATAAAAATGTATGCAACAGATGTTTCTATTAAAGCTTTAGATATTGCGAAAAAGAATGCTGTTCTTCATAACGTTGAAGATAGAATAAATTTTGTGTTGACAGACAAACTTAAGTATTTTATACAAAATTCTATAATTTTAGACATTATTGTTTCTAATCCACCATATGTTACAGAAGAAGAATATAAGAATTTACAGCCAGAAATTTATTATGAACCAAAACAAGCGTTGGTAACACCTACTGGATTAGAATTCTATAAATATTTTGCTTCATATGGTAAGAAAGTTTTAGCTAAAGATGGATATATAGTTGTTGAGATTAATCCAAATTTATATGATAAAATTTGTGAATTGTTTAAAAAAAATAATTTTTGTATTTGTAAAACTATGTATGATTATCAAAACTTACCTCGAATAATTGTTGTAAAATTCGAAAAATAATTAAAAAATGGAAAAATATATAATTGAAGGTGGATATAAACTACACGGAAAAGTCTCTATTTCAGGTTCAAAAAACGCTTCCTTACCAATTCTTATTGCTACATTATTAACTGATAACAAAGTTATTCTTCATAATGTTCCTAAATTAAAAGATGTGGATACTACTATTTCAATAATTGAATTTTTAGGTAAAAAAGTTGTCTGGAAAGATGAATCAACTTTAGTAGTTACTCAATCAGGAACTGCGTATAAAGAAAAAGGGTTTGTTGTCGCTCCATATGAACTTATCAAAAAAATGAGAGCAAGTTTTCTTGTTTCAGGCGCGTTATTAGCAAATTATAACAAAGTTAAAACAGCCCTACCTGGAGGTTGTGCAATAGGTGTTCGTCCTGTAGATATACATATTAAAGCTTTTGAACAATTGGGTATTGAACATTACATAGAATCAGGTTATGAAGTTTTTATAAAGAAAAAAAGAGTCCCAAAAAATTCTGTAATAAAATTTCGGTATCCATCAGTAGGTGCTACAGAAAATATACTTATGTTTTTATCAAAAATACCACAGCAAGTAACTATACTAAACGCAGCATGTGAGCCAGAAGTTGTAGATTTAGCAAATTTTTTGAAAAAATTAGGTGTACAAATTGAAGGTGCTGGAAGTAGAACTATAAAAATTGTTGGTTGTAAAAAATTCACAAGTTCAGACATAGAATATACTGTTATACCTGATAGAATTGAAGCAGGAACTTTTATTATTGCTGCTGCAATTACAAAAGGTGAAATTGAACTTAATAATGTTGAACCACAACATCTAACATTTGTGATTAACAAACTAAGAAAATCTGGATTAGTCATTGAAACTGAAAACAATAAAATATATGTGTTATGGAAAAAGAGCTTAAAACCACAAAATATTACCACTAGACCATATCCATATTTCCCTACAGATTTACAAGCACAATACATGGCACTTATGTGTACATTAAAAGGTAGTTGTGTTATAAAAGAAACAGTTTTTGAAAATAGATTTTTACATGTTGGTGAGCTACTTCGTATGGGAGCAAACATTGTTGTTGAAGGACGTAAGGCTATAGTGTTTGGTGTTGAAAAACTTAAATCTGCGGAAGTTATGGTTTCTGACTTAAGGGCAGGTGCTGGATTGGTTTTAGCAGCACTCGCAGCAGAGGGTGTCTCAAAAATTTCGCATATTTATCACCTTGACCGTGGATATGAAAAGTTAGAAGAGAAAATTTCTTTATTAGGGGGAAAAATAAAACGTATTGATGAATGAACTAAAATTTTCAGCAAAAGTAAAAAAAATAATTTATGATGTAAAAACTTATGGTGATAGTGCCGTAATAAAATACACTCGTATGTTTGATACAATAAAAGATTTTTCATTAAAAGATATAAAAGTTGAAATAAAAAAATCGCCAAATATAAATGACAAATTGTTTAAACGTTCAATACAATTTGCAATAGAAAATATTAAAAAATTTCATATTGCTGAATATAAAAATATAAAAAAATTTTGGTTCACCAAATATAATAACATTGTGGCTGGACAAAAACTTGTTCCTGTAGATTCCGTTGGTATTTATATTCCTGGAGGAAGATATGGATATAATTACATCTCAACTTTACTTATGACAGTAATACCAGCACAAATCGCAGGTGTAAAAAAAATTGTTGTTGTAACACCACCAAAAAATGTTTCTGAATATTTTCTGTATACTGCATACTTGTTAAAAATTAGAGAAGTTTACAAAGTTGGTGGAATACAAGCTATTGCAGCTTTAGCATTTGGTACAAAAACAATACCTAAAGTTGACCTTATAGTAGGACCAGGAAACATATGGGTTAGTGAAGCTAAAAGACAACTTGTTGGAACTGTGGGTATAGATCTTATTGCGGGACCGTCAGAAGTAGTAGTTGTTGCTGATGATTCATATCCTGTGGAGATAGTTGTTTTTGAACTACTTGCTCAAGCTGAACATGATAAAAATGCAAAAAGTTGGTTAATAGCTTTAAATAAAACTATAATTGAAAAAATAAAAAATTATATTTTGTTAAACGCAAAAGAGATGGTTTCACAAATACAATTTAAATATGTAAAAAATATAAATCGTGTTGCAGATATGATTAACCAAATTGCTCCAGAACATCTAACTTTGTTAACAAAAAAACAAAATGTTATTTTACCCAAAATAAAAAATGCAGGTGCTATATTTTATGGTAAAAATCCGTCAGCAGTGTTTGGTGATTATACTGCAGGACCATCTCATGTTTTACCAACAGGTACTACTGCAAGGTTTTCATCAGGATTGTCAATAATTACTTTTTTGAAAAAAATTAGTTTGGTAAATTTTTCAATAGGACCAACAAAAAAGTTTGCTGAATATACTTCTAAACTTGCTGAAATTGAAGGTATGCAATGGCATAATAAAAGAGTACAATTAAGTTAATAATTTTGAAAAAAAATTTTTTTAATAGAGATGTTTATGAAAAGAAAAGTTAAACTACAAAGAGTCACTAAAGAAACTAAAGTTAAAATAGAATTAAATTTAGATGGGAAAGGAAAATACAAAATTTATACTTCAGTTCCATTTTTAGACCATATGTTGGAACAGTTTAGTTTGCATAGCGGTTTTGATCTATACATCAAAGCAATAGGAGATATTTTTATTGATGATCATCATCTTGTCGAAGACATAGGTCTTGCATTAGGACAAGCGTTTTTAAAAGCAATAAGAGATAAAAAAGGTATAAAAAGATATGGACAAATTCTTTCTGTGATGGATGAATCTTTATCTTACATAGTTGTGGATATTTCAGGCAGACCTTATTTAGATTTTAAAGTAAAATTTTTACCTGAATACAAAAAATCATCTTTTGATTATAGGTTAATAAAAGAGTTTTTTAAATCTTTTGTTAACGAAGCAAAAATTACATTGTATATAAAACTTCTTCAAGGTGAAGATAACCATCATATTTGTGAATCAATTTTTAAAGGAGTAGGTCGAGTATTGAAAAATGCTGTAGAATTAAATAAAAATAAAAATTTATTATCAACAAAAGGAGTTTTATAATTGATGAATAAAAAAATTGAAATTTTTGATACAACATTACGTGATGGTGCACAAACATACGGTGTGAGTTTTTCTGTATCTGACAAAATTAAAATAGCAAAACTTTTAGATGAACTTGGTGTAGATTATATAGAAGGGGGTTGGCCAGGAAGTAATCCAAAAGATATAGAGTTTTTTAAACAAGCAAAAAAGTTAAAACTTAAAACTGCAAAAATTGTTGCATTTGGTTCTACTAGAAGAAAAAATATAAAACCATACGAAGATCAAAATCTTACTGCGATAATTTCATCTGGTGTTTCAGTAGCGTGCATTTTTGGTAAAACCTGGAAATTACATGTTGAAAAAGCTTTACAGACAACTTTACAAGAAAATCTTAATATGATTCATGATTCAATAAAATTTTTAAAAGAACATAAACTTAAAGTTATATATGATGCAGAACATTTTTTTGATGGGTACAAATCTGATAAATCCTACGCATTGAAATGTTTGTTAACAGCATACCAAGCTGGTGCTGATTGTGTTGTTTTAGCAGATACAAACGGTGGTTCACTCCCTTCAGAAGTAAAACAAATTGTTTGTGATGTTATAGAATTTTTTAAAACTAAAAATATAAAAGTAAAACTTGGTATACACGCACATAATGATAGTGACTGTGCAGTAGCAAATACTATTATAGCTGTTGAAAATGGGTGTGAACATGTTCAAGGAACAATAAACGGTTTAGGAGAGCGTTGTGGTAATGCAAATCTTTGTTCTGTAATCCCAGCATTAATGTTAAAACTTAATTATGATGTAATACCAAAAAAAAATCTTAAAAAACTTACTGAAATATCGTTAGAAGTTTACGAAATTGCAAATCTTATACCTAATGAAAGACAACCATATGTTGGATATTCAGCATTTGCTCATAAAGGTGGTGTACATGCATCTGCTGTTGCAAAAGATGCTCGTTCATATGAACATATAAATCCAGAACTTGTAGGAAACAAACGTAAAATTTTGTTATCAGAACTTGCTGGTAAGTCAAGTTTATTGTTCTACAAAAATGTTTTAGGTACTGAACTTACTGAAGAACAGATTGCAAAAATAATAAGGGTTATGAAACAAAAAGAATATGATGGGTATTCTTATGAAAATGCTGAAGGTTCTTTTGTAGTTTTGACAGCAAAAATTCTTAACAAATACAAAGAGTTTTTCAAAATTAAAGGTTTCCGAGTTATTATAGAATATAAGGAAGAAAAGAATGAAATTATTACTGAAGCAACTTTGAAACTTGAAATTAATGGTAATCTTGAACATGTTGTAGCAGAAGGTGATGGTCCTGTGAACGCTTTAGATAACGCGTTGAGAAAAGCATTAATAAAATACTATCCAACATTAAAAAAAGTTAAATTAACAGATTTTAAAGTGCGTGTAGTCAATCCAGAAGCAGGTACTGCAGCAAAAGTTCGTGTTAGTATTGAATCAATGGCAGAAAAAGAGTTGTGGTCAACCGTAGGTGTGTCAGAAAATATCATAGAAGCTTCATGGGAAGCATTAAGAGATGCTATTGAATATTACTTATTGAAAAAAGTAAAATGAATTTCATATTTGATTTTAATTTATCAAAAATATCAATTATATTTTTTTTTACTAATATTAATAACAATTTTTGTCCTTATATTGTTGTCATAAAAACTAAAAAATGTAAGTTCTGGAAATAAAAATAATGTTCTTTGAGAATTATGGATTTCGAATTTTGTATTGTGAATTTGTTATTTGGTAGTCACAGACTTTAGCCTGCGTTTTTATTATTTTACGCAACCTAAAAGGTTGCGGCTACCATGATGTGTGGTCTGTTATCTAAGCAAATTATAGAGTTGTTCATACATCATATAAAATAGTTATCAGAACTTGAAATTAGAGGAGGTACTGGTAAATGAGAAGAGGAAGAAAAAGAAGAAGAGAAACACATCCTTATATCTCTATAGAATTAACAAGTAACCAAGTTAAAAAAACTTCTGTTAGAGCACCACATAGGGCACTTTTGTATGCAACAGGGATTTCTTCTTCAGACATGAACAAACCTTTTATTGGTATAGCATCAGCATATAGTGATATTGTACCTGGTCATATTCATCTTCGGGAACTTGAACGATGGATAGAACGAGGTATTGTAGAAGCTGGTGGTGTGCCTTTTGTGTTCGGTGTAATAGGAATTTGTGATGGTATAGCAATGGGGCATCAAGGTATGCATTATTCTTTACCATCAAGAGAACTTATTGCTGATTCTATAGAATCTATGATAAAAGCACATTGTTTTGATGGTATCGTGTTATTAACAAACTGTGATAAAATTACACCTGGTATGATAATGGGTGCGGTAAGAGTTAATGTTAACATACCAATGATAGTTGTGACTGGTGGTCCGATGCTTGCTGGATATTATAAAGGCAAAAGAAGATCTTTAGTAAGGGATACTTTTGAAGCTGTTGGTCTTTATGAAGCAGGGAAAATTTCTCAAGAAGAACTTTCACAACTTGAATGTGCTGCATGTCCAACTGCGGGTTCGTGTCAAGGACTTTATACTGCAAACACTATGGCATGTTTAACTGAAGCAATGGGGCTATCATTACCATATTGTGCAACAACACCAGCTGTTTTGTCAGAAAAAAAACGTATTGCATATGAATCTGGCAGACGTATAGTACAAATGGTATATGAAAACTTAACACCATTAAAAGTTTTGTCGTACAATTCAATTTATAACGCTATAGTGGTAGATGCTGCACTTGGTGGATCAACTAACTCTGTTTTACATCTAAAAGCAATTGCGTACGAAGCAGGAATTAGGTTTGATATAAAACTTTTTGATGATATTTCAAAGATTGTTCCTAATATAGTAAGATTAGAACCCGCAGGTGATTTATATATGGAAGATTTGCATAAAGCAGGCGGTATACCTGCAGTATTAAATGTGTTACAGAAATATTTAAAAAGTGCAAATACAGTTTCTGGTAAAAACATACTTGAAATTGCTCAAGAAGGAAAAGTTGAAGATGAGAATGTTATACGCTATAAAAAACCATATTCAACTCAGGGAGGTTTAGCAATACTCTATGGGAATCTCGCACCTGAAGGTGCTGTTGTGAAACAATCAGCTGTGTTACCAAATATGATGAAATTTGTTGGTCCTGCTGTAGTATTTGATTCTGAACAAGCAGCAATGAACGCTATATTAAACAAAAAAATTAAGAAAGGTGATGTTATTGTCATACGTTATGAAGGGCCTAAAGGAGGTCCTGGAATGAGAGAAATGTTGGGTCCAACAAGTGTCCTTCAAGGTATGGGATTAGCTGATAAAGTTGCATTAATTACAGATGGTAGGTTCTCAGGTGGTACAAGAGGTCCTTGTATCGGCCATGTTTCACCTGAAGCAGCAGCTGGTGGTCCTATAGGTGTGGTACAAAATGGTGATATAATTGAAATCGATATTCCTAATAGAAAACTAAACATTCGTATTACTGATACAGAACTTGGTGCAAGATTGGCAAAATTACAGGGTGAACTTGCAACAAGAGAAAAAAAGTTTAAGACTGGATGGCTTGCAAGATATTGCGAATTTGTTACTTCAGCATCAGAAGGTGCTGTTCTTAAACCTAAAAGATGAAGATTCTACAATGGAACACATCCAAAGTTTTAGGTGGAGCTGAATTTAGAACTTTAGAACTTACAAAAGCTTTATTAGAAAAAGGTCATAAAGTATGTGTAGTATGTAGAAAAAATTCGTTGTTTGAAAAAAAACTTAAAGAAGAAAAAATTTGTTATATAAGTTATAAAACACAAATTTTAGGGTTTTTCAAAATTTCAATTTTTTTAAAAAAATGGAAACCAAATATTATACATGTTCATTCTGGCAAAGATTATGTTATATCGGTAATTCTTGGTATGTTGAACTCAATACCTGTAGTAATTCATCGGCGTCTTATGGCAAAAGTTCATTTAATTACAAAATTTTTTATAAACATATGGCGAACAAAAATTATTGCAGTATCTCAAGTTGTAAAAGATGTTTTAATAAAAGAAAATAAATTCAAAGAAGAAAAAATAGAAGTAATTTATAATTCAATACCTAAAGAAAGATTTAACAAAAATCTTGAAATAATATCAAAACTTGAACAACAGTTTGATAAAAAGAATAAAAAGATAGTTTTAAGTGTAGGTAATCTTTATCCTACGAAAGGATTTGATGAACTTATAGAAGTAGTAAGAATTTTAAAAGATAAAATAAAAAACTTATTAGTATTAATTGCAGGTGAGGGTAGCGAAAGAAAAAAACTGGAGTTTTTAATTTCTCGTTATAATTTATCTAGTTTCATTAAACTTTTAGGTTACAGAGATGATATTATAGAACTTTTAACAATTTGTGATTGTTTTGTATTACTTTCTTATGAAGAACCTTTCGGTGTAGCATTTATTGAAGCGTTAGGTTGTGGAAAACCTGTAATTGGATATTATTGTGGTGGATTACCAGAGATAATTATTAATAATGAAGTTGGATTCTTAGTACCACCACATGATATCTATGCAGTAGCTGAAAAATTAGAAAAAATTTTGTTAGATGAAGAATTTTCAAAAAAGTTAAGTTTTAATGCTATAAATTATTTTAATAGAAAATTTGATTTTTATTCAATGGTAAACAAAATTGAAAATGTGTATTATAAATTAGTGAACACTTAATATTAAACTAAAAGTTTTCTCAACCATAAAAAGGAGTAAACAACAATGACAAAGAAGAAAGATACGGCAATTGAAAAAACAGGTGCTGAAATTTTTGTTGAATCGTTGGAAAAAGAAGGTGTCGAAGTAATGTTTGGTATCCCAGGCGGTGCTGTATTACCAATATTTGACAAAATTTATGATTCTAAAAAAATTAAGTTTGTATTAACTAGGCATGAACAAGCTGCTGCACATATGGCTGACGGATACGCACGTGCTACTGGTAAAGTGGGTGTCTGTATTGCCACTTCTGGACCAGGTGCTACAAATCTTACTACAGGTATTGCAACAGCGTATATGGATTCAGTACCGATTGTTGCGTTTACAGGACAAGTTGCAACACACCTTATAGGTAATGATGCGTTTCAAGAAGCAGATACAACTGGTATTACAAGACCAATAACAAAACATAATTATCTAATAAAAGATGTAAAAGAACTTGCAAAAACAATAAGAGAAGCATTTTATATTGCTTCTACAGGAAGGCCAGGACCAGTGTTAATCGATATTCCAGTAGATATCCAACGTGCAAAAACTGAATTCATATGGCCAACAAAAATTGAACTTCCATCATATAAACCTACATATAAAGGTCATCCATTACAAATAAAAAAACTTGCTGATGCAATAAATGCTGCAAAAAGGCCTGTATTATATGTTGGTGGTGGTGTAGTGATCTCAAATGCTACTGAAGAATTGAAACAGCTTGCTGAAATTTGTCATATACCAGTTACCACAACATTAATGGCTATAGGAAGTTTCCCAGTAGATCACGAACTTTCATTAGGTATGTTAGGTATGCATGGCACTGTATATGCAAATTTAAGTATGCAAAATGCAGATCTTATAATAGCAGTAGGTGCAAGGTTTGACGACAGATGTACTGGGAAACTTGCAGGGTTCGCACCAAAAGCAGAACATATCGCACATATTGATATTGATCCTACAAGTATATCAAAAAATGTTGTTGCTGACATACCAGTAGTGGGCGACTGTAAGATGGTGTTACAAGAATTGTTAAAACTTGTGAAACCTAAAAAACATACTGAATGGTTAAAACAAATTGAAGAATGGAAAAATAAATATCCTTTAAAATATAAAGACGATGAAAAATTAAGACCTCAATATATAATTGAAGAAATTACAAAACTTACAAAAGGTGATGCTATTGTTGTCACCGAAGTTGGACAAAACCAGATGTGGGCTGCACAGTATTATAAACCAAACGGACCAAGGAAATTTTTATCTTCAGGTGGGTTAGGAACTATGGGTTATGGATTCCCAGCTGCTATAGGAGCAAAGTTTGGTAAACCAAAAGATACGGTAATAGTCATTGCAGGTGATGGGTCATTTCAGATGAATATTCAAGAATTAGCCACTGCTGTAGTAAACAAGGTTAATGTTATTGTTTGCATAATGAACAATGGATATTTAGGCATGGTTCGTCAATGGCAAGAACTATTTTATAACAAAAGATATTCTCAAACATATCTTTGCACAAGAAAGTTAGGGAAAGTTAATTGTGAACCAGTCCCAGATTTTGTAGAAGTTGCAAAAGCATACAAAGCTGAGGGATTCAGAGTAACAAAGAAAGAAGAGGTTGTGCCAACATTGAAAAAAGCGTTTGAAATAAAAGATAAACCTGTAGTGATAGATTTTTGGATTGAAGAAGAAGAAAATGTTTTCCCGATGGTACCTGCAGGTGCATCGTTAGATGAAATAATTACAAGTTTAGCATAAAGAATTATAAAACAGGAGTAAAATTATGAATACAACAAATATCATTGATGGGAATAAAATTGCTAACCGAATAAAAAACGAAGTACAACAACAACTTGAAGAGTTGAAAAATAAGTTTTCTATAACACCAAAAATTGTATCTATTATAGTAGGTGAGAATCCTGCAACAAAAGTTTATGTGAATACACAATGTAAAGTTTGTGAAGAACTTGGTGTAAAAATTGAAGTGTTGTCGTTAAATAATGATATAACTGAAGATGAACTTGAACAAAGAATTGAACAACTTAATGCTGACAAAGATGTTAATGCGATAATGCTTAATCTTCCTTTACCACAACAGTTAAACCAAAGAAAGTTGCAAAATAAAATTTTGCCGTTAAAAGATGTAGAAGGAATTACTGCAGAAAATTTAGGTAAACTTTTTTATGCTGAAACACCACCTGTTGTTGCACCATGTACTGCATTGGCTGTTATAGAGTGTTTAAAAGAAACAAAAGTTGAACTAAAAGGGAAAGAAGTTGTTATTGTAGGACATTCAGAAATTGTTGGCAAACCTATACTTATGTTGCTTCTTTCATCATTATTTAATTCGCCAACACCTACGGTGTGTCATATTGCAACAAAAAATCTTGCTGAACATACAAAAAATGCTGATGTTTTAATTGTAGCTGTTGGGAAACCAAATTTGATAACTGCAGATATGGTAAAAGAGGGAGTAATTGTTATAGATGTTGGTATTAACAGAGTAAAAATTTTAGATGAAAATGGTAAAGAAATTATTGATGAAAAAACTGGTAAACCAAAAACAAAAATTGTTGGTGATGTAGATTTTGAAAATGTGTCAAAAAAATCCTCGTTTATAACACCGGTACCTGGTGGTGTTGGCGCAGTTACTCCTTGTATTTTAATAAAAAATTTGGTAAATTTAGTAAAACTTCAATATAATCTTCCAACTGAAGGATATAAAATTTTTTGAAGGATAATTATTTTATCGAAGGAGAAAATTTATGAAGTTTGAACCTTTTGTAGAAAAATGGTCTGCAGAAATTTGTGAAGTTGTTATAGGAGCTACTGTTCATGATGGCGGTTCAAGAAGTAAGACATTAAAAATAGGTGGGGCAAAAACTTTGCCATTCCTAAATTTTGAAGGTGGAGCAAAAAACAAACCTGCTATTGTAGCAGAAGTTGTGGATTATTTACCAGAAGATTTATGGCCAACTTTTTACGAAAATCTAAAAGATATTGTTTCAGATCCTATAAAATGGATAAAAGAAGTTGAAAAATTACAACCTGATGCTATATGTATAAGACTGTTATCTTGCCATCCTGATGTAAAAAATAATTCTGTAGAGTATATTAAATCTTTTATACCTGAAGTTTTAAAAACTACTTCGTTACCACTTATAATTCTTGGATGTGAACATACAGAACGTGATACTGAAATATTGCCAGTTGTATGTGAACTTACAAAAGGTGAGAAAATCCTTGTAGGGATGGCACTGAAAGAAAATTATAAAACAATATCGTTGGCAGCATTTGCTTGTGGACATTCAGTAATTGCTCAAACTCCCCTCGATATAAATTTAGCTAAACAACTTAATATTTTGATAAACGATACAGGTGTCCCACTGGACAAAATTGTTATGCATCATACCACTGGTGGGTTAGGGTACGGATTTGAATATTGTTATTCAATAATGGAACGGTGTCGTCTTGCTGGTCTACAAGGAGACACCGTAATGGCTACACCTATTATAAATTTAATTGGCGAAGAAACTTGGAAAACAAAAGAAGCTAAAGCATCAAAAGAAGAAGAACCATTATGGGGTGAAGATCCGGTAAAACGTGGTATCTTATGGGAAACAACTACTGCGTTAGGTTACTTACAAGCAGGCAGCGACATCCTTGTTTTAGTTCATCCTGAAAGTATTAAAAATATAAAATCTTTTTTAAACCAGATATAAATTGATAAAACAAAAATTTTTATAAAAGGTTGAAACAGAACTAAATGGATAAAAAATTTATAAAAGGAATAATAGAAACATTAATTTTTATTACAGATAAACCATTGGGTATTAAAAAATTAGTCGAACTTATCAATATACCTGAAGTTAATGAAGAACTTGTTAAAGAACTTGTTGCTGAACTGCAGACAGAATATACAACACGTTCTGCTATAGAAATAAGAGAAGTTGCTGAAGGATATCAAATGGCAACAAAACCTGAGTTTTCAGAATATGTAAGAAGATTATATCAAGATAGGACGCTACTAAGATTATCCCCGGCTGCAATTGAAACATTAGCTATTATAGCATACAGACAACCTATAACAAAAGCTGAGATAGAACAAACACGTGGTGTCGATTGCACAACAGTATTAGAAACATTACTTGAACGTAAACTTATAAAAATTGTTGGCAGGAAAGAAGTTGTTGGCAGACCATTATTATACGGTACTACTCAAGAATTTTTGAAATATTTTGGTTTATCTTCTTTAAACGACTTACCACCTATTGAACAGTTTATCGAACAAAATGTTGAAGAACAAAGTGTATCTCAAGAAAATGTTGAAACAGAATCTCCTACTCTTATTGAAGAAAATATTACACAAAACATTAATAATCAAAATAATGAACCAACAGAAGAACGACAAAAATGATAATTTAGGAATTTCTACAATATATTTTTATAAAGAAATTGTTAAAAAAAATATTACCTGGCAGCAAATAAAAGATAAACTTTATCAACTTGACTTATCAGCAGTGGAACTCAATGCAGATATTCCTGTGGAATGGTTTAAAGAAATACAAAAAGATGTTGTTGAAAACAAAATAAAGGTTCTTTCATTACACAATTTTTGTCCTTCAGTGGAAAACATACCAAAAGGAAAGTATGGTTTTAATGTGTTTTCATTAACCTCTGCTGATGAACAAGAACATAACCTTGCAATAAAGTATACTTTAAGAACTATTGATTATGCTGAACTTGTAAACAGTAAAGCAGTAGTGCTACATTTAGGTGAAATTGAAACACAACCTACTGCAACAGAACTTTATGAAGTTGCACTACAATATGGTATTACATCTGAAATTTATCACAAATATAAATCATCTTTTTTATCCTCTCGTCAGAAAAATAAACAAAAATTTTTTGATTTGTTAAAAAAAACATTGGATAAAATCTTGCCATATGCTGAAAATAAAAAAATAAATCTTTGTATTGAAACACGTTTTTTCCCAAACGAAATACCTAATTTTGAAGAATTTGCAGAAATTTTTAGTTGTTATAAAAGTAATTATCTTCGTTATTGGCATGACTTTGGCCATGTTGAAATACAAACAATTTTTGGTTTTGAAAAAGGACATAAAAAATTTTTTGATACCTATGGAAATTATTTATTGGGTTATCACATACATGGAGTGAAAAATTTTGTTGACCATTATATCCCTTCAAATGATTCTCAGCCCAATTATAAAGAACTGTTAAAATATCAAGAAGATAAAATATATATATTAGAAATACATCCAAAAGAAAATTTTGACACTCTAATTAAAGCAGTAAAATACACAAAATTGGTCCTTAATGGGAAATAGAAATGAGAGAATTTCGTCGTGATCTTATAACAGGTAGATGGATAATAATATCTACAGAACGTGCAAAACGTCCTTTCGCTTTTATGAAATATCCACGTGAAATAGATGATGTAAATACATGCCCGTTTTGTTGGGGTAATGAAAGATTTACACCACCAGAAATTGTTGCTTACAGACCCCAAAATACACCAAAAAATACGCCTGGATGGCAAGTAAGAACTATACCTAATAAATATCCTGCGTTACGTGTGGAAGGCGAAGTTATAAAATCTGCTGATGGTATATATGACAAAATTACGGGTATAGGTGCGCACGAAGTTATAATTGAAACACCATATCATGATAAAGATCTCTACCAACTTGAGTTAAATAATGTTATTGATATCCTTAGGATGTATAAAGAAAGGATTGAAGATCTTAAGCGTGATATCCGATTCGAGTATATACTGATATTTAAAAACTGTGGGAAATATGCTGGTGCTACACTTTCTCATCCACATTCACAACTTATTGCCTTACCTATGATACCTATCATAATAAAACAAGAACTTGATGGTGCAAAAAAGTATTATGAATTTAAAGAACGTTGTATCTATTGTGATATAATAAATGAAGAACTTAAAACTAACACACGAGTTGTTACAGAAAACGAAGATTTTATAGCATTATGTCCGTATGCAAGCAGGTTCCCGTTTGAAGTATGGGTTTTACCCAAACGGCACGATCCTATGTATGAAGATATACAATATAACGAACTTAAAAATTTAGCTTCCATAATGAAAATAATAAATAAAAAATTAAACTTAGCGTTAGAAAATCCACCATATAATTATTTACTACATACTTCACCCCTGAAACATAATAATTTACATTATTACCATTGGCATATAGAAATTATCCCAAAACTTTCAGGTATAGGTGGATTTGAATGGGGAACGGGATTCTATATAAATCCTGTAGAACCTGAAGAAGCAACAAAGTTTTTAAGAGAACTATGAATATATGAACCAAGAAAAAAATCTTGTTGACCAATTACTAAAATCTTTTAGGATGACCTTAGTTAATATAAAAATTTATCCTGTAAGCAGTCCGTTAGTTGAAAAACAAATAAATGAATTATTTTCTGTTCTAAAACAAGTTTTACAAGAAGAAACTATTCTTACTATATCAGAAGTTGATAATAAGATATTTATAAATGATAAAGAATATATAGGAAAAGATCCTGTCTCAATAGCAAATATCACACCTATTGTACAATTTTTTTTACAATCAGGAATAAAAAGCATCACTTTTAAAAAAGAGATTGATTTAGAAGAACTAAAAACCATACTTTTAGCATTATCTATTAAAAAACCTAAGATTTCAACAAAAGATTTTATTCTACAAGTTATCAAAGAAAAAAATATAAAAAATATTGCTATCGATGAAGTTGAATATATTACAATTACAAAATCTGACCAAAGTGTTAAATCTATACTGAATCTCATTTCACAACCTGTCTCTGACCTACCTGAACTTATTAATCTATTGGGAACAAGTTTTAACGAACTTGATAAAATCAAAGATGAAAAAACTAAAAAAAATTTAACAGATGCTATAATAAAATATGTGTCATCTTTAGATATTAACCTTATAAAAGAATTGTTTATTCAACCATTACCACAAAAAATTGAAGAAACTGGTTTCAAACAACAACTGTTCAATAATTTGACAAAACAAAATGTTGAAGAAATTTTTAATGA
>Ga0105158_1000416_pt1 | contig 18614 bp, 21 predicted proteins | sample LHCtaG_FD_81567 | JGI IMG/M metagenome (GOLD analysis project Ga0105158, IMG submission 81567) | Hot spring microbial communities from Little Hot Creek, USA to study Microbial Dark Matter (Phase II) - LHC4sed_matched | ecosystem: Environmental > Aquatic > Thermal springs > Hot (42-90C) >...
AAAACTTCTATAAACTAAAGGAATTTAAGGCTGTTGGATTTTAACTTTAAAGCCTTTAAATAATGTTGTAAAACTTAAAACTAAATTTTAAAAATTGTAAAACTTAATACTTAAAAGAGAAACATCCATTCTAAGGTAGAATTTCATCGGATTTTATACTTTCCACCTTTAATTAAATGATGCTTCTTTTAAATGAGAATCAACTTTATTTGCAATTTCTACACTAAAAAGAGAGTTTTGAGAGTTTTCATCTTTAATTTCGAAATTTCTTTTGATTACAATGAAATTCTGTGGAAATAAGTTACGATAAAGTTGAAAGAATTTTGAGTCTAAGCGAAATTAAGAATTACCTCCACCTTAAGCTAGTAAAACAAGTGTTTATTGACATTTAGTAGTTAGATAAAATGGTTTAACTACTAAATACAACCTTGGAATTATTTCGTGAGTGGCTTTAAATTCAATAGTAATGACTTGCTTGCATTTTTCATATCTGCTTTCATAGTAACTTTGGAGCTATTCGTTGAGAAGTTAACCCCTCAAAGTTAAAGGTGGTTGAGTGTTTGCCTGAAAAGATGATATGATACGATCTAAATCCTAAGTAAAAACTTTTTAAGCAGAGGTTTTCTTAACCAGTTTTTCTAACTATAATTTCGTTTATTATTTTATTGCTTGGAATTAAAACTTCGCTATTTTCTGAAGATACTTCAATAACGGTATGCATTATTCTAATCTCTTTAACAACTCCTGTTTTACCAAGCACGGTTATTTCATCTCCAAGTTTAAATGGTTGCGTTATAATTATGAATATTCCCGCTATAACGTTTGTAAGAGTTGTTTGAAAAGCCATGCCTATTACTAAACCTGAAAAGGAACCTATAGTCAAAGCTGAAGAAGCGTTTACACCAAATATTGAGGATAATAAAGAAATGAGAACAGCTGCACCAGCAATTTTAGTTACAGTTTTCATCATTAAACTTGTTGAATGATCCGTTATTTTTCTTAAGCCGTAGTAAACGGCTTGACTAAAGCTTCCAATTATTTTATAGCCCAAAACAAAAACTAAAATTGCGTAAATATATGGAAGATGCTTTTCATATGGTTTAAAAGCATCGATATTTTTGAAAGCCATATTTACAATTATTAATATTGTAACAAGAACTCCAATATAGATAAATGCCTTAAGGTTTTCAACACTCATTTCTTTACGAAAATTAACTACCATAAAATAGAGATTACAAACCTCCTAAATAAAAAACTTTTTTAAAGGTGATTAAAAAGGTAGGAAAAGAAGGAACCAAGCTAAAGCAGTGGTTAAACCCCAAACAATGACGTTCCATTCAAAAACTTTTTTTCCATCCATAGGTCCAAAAGGAAGAAGATTAAACGCGGCTATCCATATGTTTATTCTAAACCCTATCAAGCTTACGCTTCCTAATAAACCCTCATTAAAGATTGTTAAGGAAAGAAAGATTAAAGCAAGAACAATGTTTGCTAAAGGACCGGATAAAGCTATTTTTCCATATTTATCTTTGGAAACTGGAATAAAGAATCTAGGCGTTATATAAACTGCGCCTGGAGCTGCAAAAATAATTTTTCCTCCTGAAATTAAAGCGAAAATTAAAGCCATAATTAGCCCTAATGGCCAAAGCTTAAATTCTGCAAAGCAACCATAAAACCTTGCTACATTTCTATGGGTAATTTCATGCGCTATAAAACCTAAACCAAGCGTAACAAGCGAAATCAAAAATTTAGTTAGAAAATTTGATTTAAATAAGGCTTCGATAGAGAAACAAAATGATAAAACAAGCCAAGCAATAACTAATTGATTAAACTCGCTTTTTTTAATTTTTCGAGTTAAATATATTGTTGATATAGGAAACCTTAAAGGTTTATGAACAGCTTCTTTTTGAGGTTTATAAAACCAAGTTTTCTCAGTTTTAATTAAGCCTAGTTTATCGCAGGAATGCGCTTCAGGCAACCTATGGTTTACGCAATAATATTTCCCGCAGTAAATGCATTTAAAAGGAAGATAAACTTCAACCCCGCAAACCTCACATTTAACCAATTTTAATTACAACCTAAAAAAGGTTTTTCATATTGAAAATTAAAGCTGAAACCTTAAAATGCTAAGATAAAATTTTTATTTAACCCTTTTATTAATTTTTGGCTGAAAAAACTTATAGGTTAATTTTTAATTCAATTTTAATTGCTTTTAAAAAGCTTTTTTTACATGAAGAAAAGAGGTGCAAAAATTGTCTTCTCAAGCTAACTTTCACGAGTTAACTTCAAAAGAAACCAGCAGCTCTAACAATGAAACTAAAGAAGACATTGAAAGCCTAAAAAAGGCTTTGGAAGCTGAAAAAGCTAGAGCTGAAGAATATCTTAATAGATTGAAATATCTTCAAGCAGATTTTGAAAACTATATTAAAAAAGTTAAGAGGGATTTTGAAAATGCTGCTAAATTAGGCAGTGAAAAATTAATTTTAAATTTAATAGATGTAATTGAAGATTTTGAAAGGGTTATTCAAACTGAAGAAAACCTTAATTCAAATAATAAGGCTTTATTGGAAGGCGTTAAAATAATTTATAAAAAGCTTAAAAATATTCTTGAAAATGAAGGTGTAAAGCAAATAGAAGCTGTTGGAAAAATATTTAATCCAGCCCTACATGAAGCTGCAGGCTTTATTGAAACATTAGATCATCCTGAAGGAACAATTGTAAAAGAGCTTCGTAAAGGTTATTTCTTAGGGGATAAAGTAATTAAACCAAGCATTGTTGAAGTTGCTAAAGCCCCATCTTCCCCCTCCTCTAAAAAATAAAATTGAAAAGAGGTGAAAAGCTTGAGCAGTGGGAAAAAAGAGAAAATTATTGGAATAGATTTGGGAACAAGTAATTCAGCAGCAGCTGTTATGCTTGGCGGTAGACCAGTTGTTATTCCAAGCGCTGAAGGAACAACTGTAGGTGGTAAGGCTTTTCCATCTGTTGTAGCCTTTACAAAGGATGGGCAATTGCTTGTTGGTGAACCAGCTAGAAGACAAGCAATTTTAAACCCTGAAGGAACAATAATTGGTATAAAAAGAAAGATGGGAACAGACTATAAAGTTAAAGTTTTCGGTAAAGAATATACACCACAGCAAATTTCAGCTTTTATACTTCAAAAAATAAAAAGGGATGCTGAAGCTTTTCTTGGAGAAAAAATTAATAAAGCTGTAATTACTGTTCCAGCTTACTTTAATGATAATCAAAGACAAGCAACAAAGGATGCTGGGGCTATAGCAGGATTAGATGTTGTTAGAATAATAAATGAGCCTACAGCAGCTGCTTTAGCTTATGGATTAGATAAATCTGAAACAGAGCAGAAAATTATGGTTTTTGATTTAGGCGGTGGAACATTAGATGTTACAATTTTAGAGTTTGGTGGTGGAGTTTTCGAGGTTAAATCAACCAGCGGAGACACTCAGCTTGGTGGAACAGATATGGATAATGCTATAGTAGATTATTTAGTTTCAGAATTTAAAAAGCAAACAAATATTGATTTAACTGAAGATAAAATGGCTATGGCAAGGCTTAGGGAAGCTGCTGAAAAAGCTAAAATAGAGCTTTCCTCGCTTTTAACAACTGATATAAGCCTTCCATTTATAGCTTCAGATGCTAGCGGACCAAAGCATTTAAACATGACTTTAACAAGAGCAAAGCTTGAAGAGCTTGTTAAACCAATAGTTGAAAGATGCAGAGAGCCAATGATGCAAGCTTTAAGCGATGCTAAATTAAAACCTCAAGATATAGATAAAATAATTTTGGTTGGCGGCCCAACCAGAATGCCTATTGTACGAAGATTTGTAGAGGAAACAATGGGTAAACCAGCTGAAAGAGGCATAGATCCAATGGAATGCGTAGCTATGGGAGCAGCCATTCAAGGAGCTGTTTTAGCTGGAGAAATAAGAGATATAGTGCTTTTAGACGTAACACCACTTTCCCTTGGAGTTGAAACTTTAGGGGGAGTATTTACAAAGATTATTGAAAGAAACACAACTATTCCATGCAGAAGAAGTCAAATATTTACAACCGCTGAAGACTTTCAAACAAGCGTTACAATTCATGTGCTTCAAGGAGAAAGACCGATGGCTGCAGATAACGTTTCTTTAGGAATGTTCCATCTTACTGGTATTCCACCAGCGCCTAGAGGTGTTCCACAGATAGAGGTCACATTTGATATAGATGCTAATGGAATTCTTCATGTTTCAGCTAGAGATTTAGCCACTGGAAAAGAACAAAAAATCACAATTACATCTGCTGTAAAACTTTCAAAAGAGGAAATTGAAAGAATGATGAGAGAAGCTGAACAGTTTGCTGAGCAAGATAAAAAGAAGCTTGAGGAAGCCGAAGCTAGAAATAAAGCCGATTCAATAATTTATACAGCTGAAAAAACTAAAGCTGATTTAAAAGATAAATTAACTTCAGATCAAATTGAACAAATTAATAAAGGCATTAACGAGTTGAAAGAAGCCTTATCAGGAAAGGATATTGATAAAATTAAGGCTAAAACAGAGCAGTTAGCTAAAACACTTCAAGAAATAGGAGCTTTTGTATATCAAAAGGCTGGAGCTCAACAAGCTTATCAAGCATCTTCAAGCTCTAAAAAAACCAGTGGAAAAACTGTAGATGCTGATTATGAAGTTGAAAAATAAACTCTTATTTTAAAATTTTTAATGAAAAGAAAATGCCAAAAAAAGATTATTATGAAATTTTAGGTGTACCAAGAAACGCAACTAAAGAGGAAATTAAAAAAGCTTATCGTAGATTAGCCTTAAAATATCATCCAGATATTAATAAATCTCCTGAAGCTGAAGAAAAATTTAAAGAAATTTCAGAAGCCTACGCTGTTTTATCAGATGACGAAAAAAGAAGGCAATATGATTTATATGGGCATGAAGGAATAGGCGCTAAATACAGTTATGAAGACATATTTAAAGGAGTTGATTTTGAAGATATATTTAAGGATTTAGGATTTGACTTCGGTTTTAGCAAAATTTTTGAAGAATTTTTTGGAGGAGAAAGATTTAAAGAAACCTATAATCGCGGTTCAGATATAATATATGATTTAGAAATAGGATTAGAAGATGTAGCTAAAGGAGTTAAAACTCAAATTGAAGTTCCTAAAAAAGAAGTTTGCTCAGCATGCAGGGGAAGCGGTGCTGAACCAGGCGGTTTAGTAACATGTCCTAAATGTAATGGAACAGGTCAAATTCAATATACTAAAGTTTCAGGCTATACAAGATATGTTAGAATAGAACCTTGCAATGCTTGCAGGGGTCGAGGTTCAACAATTAAAATTCCATGCAAAGAATGCCATGGTACAGGATTGATTGAAAGAAAAAGAATAATAACAATTAAGGTTCCTAAAGGAGTTGAAGATGGAGTTAGATTAAGAATTAAGGGGGAGGGAAACCCTGGAGTTAACGGTGGTGAACCAGGCGATTTATATGTTGTAATCCATGTTAAACCTCATAAACTATTTAAAAGAAGAGGTTTAGATATTCTTTATGAAGCTTCAATAACTTTTCCTCAAGCAGTTTTAGGAACTGAAATAACTGTTCCAACGCTTTATGGAGAAACTAAACTTAAAATTCCTGAAGGAACCCAGCCTGGAACAATATTTAGGCTTAAAGGAAAAGGTTTACCAAGCATGGATGGATATGAGCAAGGTGATGAACTTGTAAAAATTAATGTTAAAATTCCTAAGCATTTAACTTGGCGTCAAAAACAATTAATTCTTGAATTAGCAAAAGAATTAAATGCTTGAAAACAATTAATAATTTAAGCCTCCACCTTTTTTCATTTTAGTAATATAAAATGTTGTTTTTGGTGAAATTTTGTCTAAAGTTATTGTTGTTAAAGGTTATGATGCTGAATCCATTGTTCATAAAGGATTAAGCTTTTTCGCTAAACCTTTAAAGCAAAAAGTTGTTATTAAACCAAATTTGATTGCTGCTGAGCCTCCACCAACAACAACTCCAGTAAATCTTGTGGAAGCTTTAATAAAATATTATTTAGAAGCTGAATGCAAAGTTATTATTGCTGAAGGTTCAGGTTGGAACGAAACCTTTGAAGCCTATGAAAAATTAGGTTATTTAAAGCTTTCAAAAAAGTATGGTGTTAAGCTTATTGATTTAAATAATGATGATTTTGAATTAATAAATAATTCAAAAGCTTTATTTCTTAAAAAATTCGAGTTTCCTTTAACTCTTAAAAACGCTTATATTATTTCAACTCCAATTTTAAAGGAGCATTCAATAACGCATGTTACTCTTTCATTAAAAAATATGCTTGGAGCAACCTTAGGTGAAAAAGCTAAAGCAGCTAAAAAAGGACGCTTTCATAAAAGCCTTGATGAAAGCATAGTTGATGTAAACCTTTATCTTAAGCCTAGCCTTGCTGTAATAGATGGGCGAATAGCTGGAGTTGGAGGAGAACTTAATGCTAAACCAAAAAAGCTTGGTGTAACAATTTTTTCTACAGATTTAGTTGCAGCAGATGCTGTTGCAGCATCCTATTTAGGGTTTAATCCCCTTTCAATCCGTCATTTAAAGTTGGCTCAAGAATTAGGCTTAGGAACAGCTGATTTAAACAAAATAGAAATAGTGAATGTTTAAAAATGGTTTATCAAAGATTTTTAACACCAAACTTTAAACCGTTTGATCCTTTAAAGTTAGCTGAGGAAACCGAGCGTATAGTAACTAGAATGGGACCTGAAGGTTTAGAAAGAAAATATACAGATTTTTATTCCGTTCCAGTTTATGGTGGTATAGCGACAGGTTATGCTGTTGGATGCTGTTTACGCTGTATTTATTGTTGGAGCAATTGGTCAAGGGATTTTCCAGAAAAATTTGGAGAATTTTATTCACCAAAAAATTCAGCTAAAAACCTTTTTAAAGCAGCTGAAGAAGGGATAACTTATTCAACTTATTGGAGAAAATTAATTTCAAAAATAAATAAATTACGTTTATCAGGTTGCGAACCAACAATAGGTAAAGCCCATTTACTTTCTCTTTTAAACATTATTGAAGAATCAAAATATTTACTTTTTATTCTTGAAACAAATGGTTTACTTATAGGGGCAGATAAAAACTATGCAAAGCAATTGGCTGAATTTAAAAATAAGCTTTATGTGAGAGTTTCATTTAAAGCAGCTACTCCTGAAGGTTTCACTCAAAGAACAGGCGCAATAGGTGAATATTATGAATTGCCTTTTAAAGCTTTAAATTACCTTTTAAATGAGGGAATTTATGCTAGAGCTGCTGCAATGACCGATCCTAAAATAATGAGTAAAAATGAAAGAAAAATTTTAATTGAAAGGCTGGAGGAAATTGATCCAAAAGCAAATTATAAAGAAACTTTGGAAGAAGAAGTTATTGATGCTTATGATACTACTGTGAAAAGATTAAAAGCTTATTTAAATCTTGAATTTGCAAAAAAACTTGAAAAAGCTTTTCAATCGATTTAATCTCCAACTATTTTATTTTAAATATATATTAAAGGAAGAACAACTTACAAAAATACTTTTTGAAAGCTTTAATCGAAATTATTAAATTTGCTATAATATAAATTGAAGTAAATTAAAATACAAATAAATGCGTTACTCTTTAATTCTTTCTAAAATTATGGATGGGCAAATTCTTTTTATACCATTAACCTTAGCTATTTTTTCTGAAATTATTTGTGTTAACTCTTTTCCATCTTTAGCCCAAACCTCCATCATAATCATATGGTCTCCAGTTGATGTAGCTACAAATTTTGCTTCAGGAATTTCTGAAAGCTTTTGAGCAGCATTTAATAATATTGAGGGATCAACTTCAACACCTATAATTGCAATAGCGTTTTTTCCAATTTTAGATGGATCCACAATAATTGTAAATTTTTTAATAACTTCCTTTTCAATAAGATTTAAAACTCTTTTTCTTATAGTGGATTCTTTCATACCAAGTTTCTTAGCTAACTCTTTATAGGTAGCTCTAGAATTTTCCTCTAAAGCCTCAATTATTTTTTTATCTATTTCATCTATCATTATTTTTCATTCAAAATTAAATTATTTTCCTTCTTATTAATTTTTACTTAAACATTATAAATAAAATAATTAACATTTTGTAATTATTTTTTATTAAAAAATCAGAAAATTTTATAAATAAGTAATAAATAAATATTACTTACTTAAATTTTCATGAAAAAGGAGGTAAAATAAATGAAGGAAATTACTGAAACAAATCTTATAAGTGCTTTCGCTGGAGAAAGCCAAGCTCATATGCGATATTTAGCTTTCGCTGAAATAGCTGAAGTTGAAAACTTTCCAAATGTTTCAAGATTGTTTAGAGCTATAGCTGATTCTGAAAGAATTCATGCAACAAACCATTTTAGAGCTTTAGCTCATTTAGATGGAGGTAAAGTAACTGTAGCTGGAGCAGTTTTCGGCCCAGGAAACACTTCTAAAAACTTAAAGCTAGCTATTGCTGGTGAAACCTTTGAAATTGAAGAAATGTATCCAGCATATTTAGAGGTAGCTAAATTTCAAGGCGAGAAAAGCGCTGAAAGAACATTTAAAGCTGCTTTAGAATCTGAAAAAATTCATGCAACATTATATAAAAAAGCTAAGGAAGCTGTTGATGCAGGGAAAGATGTTGAGCTCGGTCCAATACAAATATGCCAAGTATGCGGATATACTGTTGAAGGGAAAGCTCCTGAAAAATGCCCTATATGCGGCGCACCAATAGATAAATTTAAAACTTTTAAATAAACAATTTTATTTGAGAGGGAGAAAATTTGTCTGAAGAATTTTCCCTAAAAGAAATTAATAAAGTTAAAAATCCTGAAAACTTAACAGCCATGGAGAAAAAGCATCTGCCTATTATCGATGCTCCAAGCACAGTTGAAAAAGGAAAACCTTTTCTTGTTAAAGTTAAAGTTGGAGGAATAGATGGAGTAGAGCATCCAAACATGCTCGGTCATTGGATAAATTGGGTTGAGCTTTATGCAGGGGAAATCCCAATTGCTAAAGTTAATTTCGCTCCAATAATAAGCGATGGTTACGAAGTTACATTTAAAATTTCATTAGAGGAATCAACAGTTTTAAAAGCTAGAGAATATTGCAATCTTCATGGGGTTTGGGAAGGCGATGAAATAACTGGGGGAGCTAAAAAAATAACTGTTAAATAAATTTAAAGGTAAAAAGAAGGATTAAAACATGAGTAAAGAAACAATTTTAAAAATGTTAAATCATGCGCTTGAGTTGGAGCATGCTGCCCACATTCAATATTTAAGCCATGCTGAAGTTGTTGATGGGGAAAACGCTGAACCCATAATAGCTAGGTTAAAAGAAATAGCTGAAGATGAGAAAAAACATCAAGAAGTATTTCGTAAACTTATTGGGATTCTTGGCGGAACCCCATCAATGAATATAGCTGAAACTCATTCAGCTAAAACCATAAAAGAAATTCTTGAGCAAAATCTAAAAGATGAAAAGTTAGCTGTAGATACCTATAGAAAAATTCTTGAGGAGCTTAAAAAAGAGAAAGGACAAGGCTATTATGACCATTTACTTGAGCATGAGGTAAGACATGTATTAATGGAGGAGCAGGAGCATATAAGCGAGTTAGAATTGCTTCTTGGGATTTCAGGAAGCAGCTACTAAATCTTTTTAACCCCCTTTATTTTTCTTTTTTAAAAAAGGTTGGCTTTAAAATGAAAAAAGCAATTAAAATTTCAGATTCAGTTTACTGGGTTGGAGCTTTAGATTGGAGCTTAAGAAACTTTCATGGAATAGCCACACCTGAAGGTGGAACATACAATGCTTACTTAATTATTGGCGAAGAAAACTTTTTAATAGATACTGTTAAACCTGAGTTTTTTAATGAGCATCTTAAAAGAATAACCAGCGTAGTAAACCCTAGTAAAATAAGCTATGTTATTTCAAATCATTCTGAAATTGATCATTCAGGTTCAATTCCAGAAATATTAAAGTTAGCTGATAAAGCTAAGCTTATAACCACAGAAAAAGGCAAGGAATATTTATCAAGAATATTTTTTAATGTTAACATTCCATTTTTAACAGTTAGGGATGGTGAAGAAATAGGGGATTTAAAATTTATTGATGCTCCAATGCTTCATTGGCCTGAAACAATGATGACTTATATGAAAAGCGAAGGCATCCTTTTTTCATGCGATCTATTTGGGGCTCAAATAGCAGATTCAAGAATGTTCGCTGAGTTAATCCCTAACATAATGGATTATGTAAAGCGATATTATGCTTTTATTTTTAGGCCCTTCACTCATGCTGTTTTAAATGGAATTAAAAAAATTGAAAATTTAAAAATAAATATGATTGCGCCATCTCATGGACCTATATGGCGAACCCAAACCCAAATAAAAGAGTTAATGGAGAATTATGTCAAATGGAGTGTTAATCCAGAAAAAGAGAAAGCTGTTGTTTTATATGCCGGAATATGGGGTGAAACAAGAAAAATGGCTGAAGCAATAGCTGATGGATTATCCTCCTTAAATATAGAAACAAAAATCTATGACCTAACAGATTTAACTCTTATTCAATGGAGTGATTTAATGGCCGATTTAATGGAGGCTAAGGCTTTAGCTATAGGTTCAAACACATTAATTGGACAAATGTTTCCAACAGTGAAAGTAGCTTTACAACTTCTTAAATATATAAATCCTAAAGGAAAAATTGGATTTGTTTTTGGAAGTTATGGTTGGGTTGGAGGCGCTGTTAAAGCCATTGAAAATGAATTAAAAAATATGGGTTTAAACTTGATAGAGTCTTTTGAAGCTCAATTTACTCCAAATGAAAACGATATTAAAAAATGTTTTATGTTAGGTGAAGAATTAGCTAAAAAAATTAAAGAGGTGTAATTTAATGGCTAAATATAAATGCTTAATATGCGGTTACATTTATGATGAAGCTAAAGGCGATCCTGATAATAATGTTCCTCCAGGCACTAAATTTGAAGATTTACCAGAAGATTGGGTTTGCCCAGTATGCGGAGCAGAAAAAACTCAATTTGAAAAAATTGAATAAAAATAAAGAAAAAAATAATTTTTATTTTTCTCCTAAAAGCGTTTTAAACGTGTTTTCATGCTCTTCTTCATCAGCTAAAATCTCTTCAAAAAGCCTTCTAGTAACTATATCGCCCTCTTCTTCAGCTGTTTTTATAACTTGTTTATAAAGCGTTATCGCTTCTTTTTCAGCTTCTAAATCGTCTTCAAGCATTTTTTTAAGGTCTCCTCCAACCTTAATTTCTGATGGTTTAGTTGTTGGAACACCACCTAAATAATCGAGCCTTTCAGCAATTTTTTCAGCATGCTTCATTTCTACAATCGCTATTTTTTTAAATATATCTGTTACTGCTGGGCTTTCAATTCCAACAGCCATAATATGATGCCACATATATTGAATTGAAACCGCAAGCTCTCTAGCTATAGATTGATTTAATAAATTCATTAATTTTTCGCTAGCCAATTTAATTCACCTTATCTTTTATTTTTAAAGCAACGAAATATTTAAAATTTTTCATAAAAAATATTTTAAACTGCTAAAAATTTAAAAATAAGCATTAAAGTATTATTTACTGATTTAAAATTTAAAAAAGCTTTATTAAAAAAGCAAAGGTTAAATTTTAGCTCTTCAAAAAGTTTATGTTTAAATTGAAAAGAGGAAAAGAAGCATGGCTAAAAAAGCTAGAGGCTTGCATGCTGGAAGAAAACTAAAGCGCAATAGGAAAAAAATGAGATGGAAATTTGCACCTTATAAAAGAAGAGTTTTAAAGCTTGATGAAAAAGTTGATCCTTTAGAAGGGGCTCCTCAAGCCAGAGGAATAGTTTTAGAAAAAGTTGGAATAGAATGCAGGCAGCCTAACAGCGCTGTAAGAAAATGCGTAAGAGTTCAACTAATTAAAAACGGTAAAGTTGTAACTGCGTTTTTACCTAAAGATGGCGCATTAAACTTTGTTGATGAACATGATGAAGTTGTTATTGAAGGTATAGGCGGTCCTGAAGGAAAAGCTTATGGTGACCTTCCAGGCGTTAGATATAGAGTATTTAAAGTTAATGGTGTTTCTCTTTCAGCATTAATGAGCGGTAAAAAAGAAAAGCCTAGACGCTAAAAACTTTAGCAAAATTTTTTCAAAATTTCCCTTTAATTCTACTTTCATTAAATTTTTCATTAAATTTAAAAGGAAAAATATAAAAGCTTCAATTTCATAAAGAAATTAATTGGGGCTTCGCCGGGATTGCCTAGCCTGGTAAGGCGTCGGCTTGCTAAATTTTCGTTTGCGGAAAGCCGATGACCCATTCGGGTCTCGTGGGTTCAAATCCCACTCCCGGCGCCAACCATAATTTTCTTCTACTTCTAAATATTTTCCTTGCAAAATATCTACTAAGATTAAAAACAAAAAGATTAACAAAAAGCTTTTATTTAATACATAAGATATATAAAGAAGATAGATCAGCTTATTTAATTTGTAAGAGGGGTTTTCGAATTGAAAATTGGTGATCGAAAGCTTAATAGGAAGGCTATAAGCCCTGTTATAGCTACATTATTGATGATTGCTATTGCTGTTGCTGCTTCTATTTTAGTTTATGTATGGAGCATGGGATTAGTAGGTTCACTTCAAGGCACTGGTGGACAACAAACAAGAGAACAATTAATAATGGAAGCCTATGATGCAACCGATCTAGCATCACCGTATGCTTGGACTTTACATATTAGGAATGTTGGCCCAACAACTTCAACAATCGCAGCAGTATATGTGGAAGGTCAACCTACAACATTAAGTGGAACAACTTCATTTTCTCCTGGGGCCTCCGGCACTTTAACAATTACCTTTTCAACGCCTACACCAGCAAGTGGCGCCGCTTACACAATAAAAGTCGTTACGGTCAGCGGAGCAGTATTCTCCTATTCAGTTATTGCAGGCAGAGCCGCCTAAACACAACTATCCCTTAATTTTTACTTTTTTTCATTTCTTGTTTTTATAAGGCAATAAAGCTTGGAATCCTAATATAATGCCAAGTTCAAGTTATTAAATAAAAACAAACTTGTATTCTAAAAGAGCTTAAAATTTAAAGTAAATTATAAATTTTTAAACCAAGCATATAAATAGAGGTTAAATTTTTTGGTTTATGCAGTTGAAACTAAGAATTTAACGAAAATTTATAATGGCAGTATTAAAGCTTTGGATAATGTTAATTTAAGGGTTGAAACTGGTAAAGTTTTTGCTTTGCTTGGTCCTAACGGTGCTGGAAAAACAACTTTAATAAGGATTTTAACTACGCAAATTAAGCCTACATCTGGTGAAGCTTATGTTTTTGGTTTAAATGTTTCTAGTGAAAGCAGTAAGGTTAGGCGAATAATCGGTTATATTCCGCAGGAAATGTGTGTTTGGACAGATATTTCTGGTTATGAAAACCTTCTTTTTTACGCTAAGCTTTATGGCGTTTCAAGAAATGAAAGAAAAAATGTTATTAATGAGGTTTTAGAAAAAATGGGTTTAAGTAAAGTAGCGAATAATCTTGTTAAAACTTATTCTGGAGGAATGGTTAGAAGGCTTGAAATAGCATGCGCTTTATTAACTAAGCCTAAAATTTTATTTTTAGATGAGCCCACTATAGGGTTGGATCCTTCAGCTAGAAAAACTGTTTGGGAAGAGCTTACATTTTTTAAAAAAGAATATGGTTCAACAATATTTTTTAATACCCATTATATGGATGAAGCTGAATTTTATGCAGATGAAATAGCCATAATTAATAATGGAAAAATTGTGAAAACTGGAACCGTAGAAGAGCTTAAGCATTCCATTAAGGGCGAAATTATTTCATTAAATTTTGAAGGAAACATTTTAAACTGCTTAAATAAAATTAAAGCATTAAATTTAGTTAATGATGTATCTATAAAAAATTCTGAATTGCTTATAGCTTCTGAGGAAGCTGAATCTATTTTACCAAGCATTATTGAAATTTTGAAAGCGAACGATATTCAAATAAAAAGGATTTCAATTAATAAACCAAGCTTAGATGATGTTTTCTTAAAATATGCTAAAACTAAATTTGAATCTAGCGGTAAAATAAGCGATGTCACGCAAATTAGAAAAATGATTAGGAAAGGGTGAGAAAGGTTTATGATTAATTTTTTAAGGAATATGCTTGCAATGATTGAGCTTGAGCTTAGAAGGCTTAAGCATGATAGAACAGAAGTTTACACTAGGTCCATTCAACCAATTTTATGGCTTGTTATTTATGGGTCTACGATGAGCTCTATTAAGGCTATTCCAACGCATGGAATTCCATATATAGATTATATTACGCCTGGAATCCTTATTCAATCAACAACTTTTACATCAATCTTTTATGGTTTAATAATAGTTTGGGAAAGAGAGTCAGGCATTTTAAAAAAGCTTTTAGTTACACCCGCTTCAAGATACTCAATTGTTATAGGAAGATCCATGGCTTCAGGCATTAGAGCATTATTTCAAGCTTTAATAATAATTCCAATAGCATTAATTTTAGGAGTTAAATTTTTGCAAAACCCAGTCTTCATTGCTTTAGCTTTTTTAATAATTTTCTTTGCTTCAGGAGGTTTCGCAGCATTATCCATATTTGTAGCTAGCTTTTTAAAAACTAGAGAAAGATTTATGGGTATAGGTCAAGCGATAACTTTTCCATTATTCTTTTCAAGCAGTGCTTTATACCCTATTGAATTGATGCCTCCAATCATAAAGGAGTTTGCTTTCTTTAACCCAATGAGCTACATAGTTGATGCTGTAAGAAGCTTAATAATAAGCGGAAACCTAACAAGTCTCCCAATAGACCTAGCTGCAATAACAATTTTTAACGCCACCGCTTTCACTATCGCATCAATAAACATTAAAAAAATTGTAGAGTAAAAATTTTAGAGTTGCATAAAAAAGTTTAATAATTATATTTTTAGGTGCGGGAGGTGGGATTCGAACCCACGAAGGCCTACGCCACGAGGTCCTGAACCTCGCCCCTTAGACCTGGCTTGGGTACTCCCGCTCACTTTAAAAAATAAAAGCATTAACTTTTTTAAATTTTAACGTCTTTTTCCTTTTTAGCATGCTTTAAAACTTTAACTAATGTAAGCGTTAAAAATACTATCCCAAAAATTATAAAGGTTTTTCCTAAAAACTCATAAGGTTTAATAAATGTTTTATACTCAACTGTAAATTGATGGATGGTTACCGCATTTAAATTTTGGTTTTCTATAAGCCAAGTTAACTCAATAAAACTTTTAGAAGCTTTAATTGTTTTTTCTTCATTAAGTTTTTGAGCTTGTTTAGCATAGAAAATTTTTGTTGAGGAGTAATCTATTGCTTTAATCCAAACAGTTGAGTTTGCCTCTAAATTTATTTTAAAACTATAATAGGTTTCAGGCGTTAACTTTAAACCCCATGTTAACCTTATTGTTTTACCCTCTATAACTGAGTTTTCTTTTATCCAGAATTTAGCTGAAGCCTCTTTAGGCTTTTTAATAAAATATAAATAAACGCCTAAGGTTGATAAAATTAAACCTAAAAACATTAATGTTAAAAATCGCTTCATATTTTTCCCTTTTTTCTGTTAAATAAAGCTTAAACATTTTTAAACTTTATTTTCTTAGAGCATCAAGTTTTTTAGTTGCAAAATATTAAATAATATTTTAGGGGGCTTCCTTTGAAACTTAACTTTGCTTTAACTGTTTTACTTATATTACTCTTTTCTTCATTTTTAACTTCATTAGCTTCAGCTCAACAACCTGAGTTTCCTCATATAGAAGCCGTTAAAACTGTTTCTCCAACCGCAATCAATGAAGGCGAATTGGTAACTGTTAAAATCACTTTAAAAGGCGCTGGAGGATTAATTTTAACGCCTGTAGATGTTGTTTTAATTTTAGATAGATCTGGAAGCATGAGTGGAAAAAAGATTATTGATGCTAAAAATGCAGCTATAGCATTTCTTAATTTTCTTGATGAAAAAGATAGAGCCGCATTAGTTTCATATAGCCATACAATATCTGCAGGAGAATTAACTTATATGACTTTAAGCAATAAAGAAAAATTAAAAAATGAAATAGAAAGTTTAAATGCTGCAGGTCGAACAGATATTTATAATGCTATAGTAGCTGCTATTCAAATTCTTTCAGCTAATCCACGTGAAAATGCACCTTCAGTAGCTATTCTTTTAAGCGATGGATTGCATAATTGGCCTACACCCCTTCCAGATTCAGAATTTATAGCTTTAGCTGAGCAAGCTAAAAATAAAGATATAATAATTTATACAATAGGTTTAGGAAGAGATGTTAATGAACCTCTTCTTAAGCAAATAGCTTCCATAACTAATGGAAAATATTATTTTGCAGCTACCTCAAGCGAGCTTAAAGGTATTTATGAGGAAATAGGAAGTAAACTGGCTTTTGCTGGAACAAAAATAGAGGTTTCCGAGCATATCCCATCATATTTAATCTATACTGAAGCTTCTAAAACGCCCTATTCTATTTCCAGTAGCGATGGTGAAACAATAATTAAATGGAAAATTGGCAGTTTAAAAGTTGGAGAAGAATGGGAAGTAACCTATACAGCTAAAGCTAATAAAGCTATAGAATATGATTCACAAACAATTCAATGCTATGTTCAATATATTACTGCGGTTGGCGCTTCAGCCATAATAAATTTGCCTCCAGGCGCCATATGGAATGATTTAGTTTTAACAAGCCAAGTGGTTAATCCAACTGAAGTAACTAAAGGAAACATTATTCATGTAAATATTACTGTAAAAAATGATGGTTTAACGCGTAAAAGCTTTAAGCTTTCCTCTTTTTGCGGTAATTTAAAAATATATGAAAATGAATTATCATTAAATTCTAATGAAGCAAAAACAATAAGTTTTTCCTGGAATACCTCAAATATTGAAGCTGGAACCTATAATTTAACTTCTATAGTTGACCTCTATAATGAAATTTTTGAAGTTGATAAAACAAATAATATAGCTGTAACTCAAGTTAAAATTTATGAGCAAACAGGTTCAGCTTTATTTATTGTGCTATTGCTTATTATGGTCTCAACTGTTACTGTGGGAGGTTCTATAGGATATTTAAAAGCAAAAAAGAAAATTTTAAAAGCAGGTTTAAAACCTAAACCTTTAAAAATTGAAAAGCCAAAGTATTTATGTAAAGTTTGTGGAAACCAATTAATTTATGATGTAAGGTTTAAAGAATGGCGTTGTAAAGTTTGCGGAAAAAAATATAAGGTATAAAAATTAGTTTAAACCTTAACTTTTAGCTTTTAGAAAGAAAATCTGTTATAGATAAATTTAAAACTATTTCTGCTATATCATCTGCATATTCAGCAACTCTTCTTATGCTTTCAAGAATTAATCTAAGATTTGATACATCCTCTGTACTATAACCTTGTTTTAAAAGATGAGTTACAGCTTCACTTTCTAAACTTTCTATTTCATGAGTTTTTTCTAATGTTTCTTCAGCTAAATTATAGTTTTTTGAAAATAAAGCGTTTACAGCCATTTCAAAAACTAAATCAGCAAATTCATTCATTCGCAATATTTTACTTATTGTTTCATTGCTTAATCGATTTTTAAAAGTTAGAACTTTTTCAGCTATTTTAACTACATGATCAGCTATTCTTTCAATACTTTTAGTAACAACCCTATATCCTAAACAATCTCTAGGATTAGATAAACCCATCTCTTTAATTTCATATGGATCTTGAACAGCTGATTTAAGCTGTCTAACAATATAGAGATTAAAGCGATCAACTTCATCATCAAGATCTATAATGCTTTTTGCAAGATCATAATTTAATTCGCTTAAGGCTATTAAAGCATCTTTATGCATTGCCCTAACTAAAGAGCACATTCTGCTTAAGGCTGTTTCAATTGATAATTCAGGATAACTTAAAAGAATTTTTAAATCCATTTCATTAGGTGAATCAGTTATTATTTCAGCTCCAATAAGTTTTTTTCTAACAATTTCTTTAATTATCTTTCTTTGCTCAGAAGATATTCTATCATTTTCAGCAATTAACCTTATAGTGTTAAACCCTATAAGATATAATGAAATAATTTTTCGCACAATTGCATCAGGATTATCTTTAGAAGAAATTTTTAGAAGAACATCTTTTTCAGGAATAACTTTTTTAGATTTAGGCATAATTAATAAAGTTGCTTCACTTTGCCTTTTAATGATCAATTGATCTCCAGCATTAAGCTTCATTTCTTTAACCCATTTTTTAGGTAAAGAAACAATATAAGTTGATCTACCTGTTAATTGCATTTTTCTAGTTTCTTCAAAATTTGCTTTACTCAAATTTTCACCCACTTAAATTATGTTAACTCATTTAGTTAATATATAATAATTATTAATATATAAATAATTAGTTATAGTTATTAGTTAAGTAAAATATATATTTTATTCAACTATATTAATTTATCGATAATGATAAATTAAATAAACATATTTTATTAATCTGCTTTAAATAAAATAGATAAACTAAATGAAAAACCTTTAAAACCCTCTAAATAGCAGTTAAAAAATGAAGTGAAAG
>Ga0105158_1000417_pt1 | contig 18582 bp, 21 predicted proteins | sample LHCtaG_FD_81567 | JGI IMG/M metagenome (GOLD analysis project Ga0105158, IMG submission 81567) | Hot spring microbial communities from Little Hot Creek, USA to study Microbial Dark Matter (Phase II) - LHC4sed_matched | ecosystem: Environmental > Aquatic > Thermal springs > Hot (42-90C) >...
AGCGTGCTGGCAAGAGCTGCCTTTGAAACTACCGTGAAGCATCTTATAGAGGCGAGCGTTAAGGGTGAAGTCGACCCGCTTAGAGGAGTTACGGAGAACGTGATCATCGGTCAAGTTGTTCCTGTTGGTACGGGCGCGGTCGAGCTTCTAATATATCGTGAAAGTAATAGAGGTGAATGAGCTTGGACCTAAATAGAGCAATCCAAGTGGCGGTTAGATCAGGTAAAGTTCGTATGGGGTTTAACGAGGCTTCAAGGCTTTTAAAGCTGGATAAACCTAAACTTGTGGTTCTCTCGGAAAACTGTCCTGAAGATTTACGACGTGAGATAGCATATTACTGCAAGCTTACAAATGTTCCTTTTATTGTCTATCCGGGATCGAGCTGGGATCTTGGAGCCCTATGTGGCAGGCCGCACATGGTGGCCATTCTGACGATAATTGACCCCGGCGACTCTGACATCTTGAAAATTGTTGAAGGGAGGTGATTAGGTGGCTGGTTATGGTGTTAAACTGACTGCTGAGGAATTAAGATATATTGCGCTTTTCGAGACTTTGACAGGAGCAACTGCTAAGGACTGCGTGGTGGATGCCGAAGATGGACGATTAATATTCGTGATTAAACAGGGTAACCTTGGAATGGCTATAGGAAAACGTGGAGCCAATATTAAGAAGGTTCGAAGCATTCTAGGCAAGCAGGTTGAGGTTGTAGAGTACGCTGACTCGCCAGTTAACTTTATTCAAAACATGCTTGCACCCGCTAGGGTCAGATCGGTACATATAACGGAGAAAAAAGATGGAAAGAAAATAGCGATCGTCAACGTAGATCCAAAGGATAAGGGATTAGCCATAGGAAAAAATGGACGGACGATAGCTAGGGCGCGGTTGCTCGCCCGCCGTCATTTTGGAATAGAAGACATTATAATTAGCTGATCATGTCAACATTGGTTGAAACGTATCGGACTCATTGCTGGGCAATGTAAACGTTTCCCTTGGCCATGGAGGGTGAGAGAGTGGAAGAATTAGTACTTGTTCTAGATGATATTCTAGAAAGAGTTAGGGAGAAGTTGTTGAGTGAGTGGCGTGAAGAAAGAGACATGTTGGGTTTTAACGTTAAAGGTGACGAGACAAGAAAGTTTGACGTGATGGCTGAAAGGTTTCTGGTGGATGAAATCAAGAAACGCTACCCGGAAGCGGCTTTCTTTGCTGAAGAGGAGGGGGAAATAGGAGGGGAAGGCCCATTCATCGTGCTTGATCCTGTTGATGGATCGACGAATTTTCTGAGAGGCATTGGTGCTTGCTCTGTCTCTGTTGCAGTAGCTGATGAGCCATACTTGGAAAGCGTGAAGGTTGGAGTCGTCAAAAACCTGATTTCAGGGGACACTTACGTTGGCGTTAAGGGAATGGGAGCTTTCCTTAACGGGCGACTTATTAAGGCTTCAGACGTAAGTGAACTTGGCGAAGCTATAGTGGGGGTTGACTTAGATTTTCCCGATAGGACAGAGGTGAGTAAGGTTTTCCCTCTAATAATGAAGGCTAGAAAACTGAGGAAAATAGGAAGTAACGCTTTAGAAATCGCTTATGTTGCCCATGGGGGATATGATGCATTCGTTGACGTCAGAGGAGTGCTTACATGTGAAAGCTTTCTAGGCGCTAAGATCATATTAGAGGAGGCAGGGGGGGTTATAACGGACGGAGATGGAAGGGAGATAAAGGGAAAAGTGGATTTGAGCAAACGGTGGACTATTATAGCTTCAGGAAACAGAATTCTTCACAATGAAATCAGTAAAGTTTTGAAGGAAAAATAGAGGTTTTATTCGATATTTTCTGGTTCTGGAAGTCTTACCAGTATTTCGAGTTTGCAGTCGTTAGGTAGCCTCATGCGCTTAATCCAAGCTTCGCCTATTGATATGAGGAAAAAGACGCCTACAAGCTTTCCTCCAGCTTTTTCTGTTAAGGATACTAGAGCTTTCTGTGTCTCTCCCGTCCTAACCACATCGTCAACTATGAGCACATTGTCTTTATGTGACAATGCGTCCTGAGGTATGTAAAGGGTCATCACCACACCTGAAAAAGAGGGAACATAGTTTTCCTCGACGAAACGTTTTACGCCAACCTCGCGTTCACGCTTAGCAATGATTAATCTAGCATCGAGAAAATTTGCAACGTGAACGGCTATAGGAATTCCGTCGACTGCAGCCGTAAGAACTACGGTAACTTCCTTATCGGAGAAGGACTTTGCAGCCTTCTTTGCTATCAATCTTAGTAAGAGAGTGTCACTTATCAAGGTGGTGTTATTGAAATATCCTTTCTCGTCAAACCTTATCCGTCTTATGACCTCTTCTTCCAAGCTGAGCTTCTCTGCAAAGAGCTTGAAGAGCTCATCTGCCCTGCTTCTACTGGGCAACACATGACCTTTAACGTATCTGTTAAGAACAGTTATGGGTAGCCCTGTAAGCTCATGGAGTTCCTCGTACGTGTAACGCTCTTTCATGAGCTTGAGTAACTCAACGGCCTCCATACGCCTCTGAAGATCTATAATATGAGGCTCCTTAATCAAAAGGGTCTCACCACTGTGGAGCATATTTCCCCATGATCCTGTTAAAAAATATGGAATGTTATTTATTAACTTTTACTTTTACATGTAATATCTTAGAGGTTTTCGCCGAGATATTGCCCTTTATACCCTTCAGTCGGCTCCTCAAGCCTAAAGAAAACTAGCTGGACAATCCTCGCGTTTTTTTCCAATATGAAGCCGTGCGGATTGCCCACCATCATCAAGGACTCGCTCCTCCCATGATAGCCCGCATCGAAAACCGCACAGTAAATGGTTACCCCACACCTGAGGAGAGAAGACCTAGGAAAGCCAAGGGCAAACAAGTCCCTCGGTAGATTAAGCACCTCGTTAAAAACCACTTTATATACTCCAGGCTTCAAAAAATAAACGTCACCTTCAAAGTCAAGCTTAACAGCATCTGGAATCATCCTGTTTGCATTTGAAAAGTCGATGCGACCAAGATAATTAAAGGAATAAACATCTCTAAGAGATAGGTCAAAGCCATTAGGGGTCAACTGAACATTCAGGTCCAAGTACTCTCTGACTAAACCATGCTCAAGTATTAGTTTCCGCACTTCACTGCCGCTAAGTCCACATCCAAACATCATAAATCCCCTCATTGTTAGTTAATCGTGTGGAATACTGAAGAAAATGCAAGGAAAATAAAATTGGTATCACGCAGAAACTACAGTGAAGGATATGGCGGGTCTGGAGGGAATTCCACCATTTGGCTTTGAACCCTCGACCTCCGGCTTTCTCCAATGGACTTCCGAAGGCCGGCGCCCTGTCCTAGCTGGGCTTATCCCCCTTCCGCGGGCTACAGACCCCTTACAACCCGCCTATGTTTAGAAGAGATAATATGAGAAATTTAAACTCTTTCTTCAAGAGGCTGAACATTGACGATGTTATCAGCATTATTGAGCTTTTAGATGTACATTCCTTCTTCTCCGCCGCCAAATCCTCTTTCCTGTTGTTTTAGTATTTTTTCTACTTCTGCTTCTATTTCTCTCGCGTCCTGTATCAGTGACTCTGTTTCTACAGGTAAGCCATATTTCTCCTTCAAAACTTCTACCGCGACAGCTGCCGCTCTTGGGTCTGGACGACCACGCTCCGCGAAAGGAAGGATAGTAACAGCTGGAAAGTCATTTAGCTCAAATTGCGCCAGCATTAAGGCGAGGGGGCCAAAGACTCCCAGCTCCTCGTCCAAGAAGGGGGCGCCGAGTTTCAGCGCTTCCTGATATCCTGCTCCTGTCGCCACAACCCTGAAGGACTCGCTTCCCTGCTTAAACCTGCTGTCGAGTCCACCTATCAGGATCGCCTTACTAAACTTTTCTCTCACCACCCACTTTGCAAGGGTAAAAGCAAACTCTTTATGTTCATCCGCGTGGGGAAGAACTCTAGGGAAAAGCACGACGAAATTCTCGTACTTGAAAAGTTCGAAGGGAAGGGCGAGACATTTACCCTTAAACCAGACGAGCGGGGGGAGGAGCTTGGTTTCAACTACGCCTAGCCTTTCAAGGTCAAGACTCTTCACAATGTGCCTGACAGCGATATATCCTACCTCACCTATCACGCTGTGAAAACCCGTGATGAACGTACATCCCTCGAAGCGGCACTCCTTCTTCATATGAATCTTGACATTCATCCACATCACAGCCTTTACTTTGCATTTGTTTTAATTCTTGCAAGAGAAAGAAGAGGGACGTGTCTTTAAATTTTTATTTAGTAACCAAAAAGCGAGGGGGGTCATGAGGCCTTCTTTAATTATAAATAGAGGCTATATAAATAGAGGTTATTTATGTCGTGTTTAGGGCTTTAGTTTTCATCGGACTCGTTTGATCTCCGGGTTGTAATGAGGATTGAGATCAGCCTTTAACTTTCTCCGTGATCAAATCTGCTCTATGCATCCTCCCTTCTGAACTCATTCTAGTTTGCAGAGGCGTATAACAATGGAGGGCTCTCTCATCTAAAGCTAAGTTTCATCCATAAGCTGAGCGACGGCTAGGGCACAATACGTTTTTCAAGAATAGGCTTCACTTAATTAAGACCAATTAATCTTGGAGCTAGTTGCCACAGGGATCCGGCGTCTTTTCCTACGAGGTTCTAGGGTGGCAAAGGGAACAAAATCTTCTGCGGTAAAATATTTAAATACTCGTTTTTAGTGTTCTCTTACCTTGAAAGCAAAATGAAAGAGGTACGAGAGAGTGGGTAAGAAGTCACCTAAAGGAGAACATGCAGCGCGGACGCTGGCTAAAAAACGTAAAAAGTTTAGGTGGAGTAGCATATACTTCAAAAGGAGGGTGTTGAAACTTAAGCTGAAAGTAGACCCTCTCATGGGAGCTCCACAGGCACGTGGGATAGTAATCGAGAAGGTGGGTATAGAGGCACGACAGCCGAACTCGGCTATCCGTAAAGCTGTCCGCGTTCAACTTGCCAAGAATGGGAAACAAATAACGGCTTTCCTGCCGGGAGATGGAGCCCTTAACTTTGTGGATGAGCATGATGAAGTTATAGTTGAGGGTATCGGTGGCAGAAAGGGGAGGTCGTTCGGAGACCTTCCCGGGGTAAGATGGAAAGTCGTTAAGGTTAACGGCGTATCTCTTGAGGCGTTGCTTACAGGTAAGAAGGAGAAGCCGATGAGGTAGGAGGAGACGACTTTGAGCGATAAGAAAACAGCGATTAAGATCTTCGATTTGTGGGACGTGTCGAGCATTGAGGTGCGAGATCCAGGGATTAGGCAGTACATTAACCTTAAACCTATTCTTGTGCCTCATACTGGAGGTAGGCATGAGCACAGGAGGTTCATGAAAGCTAACGTCCCGCTGGTTGAACGATTAGCTAACAAGCTTATGCGTCCAGGGGAAAACACGGGGAAAAAAATCAAGGCGTTAAACATTGTGAGAAGCGCGCTCAAGCTTGTGGAGCTTAAGACCAATGAGAACCCTATCCAAGTGCTGGTGAGGGCTGTAGAGAATTCCGCGCCTCGAGAAGAAACCAGCAGGCTTATGTATGGTGGGGCAGTATATTTCACTGCCTGCGATATTGCCCCCATGAGGCGTGTTGATCTCGCGTTGAGGTTTCTAACAGAGGGGGCAAGAAAGAAGAGCTTTGGGAGCAGGAAAACTATAGAAGAGTGTCTGGCGGAGGAGATCATACTAGCTGCGAACAATGATCTTAAAAGCTACGCTGTGAAGCAAAAGGATCAGATAGAGAGAATAGCACTCTCTGCACGTTAGTATTAAAGTTCGGTTCATCAGGCTGTTTTTCATAATCTTGCTCTTCTTTTGTTAGTTAAAGGGCCCTTAAGTGGGGCAAGGTCAGAGGTTTGAAGATGAAATATGTTGTCGATACGAGCGTGCTTGTGGGCTCAGGAGTCACGAAGGAGATTGAAGCGGGAAAACTTGGAGATAATGTTGAAGTCATAATACCTCAGGTTGTGCTGGCTGAAATAGAATATCAAGCAAACATGGCTAAGGCCACCGGCTTTCACGGGCTTGAAGAGCTGAAAAAACTTAGGCAACTCGAAAAAGAGGGAAAGCTCAAAGTGCTGATTGTAGGCGAGAGACCTACGCTTCAGCAGGTGAGGCTGGCTCCTGGCGGGGAGCTTGACAACTTGATTCGGCGTGAGGCGGAGAAGCACTCTGCAACTCTTCTTACCAGTGACATCATTCAGGCCGCGATGTGTGAAGCCGAAGGAATAAAAGTAATACTGCTAAGGGAGGAGAAAAAGGAGAGAAGGAAAATTCAAGATTACTTCTTTGAGGATTCTCTTTCAATTCACTTGAAAGAGGACGTGCCTCCAATGACCAAGAGGGGAACTCCGGGGGACTGGAAGCTGGAAAAAATTTCCGAGAAGCCCATCACTAGGAAGGAGCTTGAGGAATTAGTTGCACAGATAATAGAGGAAGCCAAGAGCACGCCTAGGTCCTTTATAGAGATAGACGAGGAGGGTGCAACCGTTGTTCAGCTGAGAGAGTACCGTATAGCAATAACTAGGCCGCCGTTCTCTGAGAGAATGGAGATTACGGCTGTCCGTCCCCTGTTGAAGGTGACACTTGACGACTATGCTCCCTCTGAAAAACTGAAGAGAAGGTTGAGGGAGGAGGCGGAGGGGATACTTATTGCTGGGAGGCCAGGAGCGGGCAAGTCGACTTTTGCAAGCGCATTAGCTGAGTTCTACCAGAAGCAAGGTAAGATTGTTAAGACGCTTGAAAAACCTAGGGACTTGCAGGTCAGCCCAGAGATAACGCAGTATACTGCTCTAAGAGGAGATATGGAAAGGACAGCTGACGTCCTTCTACTCGTCAGGCCAGACTATTGTATATATGATGAACTTAGGAAAACAAAGGATTTTCAAGTTTTTGCCGACTTAAGGTTTGCAGGCGTCGGCCTTGTAGGTGTGGTGCATGCATCTAAGCCTATCGATGCTATTCAGAGGTTCATAGGGCGTGTCGAGCTTGGCCTCATATGCAGAATAGTAGACACAGTTATCTTCATAGAGGACGGAAAAGTTGAACAGGTTCTCTCGTTGAACATGACGGTCAAAGTTCCGACGGGCATGACAGAAGCAGACTTGGCGAGACCAGTAATAGAAGTTAGGGACTTTGAAACGGAGGAGCTTCAATATGAAATATATACTTTTGGTGAACAAACAGTAGTGGTTCCTATTTTGAGACATGTTAGGAGGAGCTCGAGGAGAAAGATAGAAGAAAAAGAAGTGAAGGCACCTGTAGATGTTGAAGTAAGGAAAAAACACGTTGTGCTCTCGTTCCCTGAAGAATATGCAGGTATGAACGTCGACGTGTATGCCGATGAAAAATACCTTTTCACATTGAGAGTGAACGAGGCTGGTAAAATAAAGCTGAGAAGAAACACAAGCTACGGGGAGATCATACTCAAGGAGATTGAAGAGGGAAAAAGGGTCTCGTGTAAGATTAGGTAGCCGACGCGGCAAGTATCTTCCAAGGATTTAGAAAATGTTTTTATTAAGTTTCAGCGAGTGAGAAGTTGGTAAGTGTCGATGGTGATATTTGAATGGCTGGGCGGAGAAAGTATACTCTAGGAATTTTGCTGCTTGTTTTCTTGATCGGCTTCTTAATTGGAGCCTTAATGATTTACGCATTAGTTCAGTCTGGATGGATTAATGTAGGAGGCGCAATTCCTTCCGTCGAGTTAACCTTCGTTTATAGTAGTGAAAAGCAGAAATGGATTGAAGAAGCTAAGTACGGGTTTGAACAGTGGTTTGAATCAACGTTCTTCATTGACGTGAAGTGTAACTTCATAGCTATGGGAAGCAAAGAAATGATAACGCAGATAGTTAATGAGCAGTTACGCCCCGTTGCATTTAGCCCAGCCTCTTCAATATGGATCCCATATCTTAATGAAAAATGGAGTGAAACTCATGGGGGAAAAATAGTAGATGAGACGGCGGCTAAACCACTAGTAAAATCCCCTATGGTCTTAGCAACATGGAATAATAGTTTCTACCAGCAATACCCATTCAAGGGAATACGGGATTTAATGGATATTGCGTTAAATGACCCAGACGGCGGCGACGGCGCCCTAAGGTATGGACACACTAACCCTCACCTTTCAAATAGCGGTGCAATGATAGTTCTACTTGAGTTTGCCGTTGCAGCCGGTAAAGAGCCAAAGGATCTCACGATCGAGGATCTCGCGAATCCGCTTATTCAAGGAAAGGTAAGAGCCTTAGAGGCTGAAGCAGTTCAGTACGGTGAAAGCACGGGATTCTTCGGCGACTGGGCGGTTGAAGGCGGGCCAAATGCTATAACAGTCTTCGCCGTCTATGAAAACGTAGTAATTTCGAAGGCAAAGGCAGCGAAGCAGGTATGGGGGGACTCTATTATAGCCGTCTACCCGGAGGAGGGAGTTCTAGTTTCTGATCACCCCTTTCTCATATTGAGTGCACCATGGGTCTCTCCGCTTCAAGTCTTTGCCGCAGAAAAACTGTATGAGTACCTTATGCGCCCAGAAGTTCAGCAGGCAGCCCAAAAGTATGGTTTCAGACCGGCTGACCCTAATGTTCCCTTAGACCCGTCGATCTTCAGTCCAGAGAGAGGGGTCAGCTTCACTATACCTTCTAAGGAACTATCGCCACCACCAGGATACATTTTAGAAAACGCGATCATAGCTTGGAATGCTGTGCGGAACCGGGGTGTTACGTAAAATGACGTGGAATGGAAAAATTGAGCGCCTAAGGGCTCTTAACCATATTGTGGAAAGCATCTTATATGCAAGGTGGTTTAATCTCCTTAAGGACTCACTTATCATACTAACTGTTATTGTCCTATTGCTGGCGCCGATTATATATATTACAAGTTACGTAGTGATTGACTGGTGGGAGATAAACTACAATGTTTTTAGTCATCCAATCATATACTCAACTAGGTGGGGGATACTTTGGGAGAGCTTACTCCTCTCGTTCAAACTAGCTTTTTACGCCACACTTATAGATGTCATTATTGGAGTTCCAATAGCGCTTGTACTGCAAAGCAGCAGCATGCCCGGTCGTCGTGTGCTGGACACGCTTGTTAACATACCTCTCGCGACTCCTACCAGCGCTCTAGGGTTCGCTACGCTCATTTTCTGGGGGACACGGGCAGGTATCGGCGGGCTACTAGGCCTTACTACAGGAGTGTTCACGCTTGACGAATTAATCGGGGGAGACATGCTGGGCATCCCTCCACTTTTATTACTGGCGCATGTTTCTTTTACCTTTCCCTATGTCGTACGTTCTGTCTCAGCAGTGCTTGAGGGCATAGATCCGTCATATGCTGAGGTGGCTCAGACCCTTGGAGCTAAGAGCTTCACAAGGTTCCGAACGGTCATGCTTCCATTAATGGCTCCAGGAGTGTTCGCTGGCTCCATACTTGCTTTTACGAGAAGCCTAGGAGAGACAGGAGCATCAATAATAGTTGCGGGAGTATTTACCACAGCTCCTATACTGGTTGTCGAGTGGAAGGCCGAGCTTTTAATCGCACCAGCGGCTCTCCTCAGCGCCATACTGGTATCCATGGCCTGTGTCTCCATATTCGTCTTTAGAAAGCTTATGGGCGCCGCCTTCACAAGAGCCATTTAAAGAGGGAACGTAAGATGATAAGATGGTTGAGAGTTGTGGTGCGTAAAGCTGACGAGGTATTATCCTACAAGCCAGTCAGGCTTGTAGGATACTCGCTGATATTTATATTGGTATCCTTCATGGTATTTGCTCCAGTATTTTACCTTTTTTATTACACTTGGAAATGGTGGAGCTACTCTCCTTACACATATGACTTCACGGAGGGAGTTCAGTACCAGTTCTTCTATTCAACGGCTAACGTTAACAAGAACTTCGTCGAAAGCTTGATAAACTCTATTTTGGTCGCAGCAGCAGTCACGGTAATCGATCTAGGAGTAGGAGTACCCGTAGGATTCTTTATGGCAAGGAAAAAAATATGGGGAATAAATATTCTGGACACACTGACAAATATTCCTCTGATAGTACCTTCGTCGGCCTTAGGTTTTGCAGTTTATCTGCTTTGGGGATCGTCTAAAGGATTATACCTTGTGGCGCCTGGGCTCTGGCTAATAATACTTACACATACCGTTTTCACGTCCCCCTATGTGATAAGGTCGGTTCATGCTCAACTGCTAAACTACGATGTCTCTCTGGAGGAAGCTGCAAGAGTCCTTGGAGCAAACCCGCTGAAAACATTCACAACGGTAACTCTGCCCATCATAAAGCCCGGCGTAATTTCAGGGGCAATACTCGCGTTTACGAGAAGTTTGGGAGAAACAGGAGCAACACTAGTTGTAATGGGGCCGATAAGAACAGTACCAGTTCTTATCGTGGACTTGGTAGAGCAGCACCTTTGGCCTGCAGCTGCCTTCGCGGCGACCATACTGATGCTAATCTCCTTCATATTCACGATAATCTTTAAGTATCTTGCCACACGAACATATTAAGCCAAAAACTTTACCAGTCGTCTTTAAATTGGGTTAATCTGGTGAAGAGCCGTACCGCTAAACTGGAGAAGGATAACCGTGAAGTTGAGTGGAATGAGCTTACTTGTAACTGGTGGATGTGGCTTTATAGGTAGCCACTTAGTTGACGAGCTTGTTGAGAAGAAATGTGATGTTGTTGTGCTGGATAACCTTTCAGGGTCTACTGTTGAGAACATTGAAGGACACGTTAAGAGCGGTAGGGTTAAGCTTGTTGTGGGAGACGTGAAGGATTACGAGAAAGTTAAAAAGTGCGTGAAGGACGTAGAGGTAGTTTTCCACTTTGCAGCTCAAGCGGATGTCCGGAGAAGCGTTAGTGACCCACGTTCCGATTATGAGATCAATGTTCACGGCACCATAAACGTGCTTGAAGCTATGAGGAATAGTGATGTTAAGAGAATGGTGTTTGCCTCTAGCGGAGGCACGCTTTATGGAGAGGCGATACAGGTTCCAACGCCTGAGAGTTTAGCTCCGCATCCCATAAGTCCCTATGGAGCAGCTAAGGCTGCATGTGAAATGTATCTTTCAGCTTATTACTCGTGTTACGGCATCTCGTCGTTGTCCTTGAGATATGCAAACATTATAGGTCCTAGGTCAACGCATGGTGTTATTTATGACTTCTACTGGAAACTCAAAAAGGATCCAAAAAAACTGGAAATTCTCGGAGATGGAAAACAGAGAAAATCGTACATGTATGTTTCAGACTGTGTTGACGCTACTCTTCATTTGGTGGAAAAAACCGACGGGTTTGACGTGTTCAACGTTGGTTCTGAAGAATCCCTGACAGTTAGAGAGCTGGCTGAAATAGTTGTCAAAGAGCTTGGACTTAACGATGTGGAGTTTCACTATACTGGGGGCAGAGGAGGATGGGTTGGAGACGTCCCGCTTTCCCTCTTGGACATTTCAAAGTTGAAGAAGACAGGTTGGAAGCCTAAGGTAACAATAGAGGAAGGCATAAAGAGATATGTGAGGTGGCTTATTACGAAATATGGAGCATTATGACCTAGTTGGCGGGAGACATGAAATGTAGCCGGTGCGCCAAATGTTGCCATGAGACAGAAATGCTTCTCTCTAAAAGGGACATTGAAAGGCTGGAGAGGAGGGGGTTTAAGCGAGAAGAATTTGCCGTTAAGCTTCCAAACGGGCTTTACCAGCTAAGAAACACGAATGGGAAATGCTATTTTTTGAAGGATGGATTGTGCAGCGTATATGATGATAGACCTGAGGGGTGCCGATATTACCCTATAGTTCTCTCCAAGGATGGAAAGAAGTGTATTCGCGACGATTTTTGCCCTAATAGCCATACAGTCTCTAAGAGGGAGCTAGAAGAAGCATGTCCTAAACTTAAAAGGCTCTACAGGGAGATTTTTCAGCTATCATTCCCTTCATAGGGTACCTCTAAGCGCCGCTCACCTACCTTCAAAAATATGTTTATCGGGATGCCCTCCCTTAATGACTCAGAAATAACACAGTACTTCCTAAAAACGTTAAGGCAGGGCTCTAGGTTTTCGGCAGTGTTTCCATCGGCCACATCAACTTGTAATTCGACATTTATTTCTCCAATTCGCACCATACCCTTCTTGCGCGTATACTTCCCACGAACCTTAACCCGCAACACTTTAATGGGGATGCTGAACTTTAGTGCCGAATAAATGAAGGATGATGCCACGCAACCACCCACAGATACCAATAAGTAGTCTGCTGGATTGGGAGCAGAGTCTTCTCCGACAGGGTCAAGTTCATCCATGAAAAACTTGGGAAAACCATTAACTGTGACCTCGAAAAGAAAGTTCTTAACCCAGTTAAGTTCAGCCTCAAAGAACTTGGATTTGCCGCGTTTCATGTAACAGAACCCCCAAAGAACAATACCTAGAAAAGACGACTCCCGAATAAAAATTTGGCTGAAGAAAGTGTAAATGAAGGACGTCAACTAGCCATTGAACCTTTGGTATTTGCGGGGGATTAAGTGCACTTCCTTTTAAAGACCGCAATTAATGTAATGCCATTATAAAAGGAGGAATGACCATAACACTTTACACTTACTGTTAAAATTAGAAGTGCGTGTAGCATGCTGAGGTTTAAACGTTCTTGGAGAAGTTGTATAGGAAAATACTATTAGTGGAAAAATAGTTACTCCGAAATTTTCTATGGCAATAAGAGGGGAGTTCAGCTATGAAAATTCAAGGGTTACGAAGGTAGCGAGGCGACAAAACGGAAAGAACATGTAACTAATAAAAAAGTTTTTATTTGGAGTGGTATCGTGAATGGTGTCGGAAAAACTGGAAGAGCGTTGTAGCCTTGAGGATACTGAAGGAGGCTATGCTTGAGATTTGTAGATCGATTTCAGATTGTGTTAAAAACGTTAATGATGAGGAAGTGGATAAGCTAATTGATCTTCTTCTTGAGATATGGAAGAATAATAAAAGGGTATTTGTTACGGGGGCGGGAAGGTCAGGGTTAATGGGGCGCGCGTTCGCGATGCGCCTCATGCATCTTGGCTACGAGGTTTTCGTCGTTGGAGAAACTATAACTCCCGCGTTAAGGGAAGGGGATATACTCATAGCCATTAGTGGTTCCGGCACAACTAAACTCGTCTTGGAAACGTCAAAGATAGCGAAGGAGGAGATTGGAGCTAAAGTCGTAGCCATCACTTCATATCCTGATTCGCCGCTGGGTAAAATAGCAGATCATGTCGTTGTCGTTAAGGGAAGAACTAAGAGCGAAGTCGAGAGCGATTATCTCTCACGCCAGATGAGAGGTGAGCACTCTCCGCTGACACCCTTGGGAACGTTGTTTGAAAGCAACGTGTTGGCTTTTCTAGATGGATTAATTGCTGAATTAATGGAGAAGACGGGCAAAAAAGAGAAGGACCTCGAACGAAACCATGCTAAACCAGATGGAGTAGTTGCTGCACTAAAAGGGGAAGAGTAAAAGCCTAAGTAACAGAAAGTGAGAAGGAAGAAAAGTAGGGGGTATCCATAAGTCCTAGCCGGGTTAAGGTATCATGAAAGAATTTCCTAACCCAGCGATTATTATAGGTTCACGGAGAAGCTTAATGGAGTTCTCTACAATTTCTAATGCCTTTTTAACTAGTTGTGCATTGTGGTTTATTCTGCTTGAAAGTTCATCTTCTGTCAATTTTACTAGCACAGAAAGAATTGGAAGTTTTTTCCTTGCAGCTATGGATTCAAGCTTGAACTTTAACGGTTCATATGTTACGGCCACGCCTGCCCCCTGAGCGACTGCAACACCATTTTCCCCCTTCAGTTTAGGTTGAGCCGAAATAAGAATTATTGATGGATTTTTCAGTCTGCGTATTTCTTCCAACAAAACTTCGCTTAAATCCTCTTCAGTTCTCGCACCGGGCCCTCTTGGCCTAACAATAACCACGCGTTTTCCATTCAACTTGTTTTCCGCGACAATCACACCTTTCTTGGCTTCAATTCTTTCAGCACCCTCCATTAATGCCTTAGCCACTAGCGGACCTACGCCATACCCGATGGGGTGCTTAGGATCTTGAAGGTAGCATTTCAAGATGCTGAAACTTTTTTCTGCGATGAGTTTCAAGAAGGGTAGCTGAGAGAGGTCTTGAACTAACCCTGCCAAGTTCTTTGATTTCAAACCAGTCAAGTAAAGGTGCCTCACCAGCTTATGCACCCTGCCCAGCTTAGACGCCTCTAGGAAAACCTGCTTTAAGGTAACCTTGCTTTCCTCATCATTCGATGTTAACAGACTGTTCACTTCTTTCTCTATCTGTTGCCTCGCGTCATCCAGAACGTGCTTTAACCTATCTACTGATCCCACCGGGTCAGACTCTTCGGGGGGTATGACGAAAAAGTCGGATATGCGGGCGTAGACGCGCTCCGCCTCCTCAGGGATACCAAGACGCATGAATTCTTTTTTGAAAATTTCCTTGAACTCGGTTTCCATTTTCTCTAGGAGTCTCAGTACTTGTTTAATTCTTCTGAACTCCAATGTGAATACCAATTCTTGCCTGTAACTCACCAAGAAACATATGATAAACAAAGCAGTATAACTTATAATATAGCTGATAAGCTGGTAGGTGGAATCGATCATTCACGTTCACCTTTCTTGCTTTCCAAAAAGTTTTTCATCCTAGAAAGCTCTTGAATAAGATGCTCTATTACTTCCTTTTTTAATGTTAGGTATCTAATGAGAGAGTCAATTTCCTCAGGTGAAAGATCTGATGATAGATGGAAAGGAGGAAAAGGAGGGGGAAAAAGAGGGGGAAATGGAGGGGGAGGAAGCAGGGAGTCGATTTTGAAAGCTGATTTCTTTAGAAGAAGCATGAATGCTCTTGCCATACGGCGTCTTTCCTCGAGCATCTCGTAAAGCTCTTTTAATCCCTTTTCGGTTATGTAGTAGCATTTCCTTTTACGAGTAGATGATTCTTCCTTGATCCAGACCCCCGTCACCAGCTCCTGTTTTTCCATCTCTCTAAGGAGAGGGTATATGTTTCCGCTAGTTGACCTCAACCATCCACCAGTACAGTTCCTTATGAGTTTCATTAATGCGTAGCCATGAAGAGGTGTTTGACTGAGAAGAAGGAGTATTAGAAACTTTGTTGCACCCTCCTTAGCCTTGCTTAGCAACGTTTCAAAGCCGGACTCAAACATCGGAAGAGCACCTTTAAATTTAATTTAGCAATTTTTAGGATTATGTTATTTCAAATATATTTTTAAACACAATGGGAAATATGTTGTGAATAGACATATATTTTCGCGTCCCAACACTGTGGGAGGCATTTTAATGCCGATAGTTGAAGTCAGAAACCTCAAAAAAGTGTACAATGGAAGCGTTACCGCCCTAAAGGGCATAAGTTTTGATGTAGAAGAAGGAGAAATCTTCGGCTTCCTTGGCCCGAATGGAGCAGGAAAAACCACGACGGTTCACATTCTATGTACTCTTACCACACCAACGGGTGGTTCAGCCAAAGTGTGTGGGTTTGATGTTGTGAAATATCCAGATGAAGTGAGGCGAAGAATAGGATTCGTCCCACAGGATATAAGTGTCGATGACGAATTAACAGCAAGGGAAAACTTGGAATTGCACGCTAAATTGTATCATATGCCTAAGGATCTTAGGGAGAAGAAGATTGAGGAGATGCTCGAGCTCGTTGGACTTAAGGAGCGGGCGGAGAGCCTCGTTAAAACTTTCTCGGGAGGCATGAGGCGTAGATTAGAAATAGCGGAGGGACTACTTCACAACCCAGAGGTATTATTTCTAGATGAACCCACGATAGGCTTAGACCCTGCAAGCAGAATGACTATATGGGAACAGTTGAGGGAACTGAACAAGGAAGGAGTAACCATTTTCATTACAACGCATTATATGGACGAAGCTGACAGGCTTTGTAACCGAGTAGCGATCATAGACCTAGGAGAGATAAAGGCAATAGGCAAGCCGAATGAGCTTAAAGAAGATGTGGGAGGGGATGTGATAATTCTGAAGACGAATGATTCAGACAAACTACTAGAAAGACTGCTTAGCCTTCCATTCATCAAGGAAGCTACGTCGCAAAACGGCACATTAAGGGTAACCGTTGGAAGTGGAGAAAAAGTGATACCGTTAATTTTCGAGGAAGCAAGAAGTTTGGGGGTTAACATAGAGTCCGTCTCCTTGAACAAACCTACACTGGACGATGTCTTCGTCAAGTATACAGGAAGAAGCCTGAGGGATGAAAAAACCGATAAAATAGAGAGGTTTAAACAATACATGATAATGAAGAGGAGGAGGCGGTAGGATGATAAAAGAAGCGTGCTACGTGTGTGAAAGGGAGCTCAGGCACTTTATCAGAATGAAAGTCCAAATAATATCGAGCATAGTTACGCCAATAGTTTGGCTAGTCTTCTTCGGCTACTCGATGAACATTATATCCTCCGGGCTAGGAGGAGTAAACGTGCTAAGTGTTTTAATCGGAGGGGAAAGAAGCATTTTCCCTTACTTTCTTACCTTGGCATTAAACGCTACACCGCTTCAGAGCCTAATAATTCAGAACTACCTAGGAATCTCTTACCTAGATTTCTTCTACTCAGGTGTTATTGGAGTAACGGTAATGTTCGCATGTGTTTTCAGCGGCATATCAATAATATGGGATAAAAGATTCGGCTTCTTTAACAAACTTCTCGTAGCCCCCATCCCTCGATTATCAATAATGCTTGGAAAAACCATGTACGCAACGATAAGAGGGCTAATTCAGGGAGTCATAATTCTCGGACTTAGTTTCCTAATTGGAGCCCGAATACGGACGGGCATGATGGGGGTAGCGTTAGCATTAGTATTTATGCTCATGATAGGTCTTGGCCTTGGGGCATTCTCTATGTCCCTAGGAATTAAGCTTGCAGACCAAGAAGCATTGTTTGGAATAATAAACATGATAACACTGCCACTCTTCATTTCGAGTGGTGCATTCATGCCCGTAGAAACAATGCCAGGCTGGCTTCAAGTTATCGCCTATGGAAACCCGTTAACATACCTTGTTGATGCGTTAAGGCTATGTCTGCTTGGCGGTCCATATTCCGCCCTTGGATTCCCATTCTCACTTATAGATGTGGCACCAAGATTGATGAAGAATCTAGTAGCACTTTCCGTGTTCACGGGAACATTCTTAGTAATTGGTACATTGCTATTCAGAGGTTCAGTTAAGTAGACAACGGATGAAAAATGATAAACATTGTTGTTTTAACTACCCCCTTAAGGCTTCCGTTAATGGAACTCCTGGATGTGCAAAGAGATTGCAGTCAGATGGGTCAAAGTATATCGAAACACTATCACCAACTTTAACTGAACTGTAGGGTGAAGCGTACGTGGTGACCCGCACACCATTTGCAAGTAGAACAGTTACCTTAACGATGGAGCCCAAGAATAAAGCGTCTTCAATTACACCCTGAGGAGATCCTTCCTCAACACTGCCAAGAGTAATGTTTTCAGGTCTCACAGCCACAACAACCCTACTTCCTTTTCTGAAGCCGCTATTTTCATCCTTCACAACAATGCGGTCTCGGCTTCCTTCTAGTTTAACGGTCATAATGTCGCGTGACTTTTCGATCACAAAACCCTCAAAAAAGTTCATTTCTCCAACAAAGCCAGCAACAAAAAGAGTTTTTGGCTTAAGGTAAATATCCTTCGGGGATCCAGCTTGCTCAACTCGTCCTCTCCGCATAACGATTATTCTGTCGCTAACCATCATAGCCTCTTCAGTATCGTGTGTAACATGGATGGCGGTCACTTCTAAGTCCTTCACAAGCCTTCTAATTTCACGTCTCAACTCAACCCTTATTTTTGCATCCAGAGCTCCAAGCGGTTCATCGAGTAGGAGAAGGCGAGTCTCCGTCGCTAACGCCCTAGACAAGGCTACACGTTGCTGCATTCCTCCACTAAGTTCCTTAGGGTAAGCATCCTCACGCCCACTTAAGTTAACGAGGTTCAGCATTTCCCTCGCTACTTCATTTATCTTGAACTCATCCCACCCTCTGACCCAAGGACCATAGGTTACATTTTCCCAAACAGTCATATGAGGAAAAAGAGCATAATTTTGAAAAACAAACCCTATTCCCCTCTCCTCCGGAGGGACGTTGCTAACATCCACATCATCTATCAGCACCTTTCCTTCGTCAGGTTTAACTAAACCTGCAATTATACGCAGAGTGGTCGTTTTACCACAGCCACTAGGACCCACAACAGAAACATACTCTCCATCCTCTATTCGCAAATTAACATTATTTGCGGCAATGATCCTGCCAAACCGCTTACTTACATTAACAAGCTCAACCGTAGGCAATACACCACCCAAAGACCAATTGACACTAAAGGGGACATTAAGAGCCTCAAACAAACATAGAGAAAGAAATAAATAACTTTTTCTTCATCCATTCAGTAAACTCGGGGTTGTCGATTAATACGCTGACAAATTAACTTTACCCCACTATATTTGCTGCTCTATTTAAATGGTTTATAAATAGGGTGCTGAAAACCCATGAAACACCGCGAATTCCTGCAAATTATTC
>Ga0105158_1000418_pt1 | contig 18521 bp, 20 predicted proteins | sample LHCtaG_FD_81567 | JGI IMG/M metagenome (GOLD analysis project Ga0105158, IMG submission 81567) | Hot spring microbial communities from Little Hot Creek, USA to study Microbial Dark Matter (Phase II) - LHC4sed_matched | ecosystem: Environmental > Aquatic > Thermal springs > Hot (42-90C) >...
AAGATCAACTCTCGCTAACCTACCCATATAACCTCCTAACACCGAGAACACCTGCATAAAGATATACGTAATAGAAACTTATAAATTTTTACTGCATAAGAAATTCATAAAGAAATAATAAAAACAAGATGTCTTTTACCCAGTACTCCGTGAGTCTCCTACGTTTTAGTTCTCGCGCTTTCTCGTTGAAGAACTTGTAGACTGTTGAGTGCTCCCTACCTTGAACGAGCATTTCTATGGCTTCCCTAGCTAAGGGGGAGTACCAGCAGAGATAGCTAAGGGCATCGATGAAGTTCTCATTAGGGGACCGCTCGGTGCCTTCGCCATAGTGAGTCCTTACAACTTGTACGCCCTGGCATTAGGTGATACTCTAGTTATCAAGGCCAGCGGCACAACACCCCTGCCAACAACGGCGGCTCTGGAAGTCCTGGCTGAATCACTGCCTCCAGGCGTCCTTAACCTGGTCTACACGGACCACAAGCCCCTTAAAAAGGATTCACGTAGTCCTGTTGATGTGACGCCGGCCTTAATTATTACCTTCCTTGGGTTGATGGAATCCGCGACCTCATCCAGAACAATCGTTATGCGTGAAAAATCCTCGACAGATCCGTACCACAGGAGTACGTTGTCAGCGAACACCGTGTAGCTAACCAGCGTGCCTAAATCCACGCTCATCACTAAAGTTTTAATCGTTGAGGCCTAACAATCTCAGGTTTCTTCGGCAGTACACTTCCTTTAATGAGTCGTAAGCATTCGTCATCAACCACGAGAACGCCGCTGTCAGGCAGTGACTCAGGGGACTTAAGGATCGAGTAACTCAGCTCTATTGACTCATAGAAAGACCTGAATGCACTCATTAGGCTGGGATTACAGATAGCAACTACGATGTTCCTATACATCTCCTTAAGTTCTTTTGACGTTCCTAACCCTAACCCACCTTGCTAATCAAGGGTTTAAACTTTAATAAGATTTCGCCAAGAACTGGGGGCGAAGCAGTGCTGGGTTACTCCCTCTGCGGAGGGGCGCGTGCCCTGTGGGGTAATGAGTTATGCAGGCAACTCACAGGATCGTCTGTCCCTAGGTATTCATTCTCGTTGGCTCGTGCTCGCTCACCGCGCCTAGGAGCTTCCTCCCCTCTCCGAGGCTTTCCTATCCCTGCAGGGCCACGGGGCGTCGCCCCCCATCAACCAGCACTTAACACCAACTGCAAAACAGCCCTTTAAGATATATGGCGTAGCTCGTGGTTCAGTTCTGGGGGTTCGTGAATAAGACGTCCTGGTGCGTTGTAAGGATTGTACTCCTGTATTTGCCTATAATGGTTGCTAACGCGACGCCTTGATAACCCGCAGGTACTTATTCAGAAACCCTCATCCAATGAATTTCAACAGGAGATTCATAGATGGTAGAAGGGTCTTCGGGGACAACAAATCCGTTGAAGGGTTTATGTCCGGAGTGATTGCAGGCCTCTCAATTGGTATAGTGTACACATTCTTTACAGGGTTGAACACGTGGATCGCTTACGGGCTTCTTTCAGGGTCCGGCGCAATGCTTGGTGACTTGCTGAACTCATTCATTAAGAGGAGGCTGGGCCTGCTATAACTTCTGCCCGCACGGAGTGTAAGGCCTGGGCTCCGGCGGCAAGCCATTAGCGGTTAACCCAGACAACTGCGTTGAAATGTGCAGGGGTTGCCAGAGAATCTACCCTTCAGTAGTGATTAAGTATTACGGGGACATCCAGTAGGGAATTACAGCCACAGCAAATATTTTCGGGATCTCTAAAGTCATGAGTGGTGTGCTTGAGCAAATCCTTCAGACTATCGGAAGTCTTCGAGGAGTTAAGGGCTGCAGGTAAGTGCAGGTTGAAGGAAGTACCGCTTGACTTAAGCAAGGTAATTAAACCTCCCGAAGACGTCGAGCCAATCGCGAAATACCTAAGGACTGTCGGAGAGCCCAATAAGCCGAGGATCCTCTTCCTGCTCAAGAAAGAGCCCCTCCCGGTATGCGTCATATCCCACGTACTCGGACTCAACCAGACGCTAGTATCACACCATTTGGGGAGTCTCACGAAACTAGGTCTCGTGGAAACCCTTAGAATAGGTAAATTCAAGCTCTATACCCCATCCAACGAGGCTTGTGAACTCCTGGGAACGCTACTACGTGTAGTCCCAACTCTTAAGGGTCAGTCCTTAGTAAGAGCTCATAGCCGTCATCGCTTATCGAGGCCCTTAAAACCCTTTGAGGGCTTTCAGGGACTCATCCCAAGATCGCCACAACCTAAGCGCTTGAGCATGCGCTCCTCGAAGTGATTTATAGATTCCTTCTAACAGCTTATATTGAGTGCTTATAATATGTGGTTCTTAATCACCCTGAGGTGAGCCGTGATTGAGTGAGCACGCAATTCACCTCGCGTTGCTTATATTTGGAAGGGAAGGTTCGCCTTTAATGGCTTGGCCCCTACACAACTACGACGTGGGTAGAAGGGTTGGGGAACTAGTCGTCGAGAGCGATGGTTGGTGCGGCCATGAATGCGTGTTCTTGATTAAGAAATGGGTCAAGTCCAAGGAAGATTTAGGGGAAGTACTATCTAAGGCAGACATTATCGATGGGATCATCATCTACATACTTACGACCAGCATTGACTACAATCTACTGTACGAAGCAGTCAGAAAGCCGGGTAAACCAACCTTAGTCCTCACGGAGCCTTATCACTCGCTCGCGTGGCCGGAGATAACGGAACTGATGAGGGAGGGACATCGCCTAATAGGAGTGTCCTCAAGCAGTAGCGAGGACAGGTTGAAGGGGGTCAGGGCTCTACGCACCTACATCATGCTCAGAAAGAGGGTTAGGACCTTAGTCGTCACTACCCCTGACGAGATGAGTCTGGAGTCCCTTCACAGAAGTGAAATATACTCGGGTGATAGGATATATTCAGGCACTTATTTCTCAAGGCTGAAGGAGTTCCTCGACCCAGTATTCGTAGGCTACGATGAGCTAATCAAAACGTATAACCTAACAAGAAATGAAGACGCTGTAACACTGGCCGATGAAATCCTTAGAGGGAGTTATTGGATCAGGGATCATGTGAGTAAGGAGGACATAGTCAAGGCAACGAAGATTTACCTCGCTCTGAAGGAACTGTTGAGGAGGTATGGCGCTGAAGCGCTGGCCGTGAATTGCTTTACGATAATGCTTAAGGACTTAAACGCTCTCCCGGTAACCCCCTGCATCGCTGTCTCGCTCCTCAATGATGAGGGAATCCCATCAGCATGTGAGGCTGACTTGAATTCGTTGATACTTCAAGTAATTTTTAAGTACTTAGCTGGGAGACCGGCGTGGATATCGGACCCTGTGATCGACTTCAAGGACGACTCAGTAGTCTACGCGCACTGCACAGCACCAACGAAGATGAAAGGCTTCGAGGAGGAAGCCGAACCTTACGCCATAGATACACATGATGAAAGCGGCAAACCGGCAGTCATAAGAACTAGGATGAGGGTTGGGCAAGTAATCACGGTGGCTCAAATATCATCCGATTTCACTAAGATGTACGTACACACAAATAAGGTGAGTGATGTGCCGATTGTTGATTTAGCGTGTAGGACGAAGATCAAGATCACGTCGAGGAAAGCCAGGGAGTGGATGTGGAACTATAACCCACCCCTACACAGGGTTATCGCATACGGTAATTGGGCCAACGAACTGGTCATGATCTCCAAGTTCATGGGACTGGAGGTAATTCGTGAACTTGATTAGGAATCACAACAATCTCAGTAAAACCCGCTGGTTTTAACCACCGGCACCGACCTCAAATACAGTCACCCTTATGTCATCCATCACTTCGATTTTCTCATCAAGATTATATCTGACCCGCCCATTAACAGCGATGAAGACGGCCTCCCCCATCTTGTCTATGATGGACTTAATACTGTGTACTTGAGTTGGTATTAAGTCAATTAACTCAGCTATTGAGTAGGTTCCCGGTTCCACCTGCACTCTGAACTCATTGCCTTGCAGGAGCTTAGCAAGCTTATCGGATAGGATGGTCACACGGACTAACGGCATTATCCCACCCTCCCCCTTAAATTATAGTTAAAGGCGATTTATGTTAAATGCTTAACGGCCTCGCTCAACGTGAACTCCAGTTTCAACTCCTTCAATTTATCAGGTGTTGGCACGCCCTTCTCCACGTCCCACCCACGTAACTTGAAGTACTTATTCAGCATTGAATTGAGGGTTTTCTCCGTTAGCTCGTAGGTTCTCCCCTCCCTAGTCGTGATTCCCTCGTTTAGGATCCTCCACGGCAACGTATCATCCTTCCTGGTTCTCCCCTCCCTGACTTGAATCATCCTCTCAAGGGTCACTATCCTCTCGCCGGACTTCATTAACTCCGAAGGAGTGGTCTTGATGCCAGTGGCGGCTTCGAACAACTCACTCAGCAAAACCTCATCCACGGCGAATCCGGCAGTGTCTATGAACGCGCATAACCCAACACTGTCGGTAACCGCGTAAATATCCTCATGCCACATCACTATCTCCGGTCTGCCCGCATCCTTTCCAACACCCGCGTTTTCCTCACTTCCAGTGAGCCTTCCAATCAGCTTCCTTGACGCGTCGCTGAACCCAAACTCGGCGAATGTCTCTGTGTGCAGGTGGTCAGGGCCCCTTGGATTCAGGGCGAACGCAAGTGCGTAGGCTCTCGCCACCCTCGTCTCAACGCGTGAGTGTTCTAAACCCCTTGACTGAACCGCCCACTTACAGGTCTCCGGATCTACTTCAGCACATGCCGTGGCTAGTCCCTCGGCCAGGAGGTTCCCAGTCCCCCTCCTAAACGCGATGCTCTCCACCAGTTTGAGAGTTGCTTCTACGTTACCCCATAAGGGCTCAACGCCCAACTCGCCCTGAATACTCCTCAAGTAGCCCCTCTCGTACGACTCCATGACCCACCCTATAACACCGCCCAACGAGATGGTGTCTAGGCCATAGATGTTCGCCAGGTCATTCAACTTAATCAGGGAGTCCGTGTCCGAATTGCCGATGTTGCCGCCTAAGGCGTTGGAGGTCTCATATTCAGGGCCAACGGTGTCGACTCCCCCGTACTTGCTTGTCCTGGTGTGGCGGTGGCAACTAACTATGCATTGAGCGCACCCAACCCTACCGACCAGGTATCCCGCTTCAACGTAGTACTCACCTGCATTGCTGTACGCGTGCTCCCAGAAGGATCTCTTGAAATTATAGCAGGGAAGCGTGCTAGTCCTGTCTAACCCCATGGTAGCGCTGGCGGTGCCGAACTTCGCTGTGGCTATTAACGCCTCGTCATTCATTATGTTAAGCACTGCCTTCATCGCCTTACTGTAGAAGGTCTTGGGGTCATAGAGCACTACTGAGCGCTCCCCCCTCCCAACAACTATTCCCTTGAGTTTCTTGTAGCCCAGCACAGCGCCGCCACCCCCCCGGGCCGCCACGTTGTAGACCGAGCAGTTCACTGATGCGTATTTAACTAGGTTCTCTCCTGCAGGGCCTATCAGCAGGGTGTCCGAGTTATGCCCGTGTTTCCTGAGCAACTCAACGTGCGCGGACCTAACGTCAAGTCCCCAGTACTTATCGGCGGGCAGTATATCCACGTGGTCGTTCTCAACGTACAAGTACGACGGCCTCTCCGAGGCACCATGAATAGCCACTAAGTCGTACCCGTTGAGCTTGAGCTTCAGGCCGAAGTCCCCTCCGACGCTGGCCTTGAAGTACATGTTCGTCGCTGGACTCTTGAACGTGATGGTGGTTCTGCCGGAACTCGGGGCTGGGGTGCCCGTGAAAGTGCCTGCGCCAACGAACACCACGTTTCTATCACTTAAGGCCTTCACGCCCGGATCCACAAGATCCCAGTAGAGGCGGGCTTGAATGCCTCTGGACCCAACGAACAACGCGATCAAGTCTTCCTTATACTTCTCAACCCAGGTCTTGCCGCTCGTCAGATCTACGTGTAGTATCTTACCGTTAACTGCGTAAACCACCCTCAGTCACCTCCTGTACTTGCTGATTATCTCAAATATCACGGCACGCGCTTCAGCAGCACCCCTGAACCTCTCCTGAGCCGTCACAGTCTTGGTTAGCGCGCCCGGCCAACATACCTTAACGCACTGCGGGTCCCCACCACATAAGTCGCAGATGAGCGGGTACGCGTGGACGGAGGCCTCGAAGCGCACCGCCATGTACGGGCATGCCTTAGCACACTCACCACACGACGAGCACATACTCACCATGACTTCAGGCATGCCGGTCGATTCGTTCTTCACTATGGCGCCGGTTGGACACGCCTTAGCGCAGGGCATACCCGGGCATGAGACACACAGGGTCGGCGTGAACCTGGCGCTGGCCTCGTCCTTATACACTATAACCCTGGAGAGCTCTACGGAGGACTTACCGAAGTGGTACGTACTGCAAATTAACTCACATAAATGACAGCCAGTACATAGCTTCGGATCAATCGTTACACCTTCCGGACCCAATGCCTAACCCCTCTGGGAACTGCCTTTAGCGGTTTTTAATACTAAATTAAAACATGTTTTATTTACTATTATTAAACGACGCAACTGATCGTTGTCCGGAGGGTCAGAATGAGTGGTTTACTCAAGTACCTCCACGTAGACCTGTCAAGCGAGGACTACAGGATTAAAGTGTATGAGGACTTTCTAGGACCGGTTGACTTAGGCGTGCACCTTCACTTAAACGTGTATGAGAGCTACCGGAGCAGTGTATATGACTCAAGCAACGTAGTCGTCATGGGTAAGGGGGTCTTCGCAAATGGGGGGATTTTCGGCAGTCATAGACTTATCTTCATCTTCAGGAGTCCGCTAACCAAGGGCTTACACGTATCAGCCCTCGGGGGCGGCGCCTACAGATTCATTAGGACGGGCCTCGACGGTGTGGTCATCGAGGGCAAAGCTTCCAAGCCAGTGATACTAACCCTGAGAGGCGATAAGGGCGGGGTTCACGTCGACTTCAACTACTTGGAGCTAAGTGATTTACTGGAGATATACAAGGGCTACGGCGGTAAGCGCGGTGTTAGGGGGCTGGCTAAGTACCTGATAGAAATGCAGTCGGGGTTCTTGAGAGCTTATGAGGGAAGGATGATCCTCATAGGACCTGCTTCCTTCAGCACGTGCATGGGCAGCATCTACTCACCAACCATAGATTACGTAACAATGGACATCAGGGTTGAGGATTGGGCTGCTAGAGGGGGTGGCGGAAGCGTCCTCGCAAGAGCTCATAACATGCTCGCACTAATCTACGGCGGCAGTGTGGAGACACCGGATCTAAGCGGGAGGTTCGAATTCATTAACTCACTAGTATCCGTTCGACTCAGGAAGCCCTTCATCAAGGGCGTTATTGAGGGGACCTCCAAGTACAGCTACGACTTAGAGCTGAAGACCGGTGGAACATTCGGCAGCAACCTAATGATTTACCGGGAGAAAGTGCCTTCACATAACTGGAACTCAACGCTGGTCAGCAAGGAACTCAGGAAATCAATACATGAAAAACTGATGGAGAGGTACCTAAAACCCTTCAATGAAAGGATAATAAGTGCTGGGTTATGGCGCACGTGCGACGAGCCGTGCCCGGTCAGGTGTAAGAAAAACATAGACAGTAGACACGTTGATTATGAACCCCTGAACGCGGTAGGTCCGATGATAGGGGTAATAAACTTCGACGACGCGTTGGATGTGCTCGACGTAGTTGATGAACTAGGCCTTGACGCGATCGAGGCAGGCAATGTGCTCGGTTGGTTAATGGAGGTAGTTGAGAAGGAACTCATAAAGCCCGAGGAACTAGGCCTGGACTCAGCACCAGTAATCGACCCAATCAAGTGGAGCGAGGAGCACGTGAAGAGGAATAAAGCAGTGGCCATTAAACTTATTGAAGGACTAGTCTACGGCAATAACGCCCTGCTCAGGCTCGTCGCCGACGAGGGCTTGAGGAAGGCCTGTAAGAAATTAGACGAACTCTACCGCAATAGAGTGGCGGAAAAGGGAACTAGGTTCGAAGACCTGGCGGTCTACGTCCCATTCGGGTCTGACGGCCACATAACACCTAATTACTACTGGACTCCCGGGGTCTTCGCACCCCTCCCAATACTCGGGAAGTACTGGACCTACTACACACCCTCATTCAGCGACCCGGAGGAGTTCGCAAGCGTTGTCCTCAACAGGGCCTTAATGGAGTACCTGATCGAGAACGCAGGATGGTGCAGATTCCACAGATCGTGGGTCGAGAAAATCCTCCCGGACCTCTATAAAATAATGCTCGGTTACCAGGGTGATTTACTGGAACACGCGAAGAAGTACTACGGCATGATCATGGAGTACCAAGTTAGGGCAGGGGCGGATAACACCTTCTGGGAGGGGAACAGAGTGTTAAATATACTCAGGAGTGCCGCATGTGAATTCGGCGCCGCTAAGTGGTGTGAGGAAACCGAGGGGGACGTTAGCGAGGGCCTCAGGAAATGGTGGGTTAGATTCCGCGACCAAGTCATCAAGTCAATAAAACTCAGGTAGGTGGGTGAGATGAGGTTAGGCGTCAAGATAGTGGGGATTTCCGGTAGCATAAGACATGGAAACAGTGAATACCTGCTGACGAGAGCCCTCGAGGCAGCTAGGAATGTGGCGCCCGAACTCATAAGAACGGAGTTCGTTAGTACTGCCGGCCTAATCATAAACCCATGCATTCATTGCCTGGCTTGCGTGGACCACAGGAAATGCATAATCAAGGACGACTTCGACGATCTCTTCAACAAGTGGCTCGAAGCTGATGCGGTGATATACTCGATCCCAGTGTTCCACTTGGGGGTCCCAGCACACTTCAAGGCCTTCATAGATAGGTTAGGACAGACCCTGTTCGCCAAGTATTCGGACAAACCGCCCAAGCTACTTAAGGTCATAGGCGTCATAACACAAGGCACTGACCTGGGAGGAGGCGGTGAACTGACGGCAATGCAGATAATAACCCACGCGTTAGTCATGGGGTGCATACCGGTGGCAGGCGATCCCCCTGAGTCCTACATAGGTGCTGTAGGATGGACTAAGAGGTCGCCGCTCCCCGACGCCATTGAGAGGTTAACTCTCAACGAAGACGTTGACGCCAGGACAACGGTCTCTGCAGCCGAAACTCTGGGACGCAGAGTAGCGTATACATCACTGATAGTGAAGAACGGCGTGAAGGTCCTCGCCGACGTCCTCAGCAAGGATCCATGGTACTCGTACTACCTCTCCAAGGTAACGTGAGCTCAAGTGTTCCGTCATTGCTTCATTAAAGTGCGCGGCTTACCTCGATAGTACACCAGTGGCTCCTCATCGCTGCCACTATAGGATATCACCGGAGCACATATAACTAGGTGATGATCCCCTATCTCGAAGTACTTGTGCAGTTTGCACTCCACAATCACCGGGGCGTCAAGAAGCACAGGAACCCTCACAGCCCTACCGTAATCAACGCGGACATTGTACCTCTCACTCGCTATCTTGAACTTATCTACCACAGCACTGCTTAACGAGCCAAAGACCTCGAGGGCTGCCTTAACCAGTGCAGGGGACACATAATTTATCGCGAATTCCCCTCTCTCCAGGAGGACCTTAAGGGTGGTCCACTTATTGTAAATCGCCACTCCAACGTACGGTGGCTGCCACGAAACTTGCGTAACCCATGCAGCAGTCATTCCGGCCTTCCTGCCGTCTACGCCCTCAGTGGTCACGATGACCAACGGCAACGGCAACGATGCAAGTGCCTCATTAGTCGGTAGCTCCCTCATTTGAGTCACCCGCCGATGAAGTTCCTCATTCTCCTGACGCCCTCAACTAAGTTGCTAATAGACGTTGCGAACGATATTCTTATGTATCCCTCCCCGCCAGGGCCGAAGGCCACGCCAGGCGCGACCGCCACACGTTCATGCATCAGTAGCTCCCTCGCAAAAATACGTGAGTCCTTAACATGCCTACTCACGTTAACTAGCATGTAGAACGTGCCCTTGGGCACCACGAATGACAAGCCCCTGATGTGTGCTAGCTCGGAAATCAAGGCGTTGCGCCTCCTCTCATACTCCTTAACCATGGGACTCACAAGCTCCGGGAACCTGTTGAGAGCTTCAATTGCACCTACTTGGATCGGGGTGGGTGCACAGGCAACCAATCCTTCCTGCATCCGCGTCATAATCTCAACCAATCTCTTATTCCTCGTTATTATGAAGCCTATCCTTAATCCAGTCATTGCGAACGTTTTCGACAAACTGTTAACCAAGATCACATTATCGTAGGTGCTTAACTCAATCAAGCTCCTGAACCGAATTCCGTCATAGACTATGTTCTCGTAAACTTCGTCCGCCACTATGACTATGCCCCGGCGGTACGCGTACTCAACAATCTCACTCAGCCTGTCTAAACGCGTGATACTTCCGGTTGGGTTTTGCGGGTTATTCAGGATTATGACTTTAGTTCTTGGGGTTATCCTTGATATTACTTCACTCGGATTGACCTCGAACCCTTCATCCTCGCGAACCCTATACCTGACTACCTTACCTCGAGCGCACATAATCATCGGCACGTAGGAGGGATAGCCGGGATCCGGTATTAAGACCTCGTCGCCGGGATTCAGGGTTGTCAGTAAGCTCAGCGCTAACCCCTCAGTACTTCCAACCGTGATCAGAACGTTATCGTCAGGATTAAGTGTGATGCCGTACTTCCGCGCGTAGTAGTCCGACACGCTTGCACGTAACTTAATTAAGCCGGCACTATGCGTGTAGTGCGTCTGGCCCTCGAGCATCGCTCTATGTATGGCCTCTACCACGGGTTCCGGGGTGTTGAAATCAGGGTCGCCTATCTCCAAGTGTATCACGTCCTTAAGCTTGAGGGCTTCGTGGAATATCTCCCTAATGCCTGATTGAGGTATGTTGGAGACCCACTCTGACTCGTAACTACCCATATCCACCACCGAAACTATCCCCGCGTTCATCTCATTAAACCCATAATAGAACTTGTTTTATGTAATACGTTTAAGGAACCCTGAAGAATCTAAGGTGGTGACTACTCTATTGAGTGGAGAGTCTTCTAAAGAGAAAGGATTCCTGTACGACTGGGAGTTGGAGCGCGTTCCTGAGGGCATGACGAGACCTTGGTGGAACCTAGCATATATAGAGATGGGATTATTCGCGTCGGGCTTCGGGATAATGATGGGCGGATTATTCGCCGGAAGTAACTGGCCTTGGTACTCGATACTCTCCTGGCTAATCATAGGGAACCTGATACTGCTGATGTTCTACGTCCTGATAGGTAGCATAGGGGTTAAGGAGAGGGTCCCGACGTCATATATAGCGGAGAAACTTTTCGGGCCCTATGGCGCTAAGGTCTTCAACGCGGTGCTCCTTATAGGGGTTCTAGCTTGGGCAGCCCTCGGAGTTCACCAGATAGCGCTGGCCATAACAACGTTCACGGGCGTTGACCCCAGCATAACCCCAATTATAGCACTAATCTTCGTGCTCTTGAGCTCGATAGCCGGCTACAAAACCATAGCCGTGCTATCCGAGATGGCGATACCATTCTTCTACGTGTTAGTCTTGTTGTGGGCCATATACTTCGGGTTCAAAGTGAACTGGAACGCGTGGGGCTTGAATCAACCGTGGGGCGGTTACTGGCCGACATTCTGGAGCGGCGTTACCTACGTGGTTGGGTTGAACATCATGGCGTCATTCCTGTGCCCCAACTGGTCCCGCTACGCTAAGTCAACGAAGGACGTGGTGAAGGCCTCAACCACGGCCCTCTTTACAGGCATGATCGTCCTCTCGTTCTTAATGTCGACCTTCGCCGCTTACGCGCTAACGCCGCAGGACACCTTCGCGGACCCCTCAATCATCTTGGCGAGGTGCTTAGGCCCCCTGGTGGGAGGCTTCGGCGTAGTCCTACTCATATGGACCACGGCTGACAACGACTTCTGGTACTTATCCCTCTCGGCGGTTCAACTCTACCCGAGGATACCTAGGTGGATATACAACATTGCCCTCCTGGTGGGCAGCTTAGCAATAATCTATGCCGGCGTCCTCTATAGGTACATAGAATTCGCGTCGTTACTGGCCGTCATATGGTCAGCAATACCAGGCATGCTGATCTCACATTACTACGTGTTGCCAAGGATGGGAGTGGACGTAGATGTTCTGAAGCATAGGAACATCAAGTTCAACGTGATAGCCTTCATACCCTGGGTCGTAGCCGCCGTAACCGCTTACTACATGAGTCAGGGTGGGTTGCCGTTCCCAGAGTTGGGGGCCGCGGCGACGTCGCTGGTTCTGTACACATTACTGATGCTTGTCTACAAGGGGAGGAGGTGAGTGGTTTGGGTAAGAGGGCTCAAACACTTAAGAAGATACGGATGTTCGGCTTAGTCCTGATGCTCTTGGGGGCCTTCCTCGGCGGCCTGCTCATCTACATGACGGAGCCAGGCACCGCTGAATTCGCAGTGTACACCAGCTTCGGCACCCTGGTATTCTGCGTCGGTGCCTTAATGACGTTTGGGTACGAGGTCTTCGTGCGGGAGTTCTGGAAAGGGACGTGGGTTCCTGGGCCGGGCCATGAATACCCCGAGGACTAGAGGAACACTTAAACAAACACGTTTTATTTTTTCCTTAAAAGTTAGCGATACCTCATTACTTGGTGGTCCGTAATGACGAGGGTTCTAAGCCCGCAGGAATTAACAGACATGATTTACGGTGCGGCATTACTGGGCGCCGGAGGTGGCGGCTCCATAACTCAGGGACTAAAGATAATTAGGGAGATAATTGACGGCGGCAAGGATGTGGTGATTGCAGACCCAGGGGAAATGCGCGGTGACGAGCTAGCCGTGGTTTCAGCCGGCATGGGGTCGCCCCTAGCCGCCAAACACGGGTGGAGGAACGAACACCTACCTGCGTTCGACCTGCTGGAGAAGTACTTGGGCAGGAGGGTCAGCTATGTCGTGCCGATAGAGATTGGGGCCGGGAACATAGCGGTACCCATTCACACAGCCGCCTTCAGAGGGCGTGTCCTAGTGGACGGTGATGGAGCTGGCAGGGCAATACCTGAGCTCGAGTTAACCACCTTCAACATCTACGGCGTGCCCATCTCACCCATGTCGATCTCGGATTGGGAGGGGAACGGCGCCATATTGTTTGTCAAGGATGCAGTAGCGGCTGAGAAAATATCAAGACATATAACGATAGCTTTCGAGGGAGTGGCTGGCATAGCTCTCTACCTAATGAACGGGAAGGTGGCTAGCGAGGTCGTGATTCCCAAGTCCCTCACGCTCTCCGCGAAGGTCGGAAGCGTCCTGCGTTCCTGCAGGGAGGAAGGCCTCGACCCGGCCGAGGTACTTAACCGTGAACTGGACGCCTACGTTCTGGGCATGGGTAAGGTAGTCAAGAAGACCATGAGGACGGTCGGCGGGTTCGATATCGGGGTGGTTGAAGTCCGCGAGAAAGGAGGGCAGAACCTCAGGGTTCACTTAAAGAATGAGAACATAATCGCCGAGAAGGACGGTAAGGTGTTGGCCATGGCGCCGGATCTAGTTTGCTGGCTATCACCTGACTGCACGCCGCTAACTAACGCGGACGTTGAGGAGGGCATGGACGTCTACGTCATCGGATTTAAAGCACATGAGAGACTGCGCACGGAACGCGCGTTGAAGGCTTTCGAGCACCTATACTTGGACGTAGGTTTTAAGATTAGCTACTCGCCGATCGAGGAGCTGCTGAGGAACTTGTAACTATTAACGACTGCATAACTACCTAATATGCGACCGTCCTTTTTTCAATCTGTGCTTAATGAAGGACTCAATAGCGTCCCATGTGGGTTGTGATTCAATATCCCCCCTCGTTGTAACGACCAAGGCGCCGGCGACATTGCCGTACCGTAACGCGTCATGGACGCTCATCCCCCTGTATATGGAGGCCGTGAAAGCCGCGTTGAACGCGTCCCCCGCACCTATTACGTCCTCAATCACCGGCACATCGAATGCTTCGGCCCTGTAGGTCTCGCCGTTCCTAGTCACGGCCAGCGAGCCTTCACTCCCGAGTTTAACCACTAGCAACTCAGCCCCTAAATCTATTACTCTGTGGAGTGCTTCCTCGAAGGTCATGCCGGGGAATAGGACTGAGAGATCCTCTGCATTCGTGAACACCAGCTTGGACTCAAGGAATGGAAGCAACCTCTCCCTGGCGATGCTCAGGTCTCTCCACAGCTTAATCCTGATGTTCGTGTCGAAGATTATGTCCAGTCCTTCATTGAGCGCTATATTAAACGCCTTCTTAACGGCGTGGTAGCAGGACTCACTTAATGCCGGGGTTATGCCAGTCAATATTAACGCCCTGAACCTCCTGATGTAATCCTCATCAACGTCCTCAGGTCTCATCCTGCTAGCGGCTGAAGCGTGTCTATAGTAAAAGACCGTCGATTGCCCCGGTACCGGGTAATGCCTCTGAACAAAGTAAAGGCCTGTCGGAGCATCCTCATCAACGTACACATGGGAGGTCTCCACCCCCTCGCCCCGCAGGAAATTAATGATCATTACCCCGAATTCATCCTTACCAACCCTGCTGATGATCCCTGTCGTGTAACCTAGCTTACGCAGACCGACGAGCATGTTGACTTCTGAACCAGCTACGTGTGTCTCAAACAGCTTCGGGTACCTGAGAGGGCCGGGCGATGTTGGGTTCAACTGGATTAAGATCTCGCCAAGCGAGACGAAGTCCAGCTTCAAGCACTCACCCCTAGGACACCTTACTTAAAGACGACTAATATTAACACCGATCTCCTCGAGGAGTGGTGTGAACCCCTGTATTAAGGCCCTGACCCTATCCAGTAGCTTAATCCTTTCACCGTCACTCAACCCCCTGTTTATCAATGAGGGATGCCCAGGGTTAATGCCGCGTAACCTCATTAACTCCTTCACGACGACCGAGCTATCAACAGGTATCTCCTTCACAGCTTCCCGGAGGCCGTTCATCAGGTTCTGCAGTTCAGTAGCGCGCTTAAACTCGTTGTTGAGCACTGAGACGTAGATCTTATGAGCTATTTCCGGGAACGCGTTCGATAAACCGCATATGTGGGCCCTACCACCCAATAGGAAGGTGTGAAGTAGCAGTGGGTCGTTGGCTATCGCAATGAAGTACTTCCCAGCATAGGAACCACTCAACAGCTTGTGGACTCTTTCAATGGATCCGCTGGAGTCCTTCATACCCCTCAAGTTGGGTACTTCACGAGCAATGGACTCAAACATTGCCGGGGACACGTCGTAGTTCTGTCTGCGCGGATTATTGTAAATGAGTAGTGATGCGTCAACCCCTGAAAACAGGGAGAAGTACCTGACCAGACCTGCTTGATCCTGAGTGTAGTACAGCGGCGGTAACAGCGACACCGCCTTAACACCCAAGTCGACCGCGTGCTTCGCCAGCTCAAGGGACACCTCTGGCGAGGTACTCGACACGTTCACTATAATTAGCACATTGCCTGGAACACGGTCCAAGAACTTTTCCAGGAAATACATGCGTTTCCTAGGATGTATTGCCAGGCCCTCACCGTAGGTGCCCAGCAGGAAGAAACCCTTAATCCCTCCCCTGACCTGAAAATCAATAAGCCCCTCTAGGACGTCCTCCTTAACGTCCCCCTCCGATGTCAAGGGCGTGACCAACGCCGTAATCACGCCCCCCTCAAAGTACTGCAGGTCAACCATGAGGCTATCCCCTACGGAATAGATGCGTACCTGTTAATTAGTTTTCAATAAAACAATTTTTATTATAGGTCTTAGGAATGCGTCAAGGGAGGAACTTAAACATCTCGTCAACTATTTTCTTAACGGCTTTTCTTATGTGTATATCGACGGTTACCTTTGATAGACCCAGTGACTTGCTTAGATCATTGAGGTCGGCCTTCCTAGGACACTCAAAGTAACCGGCGTTGTACGCACTCCTCAACACGTTTAACTCATTCGAGGTCAGCTTATTAGTTACGACTGTCGGGATGGACCTCCCTACCAGCACGGAGCTCAAGTAACATGAATCGCTAATGGATGTGTAGGAGACTAACTCTGCGCCGTAATGCCTTCTTAAATCCTCAAAATACTTAAGGAGGTTCTCCCTCCTGCCGACAGCAACGTACTTCCTAACACCCCTTTCGAAGACGTATGGTGAGAGTATGCTTACCCTATTTTCCTCGGCCATACGCATGAAATCACACCTGGTTTTGTATGCGAGTATGTACGTCACTTTGCCATCATTCCACCACCTAAACTTCTTGATGTGCCCGGACGACCTGCTGAGTATGTGCCTGTACTCCCTGAGATGCCTGTTACTTAAGTCACTGGTAGGGAAATGCGCGAAGACTAAGTAAATGGGAGTCTCGCAAACCTTGATTACCTCAAGGCTTATTTTAGTCATGCCGTACTCACTTAGCTTACCGAAGAAGCTCCTGCTAGGCTTCCTAATCTCCACATACACCATGTCCACGTCTTTCGGCAGCAAGGAGATTCTAGACATCAATAACCCCAGAGAGATACCTATATGGGAGTAAATAAATCATTACTAACTAACCAACGATTTTTAACGGCTGCATCACACGCTCGCTAAACGAACGTGACGATCAATCATGGCCATGGGAGGCTCCACACCCCAAGTAATCAGGAGGATTTGAACCAGGGTTCTTCCGCGACTACCTTACCACCCCAAGGGCAGTAGCGCTTAACCACGTCAAGCCAGTAGCTCAACTCACTCTCCACAAATGAAGGCGTGCCATCACATAGCTCTATCGTGACTTCAGCAACGCTCACCGTGGCGGGATCCAGGTGCCAATTCCACGGCTTGTTGAATCCCCCGTCACCGCTCCTGAGCTCTCCAACGATGATTCCCTCCTTCTCGCCCCTTAACATCTTCCTCAACTCGCCGGCCGTAACTGGGTCGGTCACCAAGACCTTGAATCTCTCTCCATGAACATCCACGGTGAATAGCCAGCCCGTCGGCTCCCTTGGTTGCCCCCACATAATGTACGCGTAGGTCAGTATTAACGCAGCCGCCGCCAACGCCGCCAGAGCAATTAAGTACACACCCCTCATTACGGAACCCTCACTCACACCTCAACTACATTGCATATAGATCTACCGGTTGAATCAACGCGTTTAACTCTCTGAACAGGATTTGGTTGAGTAGCTATGAAAGCTTTGTTAAGTTGAGTTGATTTATCCCTTGGTGGATTCGCTTGAGTGCTAAATCAAGGTTTTTGAACTCAAGCACTTTCAGGAGGGACGGCCTAGCTAAGGTAAGAGGTCCTCTGAGGTTCACGAATGACTTGGAGGTTCCGGGAATGCATGTCGGCAGGATCGTCAGGAGCCCGTACGCCTTCGCCGATATAAGGGGGTTCGACGTTGATGAGGCCGAGAAGCTGGGTGCTGTGGTCCTAACTCCCGACGACGTTCCTTAGAAGCTGTTTAACCCAGGGCTTGTCAGCGTGAACGAGATGACCTTCAAGGATCACATGATCCTGACTAAGAGGCCTAGGTACATCGGCGACCTTATAGCCGCCGTTGCCGCCTCGACTGAGGAATTAATTAGGTTCGAAGTCGAGAGGGTTTACAAGCCAGTGCTCGACCCCTTTGGGGCCATGAAGCACGGGGCGCCGTTAATTCACGAAAAGATAATGAAGGGCAATGAGTGGATCGAGGTCAAGAATAACATTGCCGCCATCCTGAACTACGTTGAGAGCGATGTTGATAAGGCGTTTAAGGACGCGGACGTGGTTGTCGAGAGGTTCTTCAGGACTGGGAAGAGGTACCACATGCAGTTGGAGCCTAAGGCCGTCCTATGCGTCCCTGGCGTGGACGGCAAGATAACCATATACACTACTACACAGACTATACACAACACAAGGATCCTCATCCACCAGATATTTGACATACCACTCAGCAAGATAAACGTCGTGAAGACACCCATAGGCGGTAGCTTCGGCTCCAGCATCCAGACGAACGTCTTGGTCCCCATAGCGGTTGCGCTGGCCCTCAAGTCCGGGAGGCTTGTGAGAATCGCCTACACGAGGAAGGAGGACATGCTAGACCACTCCATCTTCTCCTTTAACTTCAGGATAAAGGTGGCTGCCAAGAAAGATGGAACCCTCCTCGGCGCCGAGTTCGAGAACTCGCTTGATGTCGGTGCGCATCAAATACAGCCATCATAAGAAATAATAAAAACAACAATAAAACTGCGTTACACAAAGATTTCTCGATGAGTATATTCGTTAATACATAAAAACCTTAAAATAAGTTAGGTGAGGGAGAGTTTAGTGAAGACATACACACAAAAAATTGGTGAGTGGTTTCTCGAGTACATTGAGAGCAACCCGAGAGAAGTGATGATTGAGGTAACCACTTCTTGTAACTATGACTGTATTCACTGCTTCAGGAAGAGCATGCTGAACCACGACATCAATAAGGTCATGGAAGCCGAAGTTTTCAAGCGTGTTCTCATGGAG
>Ga0105158_1000419_pt1 | contig 18516 bp, 16 predicted proteins | sample LHCtaG_FD_81567 | JGI IMG/M metagenome (GOLD analysis project Ga0105158, IMG submission 81567) | Hot spring microbial communities from Little Hot Creek, USA to study Microbial Dark Matter (Phase II) - LHC4sed_matched | ecosystem: Environmental > Aquatic > Thermal springs > Hot (42-90C) >...
GAATTAGATCTTATTTCAGGAGATATCTATAAACCACAATATCTTTTTGGCTCATTTTTCGGAGTTTTTCCTGATTTTGTTTGGTGGGTTAATAAAGATGGAAAGAGGATAACAATATATTATGGTTCAGTGGCTCCTGAAGTTGGTTCTAACATGAGATTTTTTCAGATCCCTTTTACTAAGCCCTTAGAAAAGGTTATAGGCACAGGAGGTAAGGTAGATGGGATTTGGCCTCCTCGCTAAAGTAAAAGGATTAAAACTTTAAAATAATAATATAAAAAGAGGAGGTGGGGTATGTTTTGTCCAAATTGTGGAAAAGAAAATAGGAGAAGGTGCAACTTTATGTCCCTTTTGTGGGACAAGGATTGAAGAAAAAAAAGCAGTTGTAGTAGCTGAAAAGCCAGCTCAAAAAAGATTTTTTTGTTTCCCTTTTTGATTTCTCTTTTAAGGAGTTCATAACATTAAAATTTTTAAAAATTCTTTATATTTCAGGGATTTTTTTTATTGGATTATATGTATTATCTCAAATTTTAGAACGTTTTAAAATTTCAAAAATTTCAGGGATTTTTTTCTTTAATTCTTTCACCTTTCATTTTTCTAATTCTTACAATTATTGCTAGGGTTTGGATTGAAATATTGGCTGTTGCCTTTCGTATAGCTGAAAACACCAGAATTATTGCAGAAAATACGAAGAAAGAATAAGGAATATTTAAAAAAATAAGTTTTATGTAGGAGGTAGGCGATGTTAAAGAAAAGTTTTACACAGAGGAAAAAGGGTATTTTTGTTCTGTTATTTCTCTTTGTAGCTTTGGTTTTTATACAAGGGTGCAAGCCATCTCTTGACAGGGGAAAAGCTGCAAAAATTATTGCTGAGTATATGAAGACCGATAAACCTGCTGTGGTAGAGATTCCGAGACAAATTTCAATATTTAGTATAGATGAAGTTACTCCTTCTATATTTGCATCTGAGTTAAGAAAAGTAGGATTTGAAGTCTCAACTTCTGATGGTTTGATAAATATAAGTCATCTACCAGAAAAGTGGAAACCATTCCTAAAAGGAGAGGAAAACTCGGATTGTCAATTGCGAGCATTTAAAAACATTGATGTGAAGGTAACTGGTATCGCTTTTGAGAAAGAAAAGACCAAGGCAGAAGTTCATTTTCAATTTGAATGGAAAGAGCCAACTGAACCAGCATCTAAGTTGTCAGAAATATGTTCAAAAATACTTCATAAACCTTTGAAGCTTAGTGTTTTAGGATCACCAAAAAAGGAACCGGAGTTGCATATTTCAAACTTTTTGATGATAGATGGAGAGTTTATGATCTTGAATTGAAACGGTCAATAGAATCTTACTACGTTCCTTCTCCCGGGCCTTCCGTGACTTTTTGTGATGGATGGGAGAGTTTATGATTTTGAATTGGGAGAGGAAAAAATCTTACAACTTTTCTGATTAAATAATTTAGATATATTTTATAAAAGAATGAAACAAAATTTATTAGTCCTGGTATTCTTTGTACCCCGTGTTTTGGTAGAAAACATAGTAAAATTTGTCGATTCAGAGTTAAAGAAGTTAGTAAGAGAAACGCTTGGCATATCCAAAGAAGAAGGCAATTACAGTAAAAGAATATAAAAAAACGGAGGTAATATTATGAGAAGAAAGTTATGGATTGTAATTTTAATATTAATAAGCATATTTTTAAGCATTAAATTTTTCGCTTATGCACAACCCCTTATTAACGAATCTATATCCCGTGGTCCTTATCCTTTAGGAGAGAGGTATTATATTCGTGTTTTTAATGTAGATGACATTTCAAGGGTTAAGGTAAATGGTAGGGATGTTTCGGAGGTTGGTTATTATCAGGAAAAACAGATTGATATTACAGGTTATTTAAGAGAAGGTCAGAACACAATAGAGCTTATTCTTGAGAACACAGGAGGTGGTTGGACATATGGATATGAACTGAAGCGTGGTAATGCGGTTATCTGGCAAGATAGGTGTGGTAGTGTAGGGAGGGAGGGATGTAGAAATAATGATCAGACAAGGGGGATTGTTGCCCGACATGTGATTAATTTGACTTTACAAGCACCTGCTCAAGAGGATTTAAAAGAATGGTTTTTAAACAGTATAGCTAATTATATAGCCAATCCTCAGAAAGAGAAAACATTGGATGGTTTTCTTAAAGATTACAAAAAATATTGGGAAAAATTAGGTATTTGGGAAGAGATTGAGGGACAACTTGCAAGTAACAATAGCTTTAAATGTATACCTTATCAGGGAATTCCAGCTCGTAGGCAATGTAAAGCTTTGGTGAACTTCTATGTTTATTATATTTTAAACACAAAACAGTGGCTTGCAAGAGATGAGGAGATCATAACTAACGGGTTACATCTTAAGAATGGAGCAGGAGAACAAATTATCCAACAAATTGTTCGGCTTCAACGTAAAGATTATGAATCCAATAAAGGTTTGAATAAGCAAGCTTTAAAGCAAGCCCTGCTAAATAGAGATATTCAGCGTGGCGATATTTTCTTTATTTACGTAGATCCAAAAAATAGGTGGGGTCATTATGGAATTATCTATGATATTAAGAACGGCAATATCCAGGTATTAGATGCTAACCGGAAATTTGATGGGGAACTTAGAATTACTTCTCTTGAAGAACTTTTAGATGTTCTAAACAGGACCTCGTGGCAATGGATTGAGGTTGCACGTATTAAGAAGCTTAAATTTAACAGAATTGCCTATTTGTCCCCGGTAGGGAATGGGATAGCAAACTTATGGCTGATAAATGAAGATGGAACAGAAAGGACACTATTTCGGAAATCTATTTTTTGTTCTGAACCGGGATTTTTACCAGCTTTTTCCCCTGATGGTACAAAGATAGTTTATCATCACTTGCTTGGGGAACCTCCATTTGAGTCACTTCGAATTCCTTCTTTTCAAGAAGGAGAGTTGAGAATTGCTTCTCTTAGAGAACCACTTGCTCATGACCAGGTTACATTTCGTTATAAAGTAGAGTGGACGTGGTGGGAAGGAATTATTGGTGTTGGTTACCCATCTTTTATTCGTTGGTCTCACGATGGTAGAGGACTGTATTTTATGTCCGAAGGTAAGTTACACAAACTTGATCTTGTCTCAAACAAAATATACCAGTATAAGCTACCTTTTGGAGTGGGAAGTATCACTCGTCCATATGATATACGGAAACAAGATGGAAAAATTGTTTTTGTAAGGACAGTAGAAAATGACAATACATTTATTTCTCAAGGCTGGCTTATGATTGCAGATAAGGATGGAAAAAATCCTGTTCCCTTTTTTGGTCCGATCACTATTAAATACCCCCGTTGGTATTGGGAAGAAGTCATGGAGTTTGGAGTTTCCACTAACATAGAATTACCTACCTGGTCTCCTGATGGTCGGAAAATTGCTTTTGTTTTAAAAAAATGGGAAGGAAGTTTTGATTATCGGAAAGGAGATACTGCTGATTATCTTGCTATAATTGATGAAAAAAAGAAGCTCAAAATCCTCTGGCGCCTACCTAAGGGCATACCTTTGGAAATAGCTTGGTCTCCTGATGGAGAAAAGATTGCTTATTGTATTAATGAGTTTAGTGGGGAAGGTACAATATATATTATAAAAGCTGATGGTTCAGAACCACCAAAACAACTAACTAAAGGATATTTGGTCTATTACTTGCTCGTTCATTAGATGATAATTATGGTGTAATTTCTGATCCTCAAGCAGAAGAAAGAATTAGAAGGATAGCTGAAAAAATTATTCCTTATCTTAAAAATAAAAATGTTAAGTATGATTTTAAGATTTTAAATTCTCCTGAGTTTAATGCTGTTTCTATTTATGGAGGTCATATAAGAATAAACAGAGGGCTTCTTTATTATACTGGAAATTCAGATGATGAATTAGCTGCAGTTATTGCTCATGAATTAAGTCATAATGATTTAGGTCATAATGAAAAAGTAGTAAATACATTTAAACTCATTAATGCTGCAACTCTTACAACCGAACTTAGTAAACTTGATCAAAAGGTTTCCGCACTTCCTAAACAGATTGTCAAACTTGCAGTTAATGCTGTTTTAGCAAAAAGATCCAGAGAATTTGAAATAGAAGCTGATAAAAATGCTTTAAAGTTATTAGATCAAGCCGGATTTGATATTACAGAAGCTATTGCTGTTTTTAGAAGAATTGAAGCTATGTACAGAATAGAAGAGAAACACTATAAAGACAAACCTATAGAAAGAGCATTTGCTCGTATTTTTTTTACTCATCCAGAGCCCTCTTTAAGGATTAAATTAGCAGAAGATTATCTTTTTATGAAAAAATATGGAAAAACCTTTGAAGCCCGAGGAGAAGATGTTTCAGCTCCTTGTTCAGTTTCTCGAGATAAAATACTTATTATTAAATGACCTTATTATCTTAGTGATGATGTTCCAAATTCAAAAATTCATATGGATACAATTTTTGAACTAAATAAATGTAATTTAACAGCAAAGGATATTTTTTTAAGAATTCGTGTAAAGGGCGCCTCGTAAAGATCCAATTCTTTATATAAATAGAATAGAAATTGGAAGAATTATAACATCAGATGAAAAAACTCTTATTTTTGCCTAAAATAAAAAGAACTTAAACAACAAATATAATTAATTCCCTTACCCTTTTTTGATTTTAGGCAAATATAAAGGCTTATTTTTGAAAGCTAAGAGGACATTTTTACAAAGAAAATAACACTTCTTAACACTTTTTTAAATAAACATAATACCCCACCTTGCTGATTTTTTTCCTTTTCAGGCTTTCCTTCTCCTTTTTGCCTAAAAGGCTACAATGGCAACTTGAAGCAGGTGGCGCTGAGGGGTCAACCTTTAACCACTTCAAAAAGAATTTTTCAGTCTAATTTAGGGCTTTCTCTTCAAAAGATAGATTTTTTCAGTCTAAAGTCTAATTTTTGATTTTTGCTTTAGACTACTTAGAAAGTAGAATTTATCAAGCTTAGAAGGAAAAAGTTTAAAAGTCTAAAAAAGTATACAAAAATTTCTAATTCTAGTGTTACAAGTTATAGAAAAACAGAAAACAAAGAAATGATTAGCTTTTATAAGATTAAAAAAAATATTACAAAATTGTTACAAATTGTTACCAGCATTTTAGACTAAATTATTTAGAGATTGAACCGCCCTTTTTGAGGCTTTTAGTTTTTTGCCAACCTTTTCTGAAAAAAGAAAGCTTTTATTTTAACATAAAGAGTGAAAATTTTTTAATTGCGATGTAATTTTATATGCAATTAAAGAGCATTAAAAGATTAAAAAAAGCAAAAGAAAAGGTAGAAAAATGAAAAAGAAGATTAGGAGAAAACTAATTACTCTTAGATTGAGTGAAGAGATGCTTTGGGTTTTAGAGGAGATAGCTAAAAAAAACGGGAAGGACTATTCTTGAAGTAATTAGGGACCAATTGGCAAAACTTGTTGTAATTGAAAACCAATTACTAAAGCGATTAGCAAAACCTGTTGAAGAGAATCAAAAAATGCTTACTGAAGAGAGCAAAAAAGAAGAAGTATGAGCTTTTTGATTTGTAATTTCCGATAATAAAAACCATTATGTAAAGAAAGTTAAAAATGAAAAGTAATAAAAAGGGATACCCGGCAAGCCTCTTTTTAGGAAAAACTTAAACAAGGATGTATAAAGATGCAAAAACAACCTAAAAATTGGTAACGTTTCAAATAATGCGAATTTTGGAGGTGGTGCAAAATGGGTAAGATGTGTCCGGTTTGTGGCATAGAAATACGTGAGGGTGAAGAGATTTGCCCTAATTGTGGAACATCTCTTGAGAAAGGAGCTATGCAGGCTAGACAAGTATTTGAAGTCGTCGTCCTGTAGTTCAATTACCACTCTTTTCATTTTTCATCCCTCCTCCTTTTTATCTTTTTTGAAGAAGGTGAGAAAAATTTCAATTAGATTTTTTAATGTTCCGCAACGATATATTTTCAATTAGATTTTTAATGAGGCAATTCGGAATCTTGACTCGATTTTTGAATTAATTATATTAATTAATAAATGTCATAACAAAATTTTTGGTGGGCATTTATTTACTACAATAGATAGAACCCGGGATAAAAAATGATAATCTGTTCAATAGAAATAAAATCGATATTGGCTTTGAAATTCAACCAAAGATTAAATGTTGCATATGCTTTTAACTTATTCATCACACTATAATTTTAATAAACTAATATTGCTAATTGGAATTAATCCACTTCCTGATTTTGTAGTCGCTGAGTATTTTCTAAGAAATAACCCATCCTTAAAAGAAATAATCCTATTATATTCCGAAGAAAAAAAACATATCAACATGGAACTAAGAAATATGCGGATAATCTGCAAAACCTCTTAAAATCACGCTATAATGAGGATTTAAAATTTAATCAAATATCTCTTTCTAATATTAGCAGTGCAATAGAGATTGAGCGTGACCTAAAAGAAAAACTCTTGAGCCATTTACAAAATAATGACTCAATTCATCTCAACTACACAGGGGGCACAAAGGTTATGGCTACTCATGTATATAGATGGCTTGAAAAATATGCTCAAGAAGAAAATAAAAATATTAATGTTTCATTCTCTTACCTTGATGCAAGGACATTCAAAATTGTAGATGATAAAAAGGGGGTAATTACAGGTGATTTAAGAAATGATATAAAGCTTGATATTCAAGAACTAATAAATTTACATGGGTTTGAAAGAAAAAATAAGCCATCAGACGAGCGAAATTTATTTAAAGTTGCAGTTGAAAAGTTTAAAGAATTGATAGAAAAAGGAAATTTGAAGAACTATTTTGATAACTATAAACGCGATATTTTCATTGATGACAAAGGCGATCTTTTGCGAAGTATAGAAAAATTTGAGAAAAAAGTTGAAAATAAAGGATTTAAAGCTCAAGGTGCATTTTTAGAAATTATCAAAACGTTGCCAGAAGATTATAAACTTTTTGACGAGTGTGGTTCATTTAAAAAACCAAAAAATAACAACTGTTTGGAAAAAGCAATTAAATTTCTTGATGGCGGATGGCTTGAATTGTATGTATATAATGTTTTAAAAGAAAAACTCAAAGATGACAAAATAACAATAGATGTTAATTGGGTAATCAAAAAATCTGAATGGCAACGTCCACACCAAAATTTCGAACTAGATTTAATTCTGATAAAAGGTTATCAATTAATAGGAATCTCTTGCACCACTTCTGAAAAAAGAAGGGAATGCAAAAGTAAAGGATTTGAGATTTTTATGAGGACAAGACAAATAGGTGGTGAAGAAGCAAGGGCTGTGCTTATAACAAGACTATCGGAGACCCAAAGGGATGAGCTACAGGCAGAATTAGAGATTGATACTGGAGGCAGAGAAAACATCCTTGTCCTTGGATGTGATGATCTTGAAGAGGAAATCCTTGTCTCCAAGATAAAAGACTATATAATATAAAATTAAAAAATAAAAAATATAAAATAATAGAGGTTATGGGAAATAAGGTTTTTGCAGTCCTGCTTGATACGGTATCAATACAGAGATACATATTCAGCACAAACAATCTCAAAGAAAACATAGGAGCGTCATATTTGGTAGAAGACATATATAATAGTCATCTAAAAAAGGTAATTACAGAAATGTTCTCCCTCACTAATGATGATTATTATGAGGCATGGGAAAAACAACCTTATAAAATAGCTATATTGGAAGATTCATCCATATTTGAGATTGGGTACATTGGTGGAGGAAATGCCCTGCTCTTTTTCAAAGAAGAGAATAAGGCAAGGGAGTTCATTAAAAAATGGACCATGAGACTTCTTATTTACTGTCCTGGTCTTATCCCTGCCTGTGCCATTGGAGAAATTGAATTCAATAACAAATTTAAGGAATCTATTAATAATCTCTTCAAAACACTCGCAAAAAATAAAATGAGTTTTGTCCCCCAAACTATTATACGAAGGCACGGCATCACAGCTGAATGCTCAAGAACAGGTTACTCAAGAGAGATATGGTGTGATAAACTCCCATCCGATGAGCAAAATTACATTTCCTCAGTGTCAAATGCAAAGATATTTGCAGCAGAAAAAGCTGACAAAAAAATGGAAAAGATCCTTGAGGAATTGAATCTTTCTCATAAATATACTTTTACAAATCAGCTTGATAAACTTGGTCAGCGCAAGGGGGAAGAGAGCCATATAGCAATTGTTCACATTGACGGTAACGATACAGGTAGTAGAGTGAAAAGTCAGAATGATCTTGTGAGCCTAAGAAAATTCTCTAAAACTCTCAAAGAAGCAACTTATAATGCATTTAAGGCGATGCTTACCGCAATTGATAAAAATGTGGATAATATAAAAAACGAAGGAATTAACTTGGAAAATCAAGGTGGAAAAACTATCTTACCCTTGCGCCCTATCATTATAGGCGGAGATGACATAACCTTTGTCTCAGAGGGAAGGCTCGGAATATGGCTTGCAAAGATATTTCTTGAAGAATTCCAAAAACAAAGTGTTTCAGATGGCAAACCAATAAGTGCCAGCGCAGGTGTGGCAATCACGAAGACAAAATATCCCTTTTACAGAGGATATCAACTAAGTGAAGAACTTACAAGAAGTGCAAAGGACAGAAGAAAGATGAAGGGAGACAATGGCTCCTGGATTGATTTTCATATTGTCTATGGCGGATTTTCAGGAGATCTTGAGGACATTAGGGAAACTCATTATAAAGCCCCTTCAGTTAAAAGTCTTGTATTAAGACCTTATAAGATTGAAGACTTTAATGAACTCTTAAAAGGTGTTAAGAAATTAAAAGAAAGTTTCCCCCGCTCAAAGATAATGAAACTTAGAGAAGTGCTTTACAGAGAAGGGGCTGAATATAAGCTTTTTATGGAAGAGCTAAAAGTAAGGGGGTTGAAACTTCCAGCTTATAAAAATTTTAATGGAAACGAGCTTGTTCAAAATATGGAAACTCCATATTTTGATATGATAGAACTTACGGAATTTTATCCTGAATTTGCATTAGAAGGAGGCGGACATTAAAACTTATACCCTTAAACTAACCTTAGAATCACCCTCTCTCATTGGCTCTGGAGAGGGCTTTGGTGTAGTTATTGATTCAGATATAGTTTTTGACGAGCTTGGCATCCCATATATTCCCTCAAAAAGAATTAAAGGATGTCTCAGGGATTCTGCCATTGAAGTTTGTGAAATGTTTGACTCCGCAGATATAAGAGGATTGATTGACCTCAATAAGGATAGCTCAAAATGTTATACAATCGTCTCGGCTATATTTGGCAAGCCTGGGGACAAAAAACCAGCACCAGTATATTTTTCTAACCTTACTATTGAAGGATATAAAGAAATTACCCAGTGGCTCAAATACCTGATGAAACTGCATGAAAATATTATAAATCGTGAGTCCATAATAAACCAGTTCACAGAAATCAGACAGCAAACCGCTATTGATGAGAATAAAGGTGTCGCAAAAGAACACTCCTTGAGAACTATAAGGGTGCTTAAAAAAGGGCTTACCTTTGAAGGAACCATAGATATGGAAGAAGAAAACAGGGAATGGTTAATGCTTCTATTTTTTGCTTGTAAAAACCTTAGATACATAGGCACAAAAAGAAATAGAGGATTTGGAAAAGTAAGATGTGAGCTTTATGAGAACCAAAAAGAAATAAACTTTTTAAATGAATTGGAGGAACTATGCAAGCCATTAGATACCGTATAACATCTCTTTCCCCTTTATTATTCGCTTCAAACACAGGTGACCCCAATATGGTGGCAACCCTTGACTATATACCAGGGACTTGTTTAAGAGGAATGCTTGCTAATGAATATATCAAAAGAAAAAAAATCGAAACGGAAGCTCACAAAGATCATACATTCTACAGATGGTTTTTAAAAGGTGAGCTGAAAATTACAAATGCTTATATAGTTCAAGAAAAAGGTAACAAAATTCATCGGCTCTTACCTATCCCTTTATCTATCCAGAGAGAAAAAGGGGAAGAAAGACTTGCCTATGACTTACTTCTTCAGAATGAAGAATTTGATAAACTAACGGTTGGAATCGGAGGATATGGAAGGTTGGAAGATGGTGCAATATACATAAAGTCAGTCAAAAAGTCCCTTAACTTCCATCATGCTAGGGACAGAGAAAGGGGTGTATCAAAGAAAGGCCACATATTCAACTATGAATCAATTGATGAAGGTCAAACATTTGAAGGATTCATCATTGGCAATTCCGAGGACCTGAAGGAGTTTACTTCAATAATAAAAGGTGGAATTTATTATCTTGGAAGATCAAGAAATAACCAGTACGGAAAAATTAAATTTGAGATTATCAGCAATGACCCAGAGTATTTTGAATCAGAAATTGATCTTAAAAAAGAACAAGAAGATAAGATAATCCTTACACTGTTATCTGATACGATTATCTATAACAAATTTGGTTATTCAACCACAGATATAAAAGATTTTGAAGAAGAGCTTAAGCGGAAGCTAAATGATAGTAATATTAAAATTAATAAGGCCTTTATAAAACAAACAGAGGAAGAGGGTTTTATCTCTGTCTGGAAACTTAAAACTCTATCAGAGGTCTGTTTTAAGGCAGGCTCATGTTTCTTACTTGAGGTAAATGATAAAGATATTATTAAAAGGCTCCAAGAACTTCAAAAAACGGGCATTGGCATAAGAACTCATGAGGGTTTTGGAAGGTTTGTTATCGGCTGGCAGAATCAGAATGAATTAAGTATTTATGAAGCGAAAGATGAGATAAAGCTTGATAAACCAGCGGAGACCGTGCCTCAAATAGTAAAAGATTTAGTTCACAATATCATTAAAGAATATTTGAAGAAATATATCCAAACTGAGGCAATTGAAGAAGCGGGGGATTTTACGAATTTACCTTCCAAATCCCTTCTTGCAAAGCTTGAAGGTTCAGTCAAAAAAGACGATTTTAAAAATCTGCTAAAAAATCTCAAAAAAACAGCAAAGGAAAAACTTGAGAAGTGCCGAAACAAAGATACAGACCTTTATGAATTTCTAATGAACTTTTCTATAAATATAAAAGAAAAAATAAGAAACATAGTAAATATGGAAAATTTATGCAATGAAATCTCATACCAACCTGAAGGCGACCAAGAAATTCAAAGAGAACTCGAAAAAACCTATCTTATAACCTTTCTTTCAACCATGAGAAAAAAAGTGAAACAGATGGGGGGTAAAATAAAAAATGATTAAAGGTAAGCTAATCCTTAAAGGAGAAATAGAGCTCCTCTCACCAACTCTCATTGGCTGTGGTATGGATGAAAACAGTGATATTGATGTATTAAAAGACAGTGAGGGTAAAGTATTCATCCCTGCCACTTCATTGGCTGGAGTACTCAGGCATCACATTAAATTAAACGACCCCTACAAAGATAAGCTTGAACTCTTCTGGGGAAGTTCTATGGGGGAGGAAGATCCCTCAAAGTTAAGGCAAAGCTCAATTAAAATAGACGACCTTTTGCCAGAAGGTGAACCTTCTATTGTTATAAGAGATGGAGTTAAAATTGACAGCAAAAAAGGGATTGCTGAGGATATGGGAAAATTTGACTATGAAATTATAGAGCGGGGAGCTAAATTTAATCTGAATATTGAAATCACCCTTGATGGTAATGACGATGACTTCAAAAGGCAAATGCTTGCCACAATAGTTAACCTTCTTAAAAACGAGAAAATACGAATAGGGGCAAAAACAAATAGTGGTTTTGGCAGGATAAGGCTCATCAATGAGAACCTATATGAGTTTAACTTCTCAAAAAAAGAAGATGTCCTGAAGTGGTTAAAACAGGAGTTTTCCTCACCAACCCAATTAACTAATCCATTTAAAATCAACCAGAAAACTTTCACCATTAGCGCTGACTTTATAATTAAAAACTCTCTGATTATTCGCTCCTATAATTTTGATCCTGACGTGCCTGATATTGAACATCTAAAATCAAATGGAAAACCTGTTTTACCAGGCATATCCATTAAAGGTGCGATCAGGGCAAGGGCTGAGAGAATAGTGAAAACCCTTGGAAAACCAGAAAAGATAATTACAGATTTATTTGGATATGTTGAAAAGGGAACAAAAAATGCCAAAAAGGGAAAGATCATAGTAGAAGAAACTATTCTTGAGGAATATCCTGAAGAGGTGCAGACAAGAATAAAAATTGACAGATTTACAGGTGGAGTGATAGAAGGTGCACTCCTTGAGACAAAACCTTTATTTAGAGGAAAAAATTCAAATGTTTTAAATCTTAAAATTACCATCCACAATTATCAAGATTATGAGGCAGGTCTTATGCTTCTCGTTCTAAAGGATTTATGGACAGGAGACCTTCCTATTGGTGGAGAAAAGGCAATTGGAAGAGGTGTTCTCGAAGGAAAACGAGCAGAAATTAAATGGGATGAAGTAACAATTGAGTTCGAAAATATCTCACAATTAAAAGACAAGCAAAGAGAACAATTACAAAAATTTGTCCAAGCTCTTGTAAATTATGTAAATGAGGAAGCAAAAGATGCTAAATAGTATGTATAACAACCTGTTAGAAAAGGCAAATGGTCTTGAACTTCACAGAATAAAATCAAGAGTAGAATTACGAAATATAAATAACTTAGAAGATATCTTAAATTTTTTCAACTCCAGCGGCTTTGTAGTTGTCTATCTTGACTATAAAGTGCTCATTGGCAAAATAAACAATAATGGGTTTAAATTTCATAATAATGAACCTATTGAAGAAAAATACATACAAAAACTGAGGCTCTTTAACAACGATAAAGAGCTTCTTGTCTGGAGGGATTATAACGGTTTAAAAGGCAGATTGAGAATTGATGGTGAAGGGGATGATACATATGTAGTAGATGCCTGCCAGGTGTTATGGGGGATAAGGAGTGAAGCTTTGGGGAATGGTTGGATAAAACTTTCTGAAGAAAGAGGAACAGAATTAATATTACCCTATAAAAATGTGAAAATAGATGATAGAAAGAACAGATTATTTCTGAAGACGAGAAATTATATCGGCTTCCATCCTTTGACTCACCAGGCAACCTATATAGATTGTAGATTGGTTGGGTTTACAAATAAACCTTTAGAATAAGGAGGAATCATGGATAAGGCAAAACTTGAAATAACAAAAACAATAAAGGGAGAATTTGTCGCAAATATCATTTTTCCAAATGGCAAAAAACAACCGGCTCCTGATTTAAAATTAAAAGATAACACTCTTAACGGCAAAGAGGTAGGGGTCTTGAGAGAGAAAGGTCAGGTTGTAAAAACTATCTGTGAGAGTAAAGAGAAAAAAAGTAAAAGTAAGAAGCCATTTTCTAAACAAGCCTTTAGTCCTACTTTTAAACCCGATGATATTTACTCCAGGGCACCATATAATTTTATACCTCTGAATAAAAAGGTAGTTCCAGCAGAAGAAATTCCGGATTTTGATAAATACCATAAGGATAGATACACTGGCTATATAGAGATAGAGATAAAGACCCTCACCCCTTTATATATTAGGGATACCTTAACAGAAGAAGAATATAGAGAAAAAGTTAATAGTAAAGAAAAAGGTCAGCAATACACCAATCCTAATTTCTTCTCTCCTGGAGACCTTCTCCGCATCCCCGGCAGCTCCATTAGGGGTATGATAAGGACTATGGTAGAGATAATGAGTTTTGGGAAGTTTTGGTTTTTTGAGGATGCACGACTTTATTACAGAGGACTTGCAGATAAATGCATAAACCTACGTGAGGAATACTCAAGGAAAATTGGCAATAAATCAGCAGGGATTTTATATAAAAGAGGATTTGAATATTTTATAAAACCAGCAAAAGGATTCAAACATATATCTAAGGATGAAGCTTGCAAAAAAATTGAAAATAATGGTTATACGTATAAAGAATTTGAACATTATAAAGTTGAGAATGGTTATATTGTTGTTTCTGGAGAAATGAAAGGAAAAAAAAGAGACTGGTTTATTGAATTTCCTGATGAAAATGTAGAAGAAATTAAAGTTCCTGATAAAGACATTCAAAACTATAAAAATGACAAAAACAGAAGTAAAAGTGTTCCTGATTTGCTTAAACTTGCAAAGGATGGTGTACCGTGTTTTTATGTAAAATATAAAGATACCGAAGGTAATGAGAGAATAGCCTTTGGACACACCGGCTTTTTCCGCCTTCCCTATGAAAAGACCATAGGAGACCATATCTCTTCTGAACTTAAAAATCCAAATTTAATAGATATTGCAGAGGCAATCTTCGGAAATGAAAGAACTCATGCCTCGCGCATCTTTTTTGAGGATGCCTATCTTGAAGGAAACCCTGAAGATGCTTTACTTGAACCCAATACACCCAAGATCCTTTCAAACCCAAAGCCAACTTGTTTTCAACACTATCTTGAACAGAAACTAAAAAACCTTGAGGACCATCCCAAGAACCTTGCCCATTACAATTTAGACAATCCAATCCGTGGCCACAAACTTTACTGGCACAGAAGTGGCGAAAATTGGATTGAGGAAAACAAAGAAAATATACGAAAACATCCTACCCAATACACCTGCATTACTCCAGTAAGACCAAACTCTGTATTCAAAGGCAGGATCCGCTTTGAAAACCTTTCTAAAGTAGAACTTGGAGCTCTTCTTTTTGCCCTTGACCTGCCTAAATGTTGTGCCCACAAGCTCGGCATGGGAAAACCCCTGGGTCTTGGCTCAGTAAGAATCACTCCAAATTTATATCTTTCTGATAGAAATAAAAGATACTCTGATCTCTTTGCTGAATGGGATAGGTTAGAGGAAAAATCAAATGAAATTTCTGAGTTTAAAAAAGCCTTTGAAAAATATGTTTTGGATAAACTTGGCGAATCTAACAAATCATCCCTCTGGGAAATTGATAGGATGAAAGAACTCAAAACAATGCTTGATTTTAACAATAAACCACCTGATGATAAAACCGATTATCTTCCTCTTCAAGAATTTAAGAAAAGAAAGGTCTTGCCAAAACCAAGTGAGATAATAGAATTATATAACACACAGGAGGAATAAATGAAAATTACTATTGATTTAAGAACTTTTTACGAAGAAACTGCAAAGCTTGAACATATCCCTTCCTATATAGAGAAAGCAAAAAAAGAAGCTGGTTTGGGGAACGATATAGTTCTTACCGGTCAAGCTCCGATCTGGCTTTATTTAATTGTTGCCCATGCCCTTCACGGAGTAGCAAAAAGTCTCTATTACCATAGCCCTGTAACAGGTGAGGTTAAAATATTTGACCACAATCCTTATTAATTATTTAAAGTTGCAATGCCTTTAAAAAATGAAATAGAATCCTTCGAATGGATTAAAGTTATCATAACTTTTAAATCCCCTGTATTAAAGGAATTACCTCAAACTTCCCCCCTTTGCATCATGGAGGCTATAAATAAAGCTATAACTGATAAGACCTGGGGTTTACAAAATCAAGAATTGAATAAACCCATATTTCACTTTTTGGGAAGAAAACATAATTTCAAACTTTCACCTGATGAACTTTACCAAGTTGAATTCATTTTTACAAATAAAGACATAAATCAAGTGGAAAGTTGGATTCAAAATTTAAAAATATACTTTTCTATAGAAGAAAATTGTCGCTCTTTCTATCCTGTTGAAATTGGCTCCCCTACCAAAAGGAACCTTCTCTTATTAAAAAACGAAATTGGTGAGATCCCAGATGAAGGAGAAATCTGCTTGAAATTTTTAACTCCTCTTCACTTTAAACCAAAGAAGGGAAAAACGAGATATTTTATCGATAGCAATTCTTTTATAAAAGCTCTCTTGAGCCGTTTCAGCAGGTTATTTTCAAAATCCTTAAATTTTGAGATCAATCCAGAATTTGAAACTCTGCCCTATTATTGGGAGTATACAGAAATAAAGCATGCATCTCGCTCTCAACCCGGAACCTACCAATATATTAATGGATGTGTGGGTCCTTTATACCTTCGTGGAAATTTTTCAAAAATTAAACCCTTGCTTTATTTAGCAACTGAGCTTCATGCTGGCTCAAAACTTTCTTACTCCTTAGGATATTTTGTTCTCTACAAAGATAGCTTACCTTTTTTTGATCTCCGTTTCCCTCGCCTGAATGAAATAGAAGCTATAGCTCAAGAGGTAATTGAACGATACGATGAAGCCTTTCTTAATCTCATTCAGCCAGAAAGTAAAGAATTTAGCATTAAAGATATAGCCATCTCACTTTTTAACCAACTAAATGAAGGAACATACCAACCCCTTCCTTATAAAGCTTTTATAATAAAAACTGAAAGCGGAAAAGAACGCCAAGTTGAGCAACCGGAATATCGAGACCTTATAGCCGGTCTTTATGCCCTCAGACTACTTTCTCCTATTCTTGATAAAGCCTTTGAAGAAGAATCAATAGGGTTTAGAAAAGGTAAATCCCGCGAAAATGCAATAGAACTTATAAGAGAAGCTTTAAACCAAGGATTCCTCTGGGTTGTTGAATCAGATATTGAAAACTTCTTCCCTTCAATAAATCTTAAACTTCTTGAAAATTTGCTTGATCAATATATACCCAAAAGGGATAAAAAATTTAGAGCTTTTATAAACTCCATTATCAGAGCAAAATACAAGTTGGAAGATAAAGTTTTTGAGAGGGAATACGGACTTCCCATAGGACATCCCCTTTCACCTTGTTTAGCAAATCTATATCTTGATGCCTTTGATGAAAAAATAAAAGACCTTGATTTAAAACTTATAAGATATGCTGACGATTTCTTAATTTTTTGTAAAACAAAAGAACAAGCAGAAGAAGTAATTCCAAAAGTAGAGAACATCCTTTCAGGTTTAAATCTAAAGATAAAGAAAGAGAAAACCGCTATAAAAAATGTCTCAGAGGGTTTTGAATTCCTCGGCTATACTTTCCAAGGTGGGGAGCTTGATGTTTTTAAAGCTCCAGAAATGAAACTCCTAAAAAAGCCCCTTTATGTAGTAGAACCTTATGTTATGGTTACAGTTGATGGAAATTCTGTTATCCTTAAAAAAGAAGGAAAAATTCTCCAATCAATTCCTTTGAGAAGAATAAGCGAGATTTTGTTGATGGAAAAATGTGTTATCTCTACCTCCTTAATTACCAAATGTTTGCAAAATAAGATACCCCTGACTATTACCTTGAGTAGCGGTTATTTTCAGACAACTTTGAGACCTGATTCTAAAGAATACTTTCTCATCTCCTCCCTTCACGAAAACAAATATGCAAATCTTTCTGAAGCAGATCGTATTAGTTTTGCAAGAGAAATTGTTCTTAGAAAAATTGAAAACTACATCCACCTTTTTTACCAGAAATATTCCCCTGACCTAAAGCAGGTGATTAAAGAACTGAAAGAAATCATCAAAAAACTTGAATTCTCAACTGACTTGAATGAGATAAGAGGACTTGAAGGTCTTGCTTCAAGGAAAGTATATTCAAATATTAATCATCTCATTAATAACAAAGAATTTTACATTCAAAAACGACAAAGGAGGCCACCTGACAGAATAAATAGTTTACTTAATTTTGGTTCTTATCTTCTATATTCAAGAATAAATGCCCTTGTTCGCTCTGCTGGTCTTAATCCCTATCTTGGTTTTTTACATTCACCCTCTGACGATTACGAATCCCTTGTCAGTGACATAGTAGACATTTTCAGACCAAGACTTGAAAGATTCATCATTAAGCTCATAAATTTAAAAATCATTGATGAAAATGATTTTGAGGAGAAAAACGGGGGATTTTATCTAAATCGGAATGGAAAGCATAAGTTTCTAAGCTATTTTGAAAAAGAACTCAATCTAAAACAAGATGCAACCAAACTAAGTTTCAAAGAACAGATCGCTTTGCAAATAAAAATTATAAAGGATTGGGTAACAAAAAATAATTCTCTAATCTTTTTAAAATTGTCACAATGAAAAAATTTTCTGATTACGCAGTTGTTTATGATATAACAGATGATTTAGAAAGGGCAAAGGTTTCCAAGGTATTGAAAGATTATGGCTTTCGGGTTCAAAAAAGTGTCTTTGAATGCCGTTTGACAAAAGCAGAAAAGGAAAATCTTATTAGAGATTTAGAAGCTCTTAAAATAAAAACAGGTTCAATAAAAATTTATCGGCTTGAATATACCTGGAAACCCTATATCATAGGAGATAAAAAGGGGCAAAGTCCCGATGATGACACGATTTTCATTGTTTAAATGCCTATTCTGAACTCATCAAAAATTGCCTTGATTTAACTTTTACAGGGGGTTCTAAATTTTACCCCTTGCAATTTATTATTTTCCAATGTATTTTAAAAGGTAGAAGGGCTTCTAAGGGGCATCCCCTAAGAGGGGGACCTGGAACTAATTTGATCTTTGACAACTTATAAAAATGAACCAAAAACCTTCCAAGTCTTGAAAATACTACGATAAAAAAGCATTCAGAACCCCTTAAGAAATTGGCA
>Ga0105158_1000423_pt1 | contig 18466 bp, 16 predicted proteins | sample LHCtaG_FD_81567 | JGI IMG/M metagenome (GOLD analysis project Ga0105158, IMG submission 81567) | Hot spring microbial communities from Little Hot Creek, USA to study Microbial Dark Matter (Phase II) - LHC4sed_matched | ecosystem: Environmental > Aquatic > Thermal springs > Hot (42-90C) >...
AAGTCCACTCTAGACAATAGGTTTGTTAGGTTCATGCTTAAAAGGTTCACTGGGAAGTGTGAGAGGGACGGGGCGAGAAGGCTCAGGGTTGCCCTCGAACTCTTCTCGAGAGCTAGGAGGCATGCCTGTTACACTTGCAGCCATATTGTTAGGCCGGTGGTTGAGTGGGCAATTAGGAAGGGTGGAGAGGCGTTTGGTGTTTCTGAGGACGAGTTAAGGGAGCGCTTCAGGGATGCTTACTGGTGCACCGGGCTCGTGGACGTCATTTTGGGGATCGCCAAGTTTGGAGTTAGGAAGCCCTTTGTTCCGGGAGCGCCATTCTTAGTGGTCTGGGATTATACATACGCGTGTAACTTGAGGTGCAAGCACTGTTATGCTTCTGCAGGGGTGCCGTTGAGCAATGAGATGGGCCTCGATGAGAAGATCAGGACGGCGAGGGAGCTGGCTGATGCAGGGGTGACTGCTGTCGCCTTCTCCGGTGGAGAGCCCTTAGTGAAGAAAGATATTTTCACAGTGATGAAGGAGTTGAGGGATAGAGGGGTTTTTGTGGCTGTGGCGACGAATGGCATTCTCATAGACAGGGAGATGGCGAGGCGGCTAAGGGAGGCGGGGGCGGGCTTCGTTCAGATAAGCTTAGATGGGGCCACCTCCGAGGTACACGATGCGTTCAGAGGTATTCCTGGAGCGTATGAAAGAACAATTCAGGGGATAAGAAATTGTGTTGAGGAGGGCTTGTTCGTGGAGGTTTCAACAACAGCAACTAAGATAAATTATGGTGATGTTCCACGGATAGCGGATCTATGCGAGGAGTTAGGTGCTAACTGGTTCATGATATTTAACTTTGTTCCCACGGGTAGAGGTCGCTTCATAATCGAGAACGACCTTACACCTGAAGAAAGGGAGGAGTTGCTAGTCTACCTTTGGAAAAGGATGAAGAATGAGGGGAGAGTTGAGTGTCTTTCAACTGCACCCCAGTTTGCTAGGGTGGCACTCCAAGAAGAGGGAGAGGCCGGCGTGAAGAAGATCCCCGGACACTTCTACAACCCCGAGCTTTACGGACAGCTTGAAGGCCTCGGGGCTTTCATAGGAGGGTGCGGGGCAGGACGGATGTACGTTGCACTAGAGCCGGACGGAGCTGTCCAACCATGCGTTTTCATGCCCCTAAAGGTTGGAAACATAAGGGATGCCTCCTTTGAGGAGCTTTGGGACAGCCATCCAGTATTTGAAACCCTTAGAGACAGGGACAGGCTGAAAGAGAACTGCAAGTCGTGCCCCTACAGGGATTACTGTGGGGGGCGCAGGGCGAGGGCCTATGGGTACTTCGGGGACATAACCGCCCCTGACCCTGGATGCATAAGGAACAAGGAGTTCTTCGAGCGGCTGGTGAGCGGGCACACGTGAAGGTTCTCCTCGTTTAACCCCCCTTTCCAGCTCACCATTAAGAGCTGCCTTAGAGGGAAGGCGGGAATGGTCACCATTAAAGTTTAAATGTTTCGCCTTCATCCCGTCTTGAGCCTACTTATTATGTAGTCAACCAGAACGTCCGCTATTGGAATATGTGTTGCGGCTTCGAGCCCCTCCCACGTAGGCGTGGAATTCACTTCTAGCACCATAGCTCCTTCTTTTCCCTCAACCAAGTCTACTCCGGCATAGTGGCACCCAACCACTTCAGCTGCCTTTACGCTCAACTCCTCGAGTTCCGGTGTGAGCTTACAGGCTACCGGCTTGCCTCCTTGAGAAACGTTCGTTTTCCATCCCTCAGCTATCCTGTAGATCGAGGCCACCACTTCCCCTCCTATGACGAACGCTCTTATGTCTCTCCCCCCATGAGGGATGAATTCCTGAATGTAAATGACGAGGTTGTTCAGCGTTAACGCCTTGAAAACCATGTAAGCAACGTCCTCGTCTGAAACCCTGACGACTCCTTTCCCCTGGGAGCCGAAGAGCGGCTTGACGACGACGTCACCCATCTCCTTGAAGGCTTTCATAGCCTCATCGAGGCTCTCGGTCACAATTGTTTTAGGAGTCGGTAACCCCGCCCGCTCTAGCAGGAAGGAAGTGTAATACTTGTCGCTTGCCTTCTCGATGGAGGATGGAGGGTTAACTATGAAGACGCCGAGCCTTTCCAGGGCATGTAACACGTCCATCCTGAAGAATATTCGCTCACCTGAGCATGAGCCAAACCCTCTAAAAATAAGGGCGTCCAGCTCTGAAAGCCTTCTCCCCCTAAAGAAAACGCCCCCATTAATTCTAGCCACAACCTCTGCCGGGTCAATTAGGATAACTGGCAGCCTCCGCCTTTCCAAAGCCTCCAGTATCTTCCCCACAGCATAGCCCTTACCCTGGCTCATAACCCCGAAGATTATCATTTCACCTCCTAGATCTCCTCTAACATGAAGCTTTTAAGGGTTCTGTGGCCATTTTCCACGGGGAGGATCCGTATGGATGAAGTGCCGCCGGAAGTCGAAGTGAAGTGGGTTGAAGGATTCAAACTGAAAGTGAAAGTGAAAGATTTTCCCGAAATACTTCTCGATGAGCCGCCCGAAATGGGTGGAGCAGACACTGGTCCATGCCCTGTTAGCCTTTTCGCCGCATCGATAGCAAGCTGCCTTCTAGCCTCATACCTTTACTGCGCCAAGAAAGCAAGAGTTAAGCTTAAGGAGGCTCATGCCACCGCTAAGGCTGAAACGGAGTGGGAGAAGGGGGGAATTAGAATTAAGCGTGTCCACGTGAAAATGGAGCTGAAACCCGCAGGATCAGTCTCGGAAAAGAGAGCCAAGCTTTGCTCCAAGGTTTTCAGACAATTTTGCATAGTCACGGAATCCGTGATGCGCGGCGTCCCCGTCGAAGTTGAAATAGGCATCTAGCCGCCCTTCTGGGAGGAAGCAACCTCGGCGGATGACCAGCCCTTAAACTCCACCTTCCTCTCCTCGATCCTGTCTAGGAATGGCTTAACGTCCACGCTGTGCGTTTCAAACCCGACCTTGTCGGTGTCGGCTCCCAGTATTAGCGCTACGAGCTGGGATATGTGTATTACGGGGATTGCTTTCTCTATCAGTTCTATGTCTCTGAGAACCTTCTGATTCCTGTCCAGCACGTTTAGGCAGTAGGGGCATATGACGAGTATCGCCTCGGCCCCCGCGTCGAGTATGCTGTTAATCTTCTCCTCCGTTATGGCGTAAGCCATGTTCTTGTGAACCACCTGCTGTATCATTCCGAAGCCGCAGCACTCATCTTTAGCCGTGTAGTTTACGGGCGTCCCTCCCAGCCTTCTTATTATCTCTTCAGCGAATGACGGATTTTCCCTGCTGTCCAGCCCCTCCTCTTCAAATACGAAGTAGTGGCACCCGTAGTGGACAGCCATCCGCAGCCCGCCGAGAACCTTAACGGACTTCACAACTATATCCTCAAGCCTCTTATAGATGAAGTCTGCGAAGTGGATAACCATCATGGGAGAATAATTTTTCCCAAGCTTTCCGAGTATTTCCTCTGTTTTCGCCGCGACATCATGATCCTTCATGAGGAATGTTGATGTGTGAAAGGCGGAGTAGCATCCATTGCACGGCGTCAACACATAGGATGCATACCTCCGCATCACATCAATATTTCTGCCAACCAAGCAAGTGAGTATGAGGGGGGTTGCAAGAGCGCCAAACTCCGGCAAACCACAGCAGCTTTGATCCTCACTCACGAAGTACTTGGTCCCTAACACGTCCAGGATGAAGCGTGTCGCAGCCTCTATGCCAGGATAGTTATGGTTGATGAAGCACCCTTGGAAAAGGTAGAACGGGCCGTCCGCCGGGATCTTCTCCAGCCACTTCTCGTTGACCACGTGCCTAACCTCCTAATACTTTTCCGAGATACCTTTGAATGGCCATTTACCCGAACGGATCCCCTCGACCTCCTTTCTGAATCCAGTCTCCTCGAATATCGTCCTCAACTCTTCCATGGCTTTCTCGGAAACTCTCATGACGGGCGGTAGCCCAAGCTTCTCCCTCAACTTGACCATATTCTCCTCGGCACTAATAGGATTCATCCTGTCATAGTCGCTTGGAAGCACTGAAACGCCATGCTCTATCAAGTTGCTACTAGTATAAACTAGTATGCGGAGGATGTCGCCTCCGTATCCTCTCTCCATGGCCATCCTCCGCAGCCTCATGATAAAGTATGGTATCTCCACCCTTGATGGACACTTACTCGTGCAGTAAAAACAATAGAAGCAGTACCATATCTCCCTGCTACTTAAAACCTTCTCCTCGTTTCCGAGGATAACGTCCCTGATTATCTTTCTAAAATTGTAGGACGACGTTCTAGCCGCGGGGCAGGCTCCTACACATGCCCCGCAGGATAAGCACTCTTCCGGCCTCTGAATACCCCACCTTTCAGCTTCCTCGAGAAGTTTCCAGCTCCACTTACTTGTGAGAAGAACAGAAACCTTGTTCATCAAGCTGCCTCCTTAAACTTCTCTAAAAGCTTCTCCGTTTTCCCCCTCTCCACGAGAACTCTTGCCCCCCTATCTCTAAGGAATCTTTTTATCCTCTCTATAACGTCGACGAGTTGCCGCTTCACGTCCGACCTAGGCTGCGGGATCTCCTCCTTTTCCTCAGCCACAGGAACCACCGGTTCTCTCTCGGTTTTTGGTAGCTTAGGTTTCGGCTCGGGCTCCGCCTTTCCTACGAGCTTCCTGAACGCCCTTTCCCAAGCGTTAGCCCAAGCCATCCCCTTCGGCTTGGTGTACCTCACCTTGGTCCTCCTAACTTTTATGATCTTAACTGGGCAAGCATTCTGGCACGCACCGCAGAAGCCACAGTAATCCGTTACGAATGCTATCTTCGGAAACTTTCTCTTCTCCTCGGGCGTCTCAGGAACGAACCACACGTTTCCCGGGCATATTCTCAGACAGGCCTTGCATCCTACGGGGTCACACTTGTCTATGTCGGTTATGGATAGCTCTCCTTCAAATGCCTTGTTCACCATTATAGCGTTCTTTGGGCAAGACTTGGCGCACCACCCACACGTTATACAGTTGTCAAGGTTTACCTCAACTTTGCCTGAAACCTCAGGCTTCATGATTTCTCTTTCCACCTTTGTCTTGCATTCAACTTCTATCGCGTCATAGGGGCATATTTCCTTGCACAGCCCACAGTAGTCACACTCCTCCTCCACCACTCTTATATCGTATCCGGGTCTCGGGTCGTTGGGCTTCACGTCCTTCCAGCTGATCTCTATGGCACCGCAGAGAAGCTCGCACCTACCGCAGAGCACACACTTCTCCTTATCAATCCTTATCGTCCCCTCAATTTTTCCGGGGGGCTTCTCATACTTAACCAAGTCCTCCTTCTTCGGAATGGAGAGGTTGACCTTTATGGCGTCGTTTGGGCAGGTGTACTGGCATATGAGGCAGGGGGCGCATTTATCCTCATCCACCTTAACCTCCTTGAGCAGCTTCGGGTACTCCTCCATTTCAAGAATTGGCTTACCCCCCATCTCGAACCTTATAGCCTTGACCGGGCAGACGGCTGCGCACAGCCCGCAGTAGCTACACGCATCCTGATTTATCATGATCTTCGGCGCCTCAATCTCCCCCATGGCTATCTCGGGTATTGGGCCGAGCTCTATAGCGTTGGATGGGCAGACCTCCCTGCAGAGCCCGCAGCCGACGCACCTCTCAGAGTCGTAAACCAGCTTCTTCTCAAGCTTCTCCGTCGTCCACTTGAGGCGCATCTTCTCCTCTTCGAACTCTACTTCCTTTCTGATCTCGACCTGCTCCGCCACACACTTCACCTCCTCGCCTCAGCAACCCTAACCAGCTCCCCTCCTAGGACAGGTAGCTTCTTTAACTCCTCCACGAACTCCTTCACGACCACTGCAAGCTTCTTTCCTTCAGACGCAGCCATGCTCTCTATCCTAACCCTCCTCGGGTCTATGCCTGCAACCCTAAGAAGCTCCCTCAGCGACTCAACTCTCCTCTTAGCCTTGTCAAACCCTGTCCTGTAATGACAGTCCTGAGGGTAGCATCCTAAAACGAGCACACCATCAGCGCCCTTCTCCAGCGCTTCGAGTATAAGGAGGGGGTTAACTCTCCCCGTGCAGGGAACCCATATAGCCCTCATATTCGTCGGGTACTGTATCTTGGCGACGCCAGCCATGTCTGCTGCATTGTAAGCGCACCAGTTACACAGGAAACCCACCACCAGCGGGTACTCTTTCTTTTCCTCCAGAACGGCGTCTATCTGTGCCCTTATCATCTCATCGCTAAGTAAGGATATTTGAATAGCCCCTGTGGGGCAGGCTCCTGCACATGCCCCACAGCCCACACAACCTACACCCTTAACCTCCACTCCTCTCTCCTTGTCGAGCTTCAACACATCCTTGTCGCATGCCGCTACGCATAAGCCACATCTTATGCAGACTTCACCATCCACTATAGGGACGTAGGGCTCGAGCTCAACTACCCCCCTTGATAGGAGGGCTGATATCTTCGAGGCGGCAGCATTTGCCTGGGCAACGCTGTCCTGGATGTCCTTTGGTCCCTGAGCACACCCTGCCACAAATATTCCAGGTATCTGAGTTTCAACGGGCCTTAACTTTGGGTGTGCCTCCATCACGAACCCCTCTTCGCTGACGGGGACGTTGAGGACGAATAACAGCCTCTCGGTACCCTTGGAGGGAACCATGCCGACCGACAATACCACGAGGTCAGCTTCTGCCTCCACTGGAACCCCCAGAAGAGTGTCCTCAGCCCTAACTATGAGGTTCCTCGTTTTACCATCTTCTACGACCTTGCTCACTAGCCCCCTGACAAACCTCACTCTCTCCCTCAAAGCTTCCCTGTAAAGCTCCTCGAACCCCTTTCCAAATGTCCTCATATCCTGATAGAAAATGTAAACTTCAGCTCCCGGTATACGTTCCTTTAGCTCCAGTGCTTGCTTGACGGCATAGGTGCAACAAACCCTCGAGCAGTAGGTTCTGCCAACGCTCTCATCTCTCGATCCGACGCATTGCACGAAAACAATGCGCTTCGGTGTTACGCCATCGGACGGCCTCACAACTTCCCCCATAGTTGGCCCCGAGGGCGAAAGCATCCTTTCAAGCTCTAGGGCGGTTACAACATTCTTGAACACTCCATAGCCCAGATTCCTTTTTTCGGCGGGGTTAAACGTCTCATATCCTGTAGCTATCAGGATCGCTCCAACTTTAACCTTGATTTTTTCCTCCTTCTGACTGAGGTCAACGGCTTCCCTCTCACACACGGCTTCACACGCCCTGCAGCCTATACAGTGCTCAGGGTCTATCGTATATACTAGTGGAACCGCTTGAGGAAATGGCAAATAGACCGCTTTCCTGGTTCCAAGATTCTGGTCGAACTCGCTTGGAACCTCGACTGGGCAGAACTCGGCACAGACACCGCAACCAGTACACTCATCTTCCTTTATGAAGCGCGGGTGCTTTGTTATCTCAACCTCGAAGTTCCCTATCCAGCCTGAAGCCTTCGTCACCTCGGCGTAAGTTATAAGCTCTATGTTTGGGTGCCTGCCAACTTCGACCATTAGGGGGCCGAGTATGCATATGGAGCAGTCTCTAGTAGGGAAAACCTTGTCTAGCATCGCCATGTGGCCCCCTATGGATGGTTCTCTCTCAACTAGGTAAACCTTGTGGCCGAGGTCTGCCAAGTTAAGGGCGGCGGTTATCCCCGCGACGCCACCCCCGACGACGAGCACGGCCTTCTCAACCGGCACCTCGACTTTGCCTTGCTCCTGTAGTAGCCTGGCCTTCGCCACTGCCATCTTCGTCAGGTCTATGGCTTTCAGTGTGGCTTTCCTCGGGTTGGCCTTGTGAACCCAAGAGCACTGTTCCCTTATGTTCGCCTGTGACAGTAAGTACCTGTTAAGTCCGGCTTCCTCAAGCGTCTTCTGGAATAGCTTCTCGTGGAGCTTAGGGGTGCATGCAGCTATCACTACTTTGTCAAGCTTTTCCTCGGCTACCTTCTCTTTTATGAGGTTCAAACCGGACTTGGAGCACATGTAAACGTGATCCACGCAGTAGACGTCGGGGAGCTTGCTTATCTCATCTATTACGGCTTGAACGTCGACCACTCCTGCTATGTTATGCCCGCAGTGGCACACGAAAACCCCTATTCTGCCTCTTTTATTATCGCTCAAGCTCCTTACACATCCCCGGTGCTTTTCCGAGTGAAACAGATCATATTTTACATATAAAGGTTGTTTAACAATTGTTAAAAAGGGAAACTTTAAGAATAACAGTAAGTAGAGAATCCACCGGAACTAAGGAGGTGCCCCCCTTGGTTAAGATAGGAATAGAATTAGTTCCTGAAAGGGAAACTATGGAAACGGTCAAGTATATTAAGCACGCCGAGGAGAACGGGTTCCAATACGCTTGGGTAACCGACCACTACAACAACCGCAACGTTTACGCCACCTTAGCCGTGGCGGCAGCCAACACCAGCAAAATAAGGATGGGGCCCGGAGTCACCAACCCGTTTCTAGTTTTCCCCGCAGTAACCGCCTCAGCCGTAGCCACAATAGACGAGATATCAAAAGGAAGAGCCGTGATGGGCATAGGCGCAGGGGACAAAGGCACACTGGACCAGATCGGAGTGGAGTGGAAGAACCCCCTAACCGCCGTCAAGGAAGTGGTTGAAATATGCCGGCTCCTCTGGAAGGGTGAAGCCATCAAGTACGACGGCCAAGTTTTCAAGATAAAGAACGCACGCCTAAGCTACAAGCCTACGGGCGAGATACCCGTCTACATAGGCGCCCAGGGCCCCAAGATGCTCGCCTTGGCTGCCGAGCTCGGAGACGGGGCGCTCATTAACGCCTCAAACCCGAAGGACATTGAGCCCGCCGTCAAAATAATCAAGGAAACACTAAAAAAGGTTGGAAAGAAGGAGTTCGACATAGTAGCCTACACCAGCTTTTCAGTAGACGCGAACAAGGAAGAAGCAAAGAAAATGGCAACATATGTTGTGGCTTTCATCGCCGCAGCAGCCCCAAGCGTCGTGCTAGAAAGACATGGCATCCCTGAAAGCGACGTCCAACAGATAAGGGAGCTCATCGGAGCCGGAAAAATAGGAAAAGCGGCGAAGAGCGTAACGGACGACATGCTCGAAGCCTTCTCGATATACGGCACGCCAAGTGAGTGCACTGAAAAAATGGCTAAACTAGTAAAAATAGGAGTGACACAGCTCGTCGTCGGCTCACCAATAGCGGCAGACAAAATGAAGGCCATAGAACTGATCGGAAAAGAAGTCTTACCCAGCCTCTAAAATCCCCCTTTTTTAGAGGCTGGCAGACCTTTGGTAATATCCGTCAAAAATTCACGTCAAATTTTTGTGATTCGTGTTTTATTCTTACCCAGCTTCGAACGCAATGTTTTTAATGTGGCTTCTCGTAGGGGTTTTGCGGTTTATGTTGTTTTGAAGTTTGGGAGGGTTTTCACATGGGTAGGATTAATGTTGCGGTTGTTGGTGTTGGGAATTGCTGTTCGGCTTTGGTTCAAGGAGTTTATGCCTACAAGGATCGTGGTGAGGTTGTCGGGTTAATGAATGAGGTTTTCGGCGGCTATACTCTTGCCGACATAGATTTTGTGGCTGCGTTTGATGTTGATGCACGTAAGGTTGGGAGGGATCTTTCGGAGGCTATCTTCGCTGAGCCTAACTGCTACGATAAGGTTTACAGTGTCCCTAAGACTGACGTCATTGTTAAGATGGGCGAAGTTATGGATGGAGTTGGCGAATATATTTCAGAGCATGTTAAGGTGAGCGAGGAGAAGCCTGTGGACGTGGTGAAGGAGCTTAGGGATGCTGGCGCTGAGGTCGTGGTTAACCTCGTTCCTACGGGTGGCGTCGAAGCTTCAAGATGGTATGCGGAGCAAGCTCTCAAGGCGGGTTGCGCTTTTATTAACGCGACGCCAGCTGAAATAGCTATAAGCGGCGAGTGGGCTTCAAGGTTCCAGTCGGCTAATCTCCCCTTGGTCGGAGATGACGTGATGGATCAAGCAGGCGCCACCGTTTTGCACAAGGCGCTTTTGGAATTCCTCGTGAGGAGGGGTGTCAGAGTTGAGGAGACATACCAGCTGGACATAGGTGGGGGTCTTGAGGCGCTGAACACTCTGCAGAAGGATAGAGGAGATTTCAAAAGGCGCGTCAAGACGTCTGCCGTGAAGGCGTCGCTTCCCTACGACGTACCTGTCGTCGCGGGCACAACGGACTACATAAGCTTCATGAGGAACTCTAGGGCATCCTACTTCTGGGTGAAGGGCTCATACTTTAACGGGGCACCGATCAAAATTGACATATTCATGAACACTGTTGACGCACCGAACGCCGCCGGAATCCTCGTGGACGTCATAAGGGGAGTTAAACTGGCGATGGATAGGAGGATGGGGGGCGTCATACTTCCACTGTGCGCCTATGGTTTCAAAAGGCCGCCGACACTCATGAAAATAGCCGATGCAGAGAAGTTCATCGCGGAGTTTCTAGGAGACGGCTCTGATCACTAATCGCCATTTTTCCCAATTTACTTTTTATACGTCGTTTATAAGGCGAGCGTGACGAGGAGCAGGATTACCCCCCAGCAGACCATTAGGTATGGCTGAACCCTTTTCTGGTAAACGTAGACCACGTAGACGGGGGTTTTAGGCTGAATAAGCAGAAAGTTCAGAACCTGTATGAAGAGCAGTACCGACAATGGTAGCCAGTCAAGGCTGAATCTCCACACGCTAGCCAATGTCGCTGCAATTCCAGCTAGGATAAAAATGCTGGATGCTATCCTCCCCCTTTTAAGCGAGCCAAGTCTCACTATGCTCGTTTTAATTCCCGCATCGCTATCGAAGACGTAATCCCCGAGCATGTTTTGAAGCTGAAATATGCATGATATAAAGAAGAAAGCCAACGCGTAGGCGTATGTTGTATTGTTCGGTATTCCACCTTGGAAGTAGGCTCCCAGCAGAACTAGGAACGATCCTAAGAATAAGCCGTGGGATAGCACATCTAAAAACGGCTTCTCTTTAAGCCTAAATGGAGGTGCCGAGTAGAGTATCCCAAGTGTGAGGCATGCCAGCGATAGCAGCGCTCCTTCCAGCCCGCAAGCGTAAGCGAAAAATGCCGTTGAAACCGTGCCTACAATTAAAGAGAAGACGATAGCCCACCTCGCGCTGACTTCGTTAGTCGCAACTAAGTTGCTTTTTTTACCCGCCCTTCTGTCCTCTTCGATGTCAAACACGTTGTTCACGGCGAAGGAGAACCCGTTAAGAAGCACCGAGAAGAAACCCAAAATAATGAAGTTAATGAGAAACTCTAGAGGAACAATCTTTCCAAGCGCCGTTGCCCACCCTAGAATCACTAGGCTAGCCCAGCTCGCCGCATTCCACGGCCTACAGTTGAGAAAAAGCTTCAAAAGCATGGTTGAGTAGGCGACAGGCGGAGGCTGCCCGCTTAAAGATCCCTCGCTCAAATTGGTCACCCAGCATAATGCTGCTAGCATCTAAATTGCTAGCTTACTTAAATATAAACTTTCAGAAAGCGTTTTTTCAAGCTTTTTGCGAACCTCTAAAAGTAGACGCCGATGACCGTCAAACTGCATAGGCGAATGTTAAAGATAAAATATTTAATACACGTGTTAGCCAAGTAATTTTTGTCTTGGTAAGGTTTGTTGGGGGGTTTGAGTTTGATAATTACGGTGGCCAAGTCAGATGAAGAGGTAAAGCGGGCACTTGAGCCGTATCGTAACATAGTGGTTGTCGGTTGCGGTACCTGTGCTACCATATGCAGGACTGGCGGCGAGGACCAAGTGAAGGAGATGGTTGAGAAGCTTATGGGGTGGGGTAAAAACGTTCTTGCTTCGATGGTCGTGGAGTCTCCCTGCGACGTCAGGATAGATAGGCGTGACCTCAGAAGGATCGAAGACGAAGTTAAGAGGGCTGACGCCATTCTCGTTATGTCCTGCGGTGTTGGTGTTCAGGCTGTGGGTGAAGCTAGTGGAAAGAAGGTCTTGGCTGCCCTTGACACTATTTTCCTTGGGGAAGTGGAGCATATAGGGCGCTTTTTAGAGAGGTGCAGGGAGTGTGGAATGTGCGTTCTTAATGAAACCGAGGGGCTGTGTCCAATAGTTCTATGTGCTAAGGGACTCATGAATGGGCCATGCGAGGACATGATTAACGGAAAATGCGGCGTCGTGGGAGATGAGGCTGACTGCGTGTGGGTGAAGGTTTGGGAAAGGATGAAAAGTGAGGGAAGAGAAGAAGACTTTCTTAGGGTTAATCCCCCCCTTGACAGAAGCGTTAAGGTTGGAGCAGCAAAGGTTGTGTGGTGAACGATGTTGAAGCTTATGGACGTTTTAGGAAAAGGGTTCACTCTGATTGGGCAAGTTGACTCCGCAAGAACGGTGGACATGGGCGCCATTTTGAACGCTGTTAAATCTATGGGCAACGTGTCGGCGGTCATAGTTTCAGAGCCTCGGGGAATGCTGGGTGTAGCCAATACTGTTGTCGTTTCCGGTTTGGTGAAAAAGGAAACGGGAAAGGAGGTGATCTGTCAGCTCACGTGTAGGGATAGGAATAGGGCAGCTCTTCTCTCAGATGTACTAGCGGCCAAAATGCTCGGCATCGACTCCTTTCTAGTTACCGATGGCGGTCACCCTAAGATAAGTGACACGCCGCAGGCGATGGCGGTTTTCGACTTGGACTCCGCCCAGCTGGTTCAAATGCTTAGGCATTTATCGGAGAAGGGGGAAACCCTAGCAGGCCACAGCATTGTAGGGAAACTTAACATTTACGTTGGAACTATGGCGTTCCCAGTGGCATCCCCAATTGAGGTTGAAGTTAAAAGGCTGGAAAGAATGGTTGGACTCGGACTGAACTTCATGGTTACGTACCCCACCTTTAACATAGAGGCATTAAACAGGTTCCAAAGCGAGACTAAAAGGCTCGGCGTTCCAGTAATAGTTGGGGTAAGAATGCTTCAAGATGTAAGGGATGCAAGGCGCCTCAACGAGGATCCACGAGTAACTGTTCCACCCGAACTAATAGACTCGCTAGAGAAAGCTGAGAAGCTGAGGGGAGAGGAAAAAGCGAATGCCCGCTTGGAGGCAAACATCAGCTTCTTCGAGGGATTCATTGAATCGATTAAGGGCAAAGGGTTCGCAGGTTGTAGTATATACGCCCCCGGAATAGAGCAGGCCGTAAGCCAACTGGCATCAAGACTCCAAGCCTAATTCTCATCCCAATGTCCTCTAATTTTTAATCTTAATCTTAATTTATGATATTCCACAAGAGAAGAACTAAAAAGAGAAAAACTAAAAAGCAGGTCCTCAAAAAATGTATATGTATAATCCCTCATTTTGAGGATCCCTCGATGAGGGATTCGCTGGTAGAAGAAGATGCTTCAAGGTTCCCCCTTATTTATAGGTGGTTGCAATGCCCGACCTAGCCAGCTGGCTCCGAATCAGAAGAGAGGAAAAATCCATTTACCTGATTGATGAGCACACCAGGAAAGTGTTCAGCTGTATCGTGGAATTCGTCAACTTGATTGACCTAATTATGAACGAAGCAAGCCCCGAAGAAGTTTCCATCGTTGCACGTAGGATAAGTGAAATAGAGCATGAAGCAGATATCATGAGGAGAAACGTTCTCAGCACGCTCTCGGAGGGGAAGATCGACCCATCTGAGAGAGAAGACTTAGTGCACCTTACAAAGAGGCTTGACGCTGTTGCCAACAACGCTAACGCCGCAGCCAGAAGAATCTCTATCCTCGACCTGAATTATGTTCGAATGCTGGGGGAACTCTTCACCAAAATGGTAAGCGATGCAAAAAAATGTGTTGAGAAGCTCATGGAGACCGTAGACGCTCTCAAAGATGGACGCGATGTTTCACTTTTAGTCGACGAAGTAGATCACGCCGAGTTTGAAGTAGACCAAGATCACCTCGCGCTTAGGAAGGCGCTCCAAGGCTGGAAGCATGGTGACATCCCACCTTTCACGGCAATAACACTGAGCAACCTAATAGACTTTGTTGAGGGAATAGCGGACTCTGCAGAGGAAACCGCAGAGTACATAAGACTAGTCTCCATAAAGAAACCCCCAAAAAGTAGGCGGTAACCTCAGTTAGTCTCTTTTTAAAGTATTATTTTCGTTAAACCATGGCTTATTTTCCCCTGATTCATATCCCAGGTTAGTTTTCTCTCTATGAAAAGAAAAATAAAAGTTTTTTAAGCGCTTTAGCCCAAAAGTTCGTCGTGGTGGTAAGTTCCTTGAAGGTTAGGGCGAGAGTGATTGTGAGCGGAAGAGTCCAAGGTGTCTTCTTCAGAGATACTGCTAGGAGGGAGGCCAAGCTTAGGGGGGTAACCGGGTGGATTAAGAACCGTCCAGACGGACGAGTGGAAGTAGTGCTTGAAGGAGAGAAAGACAGTGTTGACGCACTTATCGATTTCTGCAGAAGGGGGCCACCTGCAGCCAGGGTAACTAACGTGGAAGTCTTCTGGGAAGAGTACAAGGGGGAATTTAAGGACTTCAAGATAAAATAACTTGACTCACCACTTATCATAGTGGACTACGCGCTCTAACGGTATCCTAGGCGGCATTGATGGAACTCTCCTTGGTCTGCCAACTGGCACTATAGCTAACGGTCTCACCTCATCTGGCAACTCGAGTATCTCCCATACCTTCCCTTCATCAAAAGCTCCAACCCAGCACGTCGCCAGCCCCATTGCAGTTGCCGCCAGTAAAATGTTCTGTGTGGCTGCGGCGGTGTCCTGTATTACATAGAGGCTCGCTCCTCGCGATCCATAATGAGCCGCCGTCCTTGGGACGTTGGCGCATACCACTATGACTACGGGCGCCTCTGCCACGAACCTCTGTCCAAGAGCAGCCTTGGACAAAGCTTCTTTACGTTTCCCATCTCTCACGATAACGAACTCCCAAGGCTGGCAATTGCCCGCAGATGGGGCAAGCGTTGCCGCTTCCAGCAGCCTTCTTATCTCCTCATCAGAAACATCCTCATCAAGGTAGCTTCGAACACTCCTCCTCATCTTAACAACCTCAAAGAAGTCCAACTTGATACACCTCCTCCAATTAAAGCCTTACACGCAACTACCCAACGCCGCGAAGAAGAATCAAGCGTTCAACCTTTAATTAGTCTTCCAGTGTTTTTAGCTCTTTTCAAGAAGAAGCGCTACACAGACCCTTTAAAAGGACATGTCTTATAAGAGGTTAGAGCTTATTCCTTTTTGCAGCTTTTCGTTCGACGTTCTGACGCTCCTGAACGCCAAGAGGCTCTGTCCAATCTTAGGTTGTCTCTTCTACACCGTGGATTTGGAGGGTACTCTATGATAAAAGTTCCTTGAAAACTTCCTTTAAGGGTTCCAGCTCATCACTCTTGGGTGCGCCTAACGGTCATAGGGCAGCTCCAGCTAAGAAGGCATTCCCGGATTCGAGAAAACATTTAACTTAGCGTCTCCTAAATTAATTTGTCATTCTCGGTGTTCAAAGTTATAAATCCCCCACTTTAACTGGTTTAAGAATATAGAAGCCGCCCATTTCTTGGTTCCGAGTTCTCTGAGCCTCACTCTTAGTTCCAGTTTAGCATGTAGCACTCCGCTATCACGCAGTTAGGAACATTCCCGTGTCGCATCTGAGAAGGATTAGAATATGCTTTCAGCTCGTAATCGCTCAGCACATTCCCCTGTATCACTGGGGGAACGAAGAAGGGGGTTTAGCCACGAGTTCTTCAGTTGTTTCTAGGCAAATGTGTTTTTGTAGGTGTTTAGCGCGGTTTGTGTTGGATAACCAATGTGGACATTGCCTTTCGGTAGGGCGGCGAAGCCATCCTTTGTGTGCCTGTCCTTTGATGTTGGCGGCAAAAGCCTCGAAGGTACTGCTGATAAAGGAAAGTATGAACTCCTATGAATCACACAAGGGGCTCATAGTACCTTTTTTTCGTGGCGCACGGTATGCAGAGGCGTTTTCCGTTTATTTCCAATGTTAGGGTTTCCATTGTTGGTTCGCCGCACTCGTCGCAAACCACTGATTTTCTTATTTGAGCCTGTGGAGGAGCTTTAATTATCACTCTTTGAACTTTAAACAAATCATCGTCGCCAATATTCTCTAGGACTTCTAAGGCCTTTCTCCCAGCGCCCTCATCTTGGCTGAAGAAGCCCGCCTCCGAAAGGGAGCTAAAAAGCCTATTTCCGCCATCCTGTGTGAGGAGCAGCCTGTAGGCCTCCCCGGTTTCTCTCAAGTAGAACGTTGCAGCCATCTTTCCATACTTCTCTACAAACAGGTTTCCCTTGCCTAGGGAGGCGCCCACCACAACTTGTATTCCGTCCACGGCGCAGCTGTCGTTTTCAACTATAGCCACTACCTCCTCATCCTTTGACCTAGATGATTTTAGGAGTTTTAGTGCTGCAAGCCCCATTCTGACTCCTATGATGAGCCCTGGGCAGAGGTGACCGTGGAAGCGCTCCGCCTCAGCCAGCACGTCAAGGAAACGCGACACGTGAAAACCCCCTTTTTCAAGAGGAATTGTTGGAAGCAGCGACAAAAATAGCTTTTGCCACCAATCGGCGAAATTGTGGCTCGAGATTCTTCGGCGGACGAGTTAACTTAATAAAACTTCTCCTTTTACTGGGGCTTAAATCTCTTCGCTGAGAGAAGCGTTAGGTCTCCTGTGAAGGACTGGGTTGGAGGTTTCCTTGTTGGAAAAGATCCATATGGATAAGCCGATAGTTGAGCTTGATGGAGACGAGATGGCTAGGGTTATGTGGACTTGGGTCAAGGAGAAGCTCATCTACCCCTATGTTGACCTGAAAACCGAGTATTACGATCTTCACGTGAAGCGTAGAGACGAGACGAATGACGCTGTAACTTTTCATGCTGCTGAAGCCATAAAGAGGCTGGGCGTGGGTGTTAAGTGCGCCACGATAACACCTAACGCTGAGAGGGTTAGGGAGTATGGTCTTAAGAAAGAGTGGAGGAGCCCTAACGCCACAATAAGGGAGATCCTTGATGGAACCCTTTTCAGGGCGCCGATAGTTCTCAGGAACGTGGTTCCAGCGGTTAGGTTCTGGAGGAAGCCCATAGTTGTTGCTAGGCACGCTTATGGCGACATATACTCTGGCGTTGGGCTGAGGTTCGAGGAGGCAGGTGAGGCAGAGATAGTATACAGATCTGTTTCGGGCAGGGAGGTTAGGCTTAGGCTTCCACCCCTTAAGGGTTCAGGCGTGCTTCAGGCATACCACAACTTAGACTCTTCGATAGAAAGCTTTGCAAGGGCATCATTCAAGTATGCCTTAATGAACGGGCTCAACCTCTGGTTCGGCGCAAAGGACACCATATCGAAGGTGTACGACGCCAGATTCAAGGAGATTTTTAGCAGAATATACGAGGAGGAGTTCAGGGAGGAGTTCCAGAAAGCGGGGCTTAACTACGAGTATTACCTGATAGATGACGCCTACTCTAGGGTGATGAGGTCTGATGGGGGATTCGTTTGGGCTACGAAAAACTACGATGGGGACATAGTTTCAGACATGATTGCCTCAGCCTTCACGGGGAGCCTTGCACTGATGACGTCCGAGCTCCTCTCACCGGAAGGATACTACATGGCGGAAGCCGCCCACGGAACAGTTCAAAGACACTACTACAAGTACTTAAAAGGAGAAAAAACGTCCACAAATCCCACAGCGATAATATTTGCGTGGGCAAGAGGGCTCAAAGAGAGAGGGAAAAGAGACGGAGTAGCTGAACTGATTGCCTTCTCGGAAGCCCTAGAGGAAGCCGTCAGAAAAACCATAGAGGAAGACGGAGTAATGACGCAGGACGTCGCAAAAGTGGCGGAGCCACCAGTAAACATTGTGGCAACAACAGAGCAATTCATCGAAGCCGTCAAAAGAAACCTAGAAAAACTAATAGAAAAAGACTGTTAAACTCGCAGCCAGGAAAAGCAGACATGTGACAGATAGTAATCTAATTTTACCATAAGTATATTTTTCGGATTTCCTCATCAGATTAGAACATTTTTAAAAAACAAGATGCTGTGGAAACCTCGCTTAAAAGGGGAGGGTCTGGCATGAAATTTAAGGTTTTGACGGGTGCTGTGATGTGAAAAGTAACGGGTAGAGATGAAGGGGGTTTGGTTAAGGAGTTTATTTCTGTCTTTTTTATGGAAGGATGGCTTCTTCCTCTTAGGCTTAATGTAAAAGTTATAAATATTTCAAATAACATGTTGTAAAAATTACAATTAAATTCCACTGTTCATTGGAGAAAAATTTAAAATCAGAGGAAGAAAATAAATAAATTAGAGGTGGTCGCTGTAGTACCATCGACTAAAGGTGGAGGCGGGTGGTTGTGCGGCTTAAGGTTAGTGTTGAGTGTGGGCGGTGTGGTTGTAGTGTGAGTCATGAGGTTGATATTGAGGGTGAGGTGCTTTCGTGGTTTCAGGGTCAGCTTAGTGCGG
>Ga0105158_1000425_pt1 | contig 18444 bp, 20 predicted proteins | sample LHCtaG_FD_81567 | JGI IMG/M metagenome (GOLD analysis project Ga0105158, IMG submission 81567) | Hot spring microbial communities from Little Hot Creek, USA to study Microbial Dark Matter (Phase II) - LHC4sed_matched | ecosystem: Environmental > Aquatic > Thermal springs > Hot (42-90C) >...
GAGAGGATGAGAAAGAATCTTCTAACATAGGACCATAAACTTTGAATATAGAAATAAGGCAATTTAGAGATTTAAAACAGTTTTTTAGAGACGGGTTGAAAAGCGTATGGCGCATGCTTAATAAGAGTTATATACGAGCTAGCGTGCGCTTAATAGATAGAATCTTGGTCGTCGATAAAGCCTATTTGAGAAGTAGAATCGATGAAGCACGAGAATGTATTAAAGAAATTGAAAGAATAGTTTCAAAACCCTATGTAGATTTAACGAATGATGAGAAATATTCTTTAAGGTACCAGATAATAGTTCTAGTCGAGGCTGTCGGTAGTGCCTGTTTGCATATTGCTATGGAAGACTTCGATTACGAACCGGGGTCCTATAGGGATTGCATCAGGTATTTAGAGAATTCTGGAATTACGGTACAGACTGAGAATATTATTAGAATCATAGGATTAAGAAACCTGCTTGTTCATAGATATTGGGTGGTGGATGATCGTAGAATTTACGAGTCTGCTAAGAACGATTTTCAAAAGATTAAGGATTTTCTGAAGGCTGTGGAGAGCAAATATGAGTTACGATAAAGTCAAGTATTATAAGTTGAGTGAAGAAGGCAAAACGGAAGTATTACAGAAACTTGAGACAGTCTTCCAAGCGGAAGATAAAATTAAGCTAGCATATGTTTTTGGAAGTTTCATAAGAAGAAGTGCTTTCAGAGACATAGATATAGCGGTTTACTCAACACCTTCATTAACGTTCAATGAACTTCTAGATTTAGGAGCAAAAATAGAATTGGAGTTGGGTTTTCAGGCAGATCTAGTGCAATTGCAGGATTTAAACCCTGAGCTGAGGCTGAAAATATTGGCGGAGGGCAAACCCGTAATTATAAAAAGTAGCGAGTTACATAGTAAGTTAATATCACAATCAGTATCAGAAATTCAAGATTATGAGATATCGAAAACACGTGCACGTATAAAACGTGTAGAAATGGCCTAAAGCTGAAACGATAAATATGGATGCGGTTGCTTGAAAGCATATTTAAGCCCGGTTAAAAACTAGTTTAAGAATCTTGAGGGCTAGAAATAGGTTCGACACAAGCTTAGTACTATTTGAAACTTTTTTCAATCAGTAATCAAGTCTTCTGATACAATGCCGATTGCCCCGTTCAAAATCATCTCTCTGACGGCTTTTCCACTATCTTCAGGACTTACTCCTTTAATCGCGTCGAGCAGGAGGACTGTCTCAAACCCGAGCTTAATTGAATCTAATACGGTTGCTTTAACGCAATAATCGGTTGCTAACCCTCCTATGAACAACCTCCTCACTCCTAGTTCGCGAAGCTCTAAGCATAATGTCGTCTCTTGAAACCCTGAGTAAGCATCCTTATCCGGGGAGAAAGCCTTGTTAACAATCCTTGCGTTGGGGGGTAAAACCAGTTTTCCAGAGATTTCGGCACCTAGAGTGTTCTGGACGCAATGGGGTGGCCATGGTCCTCCCCTCTCCCTGAAGCTGATATGGTCTTTGGGATGCCAGTCTCTGGTTGCGAAAATTGGCAGGTTCTTTTTGATGAAAAGATCAATATAGTTGTTTAGTGGTCCTATAATTAGGTCTCCGTTGGGAACGGGCAGGGCCCCTCCAGGAAGAAAATCGTTTTGAACATCAACTATTATTAAAGCGCTCTTCTCGATTGGCGAAATCCTCATTATCGTTTTTCACCATTACGTGAGTTGATATAAAATTTTTGTTGAAAACTATTTTGCTGATTTAGTAGGCTTATTTAGCTAATATAGCCGGTTTATGGTAATAGGATATAATGGATTCGTAGAACAGGTTTAGTTATGGGTATTGTAACCGGTTGTGGCCCTCTATACATCGTTTCATGCGAACTTTCTCACTATTATCAGATCAGGAGGCTTAAAGTATCTGCTTTTAGGGGAAGGTATTGAATTGGGAAATTGCCCTAATAGATACAGCTGAAGTATGCCAACGTAAGTTATCGTCTTGGAGGTTATTCGAGGCTTTAAGAAGGATAAGCTTTTCATAACCATAACGTTCTAACTTACGAATTATTGTGCATATCGTCTTTTCTGAAGAACTCGAGGACTTGGAAAATAAATTTGGTAAAAGCCTATGTAAGAACATTCTAGTCTTTTTCAAGCTTTCAAAACTTATGTTTTTAGATCGCTTTCAGTAATACTACGCTGACTCACCTTTTGCTTCTTATATTTCTTCAATACATTAATTATGATTGTTGCTCCAATCGTCACAACTATGATGATAATTACTATTCTGCCTACTAGGATAAAGATAATGTCAGAAAGAGCTGGAGGCTTCGCTTTCTTCAATGGAATATTCGTTTCTTCCAATTCAAATGCTCCCACAAGATACTTTATACCAAGAGCCCTAAAGATGGGGTCAGTTATACCACCGGCTAAATGGATCAACAAACCAGAATCTTTTTCAAATCCGTATACAAATTCTAAATGTATTTCCTCCTCTTCGATATGAATATCATAGGATGCTTCAGCCAATAGGGTGTCAAAGGCTCCAGCAGTTATTATGAATGATTTTAATTCTTTACTAATGGTGCCCTGAGTGTGGTTAGGTAAGTTAATCATATCGCCCGTCTGTTTCGCTAGAGTCCAGAGTAGTAGAGGTTCTCCTTGCAAATTTTCGTCTACGATAGTTTGCTCGTGAATGTCGATTTTAAGACTTCTTGCTCCGCTAAAAAGTTTATTTGAGTTGTTTAGAAGAATCTCTAGTCGTATTAAAACTGTTAAATGGTCTGTGCCAACTTCAGTGACGTTCCATTCTAGATATGCGTTAAAATATTCAATATGATGATCAGTTGCCCAATATTCTTTATCATAAAATATGACACTATGCAACTTCCCACGGTAAATAGCATAGGACCCATTCTTTAGCCAAACGGGTTGAGAATAAATAAGATTAATCCTTGCTACCGTTAAGCAGAGTAAGGTTAAAAAAAGGAGAAAAAAAGTCTTACAGATTTTTCTCAAGGAGCGAATACCTCTGCCGTCGAAGTCCTGTAACCGCTGCCTAAACAAATACCTGTAAACCCTGATTCTAGAAAGATGTAAATCCAAAGTTCGTAATAGCCTATGTCAGTAGACCAAGCTCGTCTCGAATTGTGACCATCACTTGCATGTGTAAGAGCTTGATAACAACGCCACGGAAATACATATGCCCATACCCCGCTCTTAGCCTCTCCTGAAACGTTAAATTTGTGGTCTGTAATAGTGTTAGTGTTTCTTTCAAGATGTGCCCAAACCTCGCTCTTTTGCCATGCTACGTCCCCCAGACACTCCCAGCCGCCACCAAATCTTATTTTAATCATGACGCCTTTGTAGATTCCAATAGTCAGTTGATGATTGAGTGTACGAAATAACAGTTATTGTTAGCATAGAAACAACAACGGTAGCAACGATCATGTTTGTGAGGGTTATGTTCAAGATTCTCCTTTCCATTTTTTATCGAGTAAAATATAAAAATCCCCCTATTTAAACTTTTATGTAGACTACCTCATTTTAATTATATTCCTTACCATGAATGGAATATTATAATTAATATGAGTTACATAGGCTGTAATATCTTAAAACTTAAATATCCTTTTTTTAATGTTTCTTCAAAAATGCTTGTAGAGGTAGATAAGCTGGTGAAGCGCTACGGCCGCACCCTAGCGGTTAAGGAAGTAACCTTTTCTATTGGAAATGAGGTTATTGGTCTGATAGGACCAAATGGTGCTGGAAAAACAACTATTCTAAAAATCCTATTGGGCTTGATCAAAGCTGATGAAGGAAGGGCAACGATATTCGGTAGAGATTGTTGGGAGGATTCCCTTTATATTCGACAAAGAGTAGGGGTGTTGCACGAAAAGATTTACTTTTTCGATCAACTAACTGTTGAAAGATACCTTAAGTTCATCGCTTCCCTATATGATATGGAAATTAATGAACTTGAAGTATTCCGCATTTTATGCGAACTTGGGATCTCGAATGTACGCGATAGGAAAATTGGAACTCTTTCGGCTGGTGAACTCCAGCGTTTAGGCTTAGCACAAGCAATTATTGGTCGTCCCCAATTGGTTCTACTTGATGAGCCAACGTCAAACCTTGACCCTATAGGGAGACGGGATTTCCTCAATAAAATCGAGACTCTACACAATGATGATAATACAGCTTTTTTAATATGTTCTCATGTGCTTCATGAATTAGAACAAATATGCGATAGGTTTATAATTATGCATCAAGGACGGGTGCTCGCGCAAGGGGTTCCCAGCGAAATATCTGAAGAATATGGTTTAGCAGGATATGAAGTCGTTTGTAAAGAATTGGAAGGGGTTAAGAGAAAAATCTCTCGTATTTCGCAGATCAAGGACGTTATAGTACTTAGCAGGAACTCCTTGGTTATTACTTTTGATAGAAAAGCTAAACTAGAAGTAAAGAATTCTATTGAGGAGATTAAAGATGAGATTATTGAAATAAGAGAAGTTTCTCCTCCCGTTGAAGCCGTTTTCAAGGAGGTTATTTCAAGAGGATGAAACTTAGCAGGATAATAAAATTTATTGACAAAGAGATTACGCAATATTTTCATTTTCCTATACCAGAGATTATCTCTATACTAATAATAACAATCTTTTCACTAAATACTTTCTCCCTCTTGAGTCATAATAGCCTTAATCTTGAACATATGACGGGAGGTCGTCTATTCTCTATTTATGCTTCGTCGAAAGTAATCGATACTAATATTAATCGTTTCCTTCATTCATTGGGTTTATGCAATATAAACTCCTTTCCTGTACTACTAGCTGTTGTTTTGACGGCATTGACCATTGGTGAGGCATTTGAAAAAGGCAGGGCAGTTACTATGCTTTCTTATCCAATCTCTAGAATAGAGTTTATTTTAAACAAAATATTAACGATCCTTATAGTGTTAATGGTATGTCTTATCATGCCTATTGTGCTAGTAATGCTTTCCGTATTTCCCATCAGGGGAGTTCTAATTATTGGTCTATTAGGATGGTGCTGGAGCCTCGTGATGTTTGTCATATTAACCAGTTTAATGGCAATTACATTCAGGAGGTCGTTGCCAGCAATACTAACAACTTTATTTATTTCATTTTTCATTGAACTGCTTTCAACTAACCTCGGCACCATGCACCTCATGTATATCTTTAATCCTTCAGAAGTTCTAATTGGTTATTTCTATCCTGCTTCTTTGAGTGGACTATTTATAAATATGCCAGACATTAAAGATGTTTTGCTGTCTATTGGCACTGGATTCCTAGTGCTTATCGGATGTACCATCTTGCTGGTTTGGCGTATTAAAAATATGGATGTGAAATAAAATGCAGAGTAATGTTTTGTTAAGAATTGGTTTCATTCTCATAATTTCAGTAGTAATATTCTTGGTAGTCTGGAACATGTTTTCGTCGTCTGCTAGCCCTACTATGCGAGTTCTATCATCGTATAATATGTCAAGCGGCTCTTCCTTGTGCTATTTATACTATTCAAAAGCCATGTCGATCGATTTAGAAATAGAAATAAACTTAGAAGAATTAATAAATGTAGAGACCACCAATATTTCGTTTAAAGTCCTTCTCCTTAACCAGACGGCTATCGAATTTTTGAGTACTGCTGGCGAGATAGGTATAGCGGAATTAGAAGAATATGGTCAATCCTATACTTTCCACGATAGTAAAAAAATATCAATCGATATTCCGAGCGATGTATTTGCGATAGTCCTGCATAATCCGAATTCATTTGGAATCTGCGTTACTCTAACTCAAAAAAGTTGTAGATTGCAACCGCCCAATATTGCTCCTATATTGACATTTCTGACACTCGGTTTTCTTTTCATTCTAGTTTCTATCTATTACACGCTTAATGCGCGTTGCCAACTAAAAAGAGATACCCGTAGGGAATAGGAACCTCTTCTCTAAAACTCCATATATTAGGACTTATCCGAAGCATATTGAGGAGTGTTATTTAGAGTTTTATTGTTAAGCTATCCGGGAAAATTGTCTTCAGGGGATCAGATACTTGAAGATTTCGATACTTATAGTATGCTGGTACAAGACTTGGTTTTCTTCTGTTCTTAAGGCTAATGTGATTTTTTATGATACTTGTCTCTAGCTGCGAAAACAAGTAGATTCTCTTTATTGAAAAAATCAATATTAATAGAATGTTTTTTATAACCAAGCCTCATTTTGGAATCAAGTAGTACTCCTCTAGAAAGAAAATCGTTTTGAACATCCACTATTATTAAAGCGCTCTTCTCAGTAATTGAAATTTTCATTCTGATCTACTTTTTTAGCTCAACAAACAATAGTGTAAAAGTCTTAGCCAAAGCTTATTTGTTGACTTTATCAAGCATTTTTGAGCAAATGGAGTATCGTGAGTTTGGTAAAACAGGCTTCAAGGCTTCAGTCATAGGCATGGGTACGTACTACGACCCTTCTTACATAATCTTGGCGAGGATATTCCGCCTTCACCCGAATAAGAGTCTTAAGGTTTCTGCTTTAAGAAAAGGGATTGAGCTCGGCATTAACCTAATCGACACTGCTGAAATATATGAGACAGAGGGTATTGTCTCAGAGGCGATACGGGGCTTTAAGAGAGATGAGCTTTTCATAGCGACTAAAGTCTGGCCTACGCATCTCCGCTACCATAGCGTTTTGAAAGCTGCTGAGAGAAGCCTGAAAAGACTAGGATGTTCATACATAGATCTTTACCAGATTCATTTCCCAAACCCGCTTGTCCCATTGGAGGAGACGATGCGAGCCATTAACAGGCTTGTAGACGAGGGAAAGATCAGATACATAGGTGTAAGCAATTTCTCCCTCGAACAATTGAAGAAAGCTCAGGAGGCATCGCCAAAATACGAGATCGTTTCAAACCAGGTTGAATATAATTTAATGGAGAGAAGAATTGAAAAAGATCTTCTCCCCTATTGCGAGAAGAATAGGATTGCAATACTGGCATATCGTCCTCTAGCACACGGTAAGCTGGCGAGGAGTCCGGAGGGAATCAGGATGGTTATGGATGAGATAAGTAGGAAGCATGGAGGCAAAACGCCTGCTCAAATAGTTTTAAACTGGCTTATTAACAAAAGCGGGGTTGTATTCCCGATACCACGGGCTTCAAAGGTTGAGAGAATTGTTGAGAACATGGGTGCAGTCGGTTGGAATATGAATAATGAGGAAATGGAGAAGCTTGAGAAGAGTTTGAGTGAGACTTTAGCTAAGGAATAGATTGGCGAATTCGAAAAACCCTTTGCGAGGCCTAATGGATTCACGTTCTTCCCGGGTCAATTCGAATACTTTTTTAAACAGCTTCTCGTCCTCTGCGGTGAGCTCCACTTTACGCCTTGACATCATTCTTCTCGCAACTTTTATTGCTTCTTCTACTTCTATCTCCCAGAAAGGCAGCCCATGGGTTCTCGCGTAAAGTATGAAAGAGGGAACATCCTCTGCGACGAGACCCTCTATTCTAGAGGCGACTCCAACCTTCTTTCCTGTATAAAGCAACGTGCCTATTGAAGCCTTGACGTGGTCGGCAATAATTCCACCTAGTTTTATCCTCCCCGAGTCTATTCTTCTACCCCTGATCGTAACTCTAATGCTTCCATAGGTGTTTTTCAAATCCGAATTCGTGAATAATGCTCCGAGGTTAACCCATTCCCCGACGTAGGCGTGCCCCAGAAAACCAGTATGCTGCTTGTTGGAGTAGCCTTGTATAATCGTTTCCTCAATCTCCCCACCGACTCTGCACACGGCTCCAATATTAGAGCCCTCCCTGATTATTGAATTAGGATGGACTATTGTTCCGGGACCGATGTAAGCAGGGCCCTCTATGAAGCTCCAGGAATTTATTTTGCAGCCTTCCCCAATATATATTGGCCCCTTTTCAACGTTCAGCACGACGTAGGGTGCAATCTCAGTATCCCTCCCGATGTATACGTTTTTCCTCTTACCTACTATATGAGCCTCAGGGGGTACTCTAGACCTTAACCTTGGCATTGATTCATAATCTTCAGCTATCTGGCGGCCATTTCGGTCTATAAGCTCCCAAAAATAGGTTATTAGAGAATCTCCTTCATACTCTATTTTTTCTCTGGCTTTCTCTACCGCCGGCTTCAAGCTCTCCGGGCTGGGCGCATTCATGAAGAATGGCGCAAGTTCTCTGGCATTAGCTTCACTAAACCTAGCCATAACAATCCTATTCCCCTTGAGGACAACAGTCTCAGGCTTGATTCTCCGAACCATTTTGTGCACGTTCCTGTCGAATACTAGCAGCCCATTTACGAAAATTGTTTCATCGTCTATGGCTTCAGGCTCGTTTGCCTTAACTTTTTTCTTTCCTCTTATATATTCGGCAATGTACTCCCTCGTTAGGAAATCCATTTGCTCAACCTGCATATAGTGTTTAACACGGTCGGCAAAAGAGAACAATCCAATTCTAAGGTCGAAAACGCCTCTTGTTAACGTTAATGGCTCAAAATTATAAGTTGCATCATCTTCGAACACTACTATTCTCATCTTCGGGAGGTGCTACCCGAAACACTATCTTTAAACCTTTTCCTCTTCCAGGCTTTATTAGACTAGTTTTAAAAACTCTTTGAGAGCATTTATTTGGAAAAATAAAAAGATGGAGGAGCGAGACGCTATAGTTTCGAGAATGCTTACCGAATTCCCGTATCTGCCCAGTCCTACTCAAGTAGTTGATGCTGCACTGGAACTTGTTGATTTAAGCCGTAGAGACGTGTTGGCAGACTTGGGATGCGGAGACGGTACGGTACTATTAAGAGCAGTTGAAAGATTCGGATTATTTAGCGTGGGCTTCGAGCTTGATGAGAGACTACTAAGGATAGCTAAGAAGAGAATTAGGGAAAGTGGTTTAAGCCACCTAATTAGCCTCGTAAAGGCAGACCTCTTCCAAATAGATGTTTCCAGGTTCAGCCTTATATATGTGTATCCGTTTCCCTCTATCATAAGAAGGCTTTCAATCAAACTTGCGAGCGAGTGTCGCCATGGGACGAGGATTCTAGTCCATGACTACCCACTTGAGGGATTAAATCCATTAAAATCTATTACTATCCCTTCAGGTAAACAGCATGTTCACAACATATACCTATATGTTCTGTAAGAGAGCTTTAGATTGTACGTTTAGCATGTATGGTTGCATTAAGGATTAAAACTAAAAATATGGGAGGATGAGTCATTAAATGAACAGTGATGTCCGTGAAGATATCGATTATAGGTGGCTGTGGAGCAATGGGTAGATGGATGATCAATTATCTTAAGGACAAAGGGGATTTTGATATTACTATTGCTGATCCAGATGAGATAGAAGGAGCTAGATTAGTTAAGATGTTTAGAGTAAAATATGAAAGCGATAACAGGAAGGCTGTGAAGGATTCGGATATTGTAATTGTCTCAGTTCCTGTGGAGATTACTCCCGATGTCATAGCTGAAGTCGCGCCCTGCATGAAGGGGGATTCATTACTTATCGATATTGCTTCCATAAAGACTGAGGCCGTCTCATCGATGCTAAAGAATGCTCCTTCGAATGTTGAGTTGTTAAGCATACACCCGATGTTCGGACCGAGGGTCAAGGATGTCAAGGGGCAGGTTATCGCGATAATTCCAGTAAGGCCTGGAAAATGGTTTGAGAAGGTAAAGACCTTCTTGGAGAAAGAGGGTGCAGATGTCGTTGTAACAACTTGCGAGGAACACGATAAGATTATGAGCATAGTTCAGGGGCTAACTCATTTCACCAGCATTGTTTTCGCCGGCGTAATAAGGGAGATGAACATAGACTTGAAGCAGTCGAGAAGGTTTTCGACACCGATTTACAATGCTTTCTTACCAATAGTTTATAGAGTCGTATGTCAGAATCCTGAGCTTTACGCGCAGCTCCAAGTGCGTAATCCTCATGTTTTAGAAGTTCAGGAGAAGTTCATTTCTCAGGCGGTTAAGCTTAACGAGGAGACTCGAAACAAGAATGCTAAAGAAATAGTTAAGCAAATAGTGTCTTCATGCAAACACTTTATGACAACAGAATCGTCGACAACACTATTGTCTATGTCGGATAGAATGGTTTCTACTCTCCAAAGGGAAAGAAATATTCTTGAAAGCCTTATCGGCAGGAAAATTTGTTTAGAAAATATTCAAACAGGTAAGATTCATATCGGGGTGTTGAAAAAAGTTTCAGCTAATACGATAGAAATAGAAGAGAGCAAGAAGAAGGTTGTAAGCCTCAGCCTGTTCAACGTAACGCTCCTAGACGAGAAGGCTACGATGGAAGTGAGGAGAAGCATGTTCGGCGAGTCGAGCCTAGATTTCTCCGTAATGCTGCCCCTAGATTTTGACACAGAAACATGTAGGGAAATAGTTGAGAAATTCCTTACAGAGGCTTTCAAAATAGAGATTTTAGAAACATACGTGGGAGAGCAAATACCCGCCGGATTCAGAAGCATAACGCTACGAATACATTACCCTAAGGATGAGAATTCGAAGAACATTTATATGAAGACAGAGAATCTTCTTAAAAGGATTGGCGGAAAACTTAGATGAAAAACCTAATTCGCATAATGTGAGCGAAGTATTGCAGAATGAAGACTCTTTCTATATTCCTCTTGGCTCTGAAAAAGCTTTTTTGAAATATCTTTTGAAAGAAGGGAAAATGTATATTCTTTCAACATATACGCCGGTGGAATACAGAGGCATGGGCATAGCTTCAAGACTGATGGATGAGGCTATCAAGTTTGCAACCAAGAATAATCTGAAGATAGTGCCGGTCTGTAGCTATTCTCAACACTATATGAATAAGCACCCCGAGCTGAGAAAAATGCTAGAAAAGGAAGATCCAAAACAAGTATTTCTTGAGTTTTACTTTTAAACAATGCTTTCCAAAAAGTTTAAATAGGAAGAAAATGTAATGTATTGATACATTAATGAATTCGGTTGATGAGGAGTTTGATAAGTTAAAAGACCACATCAAAAACATTGTTGACAAGGTTTTAGAAGGTTTGAAAACTAGTTTTTCACAAGTCTACGAGATAGAGGGTAGAATATGGTCTGAAAAGAACTCTCTCAGACTATGGGAATTGCTTAAAGAGGTTAAGAATTCAAAGCATCGAGCAAGGGAGGAGGTTAAGAAATTAAGAGAAACCCTTATTCAAGAATTCAAAGACTTCAGGAAGAAGATCCATGCAGTATCTTTTGATAAGTCGGAAGACTTGGAGCATGTGGAGAATAAATTGTCGGAACTTTCGGAGTTCTTGGATAAGTGTTTAGACGAAGCTGGGGATAGATTGAGAGAGTTCACGGACAAGGCTGAGGAGACTGAGGATAAGATAAGGAGCAGAATAAAAGAGTTGAAGGGCGAGAGCGTTTCAGTAATGGCTTTCAAGGTTCCCGGCGGCGAGATAAGAATACCCGATATCGGGAGGCTTATAGAAAGCTCTCTTTCTAAGGCTTGGAGTGGTATGCCTTCGATGGTCGTCTCTTCAGTAAGGCTTCCCAAGGTTGATCTGGAGCTTATAGATGCTCTTGTCGAAGCGGGGATATTCAAGAGTAGGAACGAGGGCATTGCATTCTTTGCCCATAAAGGGATAGAAGCTAGTAGAGACTGGTTGAATAAGGTTAGGGAGAAGATTGAAGAAATAAAGAGGCTTCAGGAAGAGGCGAAGAGGGAGATGGAGAAAATGTTCGGCGAAGAAGAGAATTAGATTCACGTTTTATCAAAGACTTAAATACTCGTTAGAAATATTTTTACAATATGTATGTCCCTCAGCCTACAGATTCGTATTTTGAATTTTCCTCTCCGCCGTATCCTTTATCCGTAAAACATGCTTCAATAGAGGATTTGCTTAACGTTTCCTATTGGCTTTGGCGCCTCAATCCTTTATCAATGTTCCCAGTAATATTGGGTAGTGCTATTGAAGTATTGAAACAATCCATAATAGTTATTGCCATAATGTTCAGCTTGTCTCAATTAGCTGCATCAGGAGTCCTTGTAGAACTTGCTGAGAGTCTTAGTAAATTCGATTTTCTGAGAATTTTTCTCATGATTCCTCCAATTATTCGCATGCTTATTCCCGTGCTGCTTGCGACGATATCAATATATTATGTAACTTCAATTATTGCTGGCGGCTTTCTAAATTCTGCTGAATACGGTTCATACCTAAGACTGTTAAAACAGGGAACGATTTCTTTTAGAGATATCTTTGAAGAGATGAGGGTTAAATGGTTTAAAATGTCTTGGACAGTCTTCATTGTTGAAACTATTAAAACAGCACCCCTAATTATTGTAGCGCTTATAATCTTTTCCGATATAGTATATTTAGCATCTCATGCGACAGCAATGTTAACATTCTCAAGGTTTATTATTAGATGGGTACTGCTTATAATATTTGCAGAAATTCTCTTCATCGTCTTTTCCGTATTGACTCTCTATGCTTATCCTGCTGCAGTAGACGGTTTCTATGGTTTAACTGCAATAAAGAAAAGCGTTAACACCTGTTTTAAAATACCCGCAAGCACTTTCCTCTACTGTGTTTTAAGAGTTTTATCGAATGCATTAATAATCGGTATCTTGTTTGCAGCCGGCTTGCTAAGCATTCAATTTTCTTCAATATTAACCATTATTTTAAGTTTTCTTATTGTCCCCGTTTTCCACATACTTAAGACCGCTCTTTTTCTTAAGGCAAGGCCTGAGAATACAATAATCCCCCTTCCAATTGGACCGCCTGTTCTAGAAGACGTGTTTCCATACGTTTTGAATACGTGTCTCAGGAGGATAAGAAAAGGCTTCAGAGAATTCGTCCACTTCTTAGCTGAACCTCGAAACATAGTTTTCCATATTTTATCTGCAATGTCTCTGTTTCTTGGAGTCCTTTTAGGAAAGCAGATCTCGTCCTCTGGAATCAGGCAAGCGATTTATGCATTAGGCTATGTACCGGGCGAGTCAAATCCTATATTTAGAAACTTCCTAGGCCTGCCTTTTCTTGCTCTAGACATTTCTTTTCACAATTGGCAAGTTTCTCTTGCAACAGCTGCTTCCGGAATTGTTTTCACAATTCCTGCTTTAACAACACTATTCTTCAATGGTTTTATTCTAGGAGTTACAGAAGATATTGTTCAAAATACTACGATGTTCCTAGTAGCCGTGCTTCCTCACGGTATAATAGAGCTTCCGGCCTTCATAATATCTGGCTCAATCGGCTTGAACCTGGGCTTCAAATTCCTCAAGGCTTTGAAAAACAGAAACGTTGTTTCAAACGAGTCCTTCCATAAATGCTTAAAGGAAACGCTCTATATGGTTATCAGTCTAATCCCACTGTTTCTAATAGCTGGAATAATTGAAGCCTTTATTACTCCCCTAATAATGCGCATGTACGGTTGGACTTAGCTGGCCTTCATAAGAGTAGTATTAGTGTTCCCAAGAAAACTAGGGCTCCTGCAATTACAGTTTTTAACGAAACTTCTTCTCCCAAAACCAAGTAGGAGAGAACTATTATGAATAATATGCTTGTTCTGTCTATGGTTGCAACCCTAGAGGCTTCCGTAAGCTTTAAAGCTGCAAAGTAGAATACCCATGAAAGAGCACCGCTAATGCCACTCAATACTATGAAAAGCATGTCCCTCCTACTCAACTCTGTTATCTGAGAAGACTTTCCCAGCAGCATGATTATTCCAATCATGGTTAGAGCCATTATCACTGCTCTAACGCCTGCAGCAACAGTAGAGTCAACAGTCTTCAATCCGATCTTACCGAATATTGTTACAAGTGCTGCAAAAAATGCTGAGAGGAAAGCTAAAATAAGCCAAGTCCAATTTTCGAGTCCCATAGGCTTACTCCCATTCTAGTGGTATATTAGCTTATCCTCCTCAAAAAAGATAAGTATTTCTTGAGCTACTTCATTGGGCATGAGGAAATTACTGGTATTGACGCATGCAGCAGGTTTTAAGCATGATTACCTACCGGTTGCTGTAGAAACTTTAAGCAGGCTTGGAGTAGAAAACAGATTCGAAGTCTTCGCAACCGAAGATTGCTCTCCAGTAAACGAAAATAAGTTGAAAGATTTTTCCGCAATTCTCTTCATAACGAGTGGGGAGCTTCCCATGAACGACGGGCAGAAGAAAGCGTTAATAGATTTCGTTAAGACCGGAGGAGGCTTCATAGGCGTTCACAACGCTGCTGACACGTTCTATCAGTTTCCAGAATACGGTGAGATGCTCGGAGGATATTTTAAGGCTCATCCTTGGACTCAGGAGGTTGTAGTGAAGGTTGAGGATAATACTCATCCGGCAACTAAACATCTTCCCGAGAGGTTCCGCGTCAAGGAGGAAGTATACACTTTTAAAGACTGGAGCAGAAGTAGGACGCATGTCTTAATAAGCTTAGACAATTCTTCAGTAGACCTCAGCAAAGGAACTAGGGATGATTATGATTACGCTTTAAGCTGGTGCCATGATTATGGGAGGGGAAGAGTATTCTACACTGCTTTCGGCCACTTCTCGGAGGTTTGGGTTGAAGAGTGGTTTAGGAAGCATCTTGCAGGCGGGATATCTTGGGCTATGAGAATACTGTAGTTTTTATAAAAACTGAGCGGAAAAATATTATGCTTAGATTTCTTAAACTAAGAGCTTATTTTCTACTCCCCATCGTCACCGTGACGTGATGAATCGCACCATCGTTGAATACCGGTAGAACATTTCCTTCAACAGGCTTCCCGTCGACGGTTATCTGCTTAACCCCTCGGCACACGTGCTCCTCGTTCTTAACTTCTACAACGTACGTTGCCCCCCTGTAAACACGCGTAACCTTAAACCCTGACCACTCCTTGGGAATACACGGGTCAATTATTAAACCGTCGTAGCCCGGCCTGATACCGAGGATCCATTGAGTAATGGCTACGAGGTTCCAAGCCGCTGTGCCAGTCAGCCAAGAGTTCTTCGCCTCTCCGGGTGTAGGCGAATCCGGGCCTGCGATCATTTGCGCATAGACGTAGGGCTCGCAGCGGTGGATGTGGCTTATAGCCTCTCTCGCGGAAGGACATATCCTCTTGTAATAATCGAAAGCGTAGTCGCCGCGTCCAACAATCGTTTCAGCAATCATTATCCACGGATTAGTGTGGCAGAATACGCTAGCATTCTCCTTGTAACCGGGGGGATAGCTCGATATCTCTCCGAGATTCACGTAGTACCGGGTGTATGCTGGCTGGTGTAGAACTATGCCGTGGGGAGTGGCAAGATGCTTCCTCACCGAGTCTAGGGCCTTAACAGCCCTGCCATCCTCCAGTCCTATCCCCGCCATTACGCACATCCCCTGAGGCTCTATGTAAATGCGTCCCTCCTCACACTCCTTGGAACCAACCTTTGCTCCGAAGGCATCGTATGCTCTTAGGAACCAATCTCCATCCCAACCATGCTCCAAAACCCTCTTAGCCATCTCGTCCGCGAGCCTCCGGTATTTCTCAGCATCCTCCTTACGCCCAATACGTTCAGCTATGCTAGCCATCTCCTTGGCGGCCAGCGTGAACAGTCCTCCGATGAAAACTGATTCAGCCGTTTTACCATCCGTCCTGTCCGGAGCCGTCTGGAACGATTCCTCAGGTATTGTAGACATGCAGTTGAGGTTTAGGCAATCATTCCAATCAGCGTGGCCTATTAGCGGCAGGCCGTGTGGCCCAAGCCTATCCATAGTGTATTGCAATGCTCTCGTTAAGTGCTCGTAGAGAGGCTGCTCTGTGCCGGGAGTATTCTCGTAAACTACTTTCTCGTCTAGGATTGTGAAATCGCCTGTCTCCTTTATGTAAGCTGCGACTGAGAGGACAAGCCATAGTGGATCATCGTTGAACCCGCTGCCTATCTCCTTGTTCCCCCTCTTCGTAAGAGGCTGGTACTGGTGGTATGCTCCTCCGTCGAGCAATTGCGTCGCAGCCAAGTCGAGTATGCGCTCGCGAGCCTTATCCGGAATCATGTGTACGAATCCTAGAATATCCTGATTAGAGTCTCTGAAACCCATCCCCCTCCCTATTCCGGATTCGTATAGAGAAGCGCTTCTTGAAAGGTTGAAGGTCACCATGCACTGATACTGGTTCCATATGTTGACCATTCTGTTAACATCTTTGTCCGGTGTCTCCGCACGGTATTTTGAAAGCAGTCTTTCCCAGTGCCTGCGTAATTCTTGGAAGGACTCGTCCAGCTTAACGGGGTTTAGATATTGTTCGATCACTTTCTTTACACGCGTCTTGTTTATTACGTTGGGCGCGATGAATTTCTCCTCTTCGGGATTTTCTGAATAACCTAGTAGGAATATTATCTCACGTGATTCTCCAGGGGAGAGCCTAATCCTAACTTGATGGGAACCTATAACTGCCCAGCCGTGTGCAATGGAGTTTCTTGACTTTCCCTCTTCTACTGCCACAGGGTTTTCAAGTCCCCTGTATGGCCCGACGAATGCTTCTCTTGAAGTATCGAAGCCAGTTAAAGGCTCCGAGCAGGCGAAGAATGCAAAATGGTTCCGCCGCTCCCTGTAGCCAGTCTTATGGTATATAACGCTGCCCTCGACCTCCACCTCGCCGATGCTAAAATTCCTCTGGAAATTCGTCATATCATCTAAAGCGTCCCAGAGGCAGAACTCTACGTAGGAGAAGAGCTGGAGCTCTACTGGCTTGTTATTGTTATTCTTTATCTTCAAGCGCCAGACCTCTAGCGTCTGCCCTAAGGGTACGAAGTAAGTTACTTGGGTTTCAACCCCACGGTATGAGGCGCTTATGCGAGTATAACCGAGGCCGTGGCGGCACTCATAGCGGTCTAGAGCGCGCTTAACCGGCTGCCATGTTGGAGACCAGTACTCTCCCGTTTCCACATTCCTAATATAGACATATCTTCCAGGCTGATCTGCCGGGACGGAATTATAGCGATAGCGAGTAATACGTCTGTAGCGCGCGTCTCTGTAAAAACTGTATCCTCCTGCAGTGTTGGATATCATCGCGAAGTATTCTTCCTGACCAAGATAGTTTATCCAGGGTGTTGGAGTATCTGGCCTCGTTATGACATACTCGCGAGCCTCATCGTCAAAATAACCGTAGGACATGGTTCTTCCTACACTAATGTATTTATTAAGTTTTCACACTCTAAACCTGAGATTTTTCGTTTAAGATAATAGCGTTAGTAATGTTAGATTCTATTTCAATCACACAGTTCTTCTGCAAAAGAGAGAAGTATGGGATTAACGTTTACTCACTCCTTTCCGATCGAGTATTTCCTTCAAAATAGGAATTTCATTAATTTTTTCAGGAGTAATAAAATCCCGATAGATTCCTCTGGGCTTCTCTCTCTTTCTACTTATGCTTAAAACCCTAGATGGTGTTATTACGTAATCCATAGGCAGATCATACGGGGCGATTTCGAAAACATCTTTAACCAATTGGACATCATGTATCGTAGTAACTATGGGAGTATCCTCATCGACTTTTCGGTATTCTCTTGCTATTGCCCACTCCAACTCGGAGTATCCGCCGCCTTTCCCTATTCTCTCACCCTGCTCATTCACTACAACGCTTCCCGCAACAACTAGGTCTATCCTAGGGAGGTCCGAAGGCTTGATTTCCCTCCCGTGGATGAAGGCTCCCTTAATCGTTGAAGCAAAACCATAATCCTTCTTATCGATCCTAGCAGGCTCTAAGATTAGGAAACCGCTTCTAAGCCTCGGTGTAGGCATTATGAGAACCATATTGCTTAATAGTGCTAGTCTTCTAACAGATGCTTGTGGCGAATCGGGATTAACCTTAACAACCTGAGCGTTTTTCCATTCCCGGAGGTGCGTAATCATCGAAGCAGCTTTCTCGGCACCTATAAAATTCGGGATTCTTCCGAATGCTCCTGGGAAACGCGCTATCTTAAGCTCTTCCATTCTCCTCCACACTTCTTCCCTCAATTCCTGCTTGGTCTTATTCATGTGGAAAGCATGAGGTGCTTTGAGAAAAAGGTTTTCTGATTTTACGATACTGTAAGCAAAGGCTTATATGTTTTCTCAAATATCTTTAGATGAACAATGTTCATAGGCTTCTTAACCAGTGGGCAGCTCGGCGACTTGGAGAAAACGCTTGAATGGGCTGAGGTAAACAGCTTCAAATCTATTTCTATAGCTACAGGCCCTGGGAACACGTTTTTCAACGTGGAGGAGACTATTTCCGATCCTCGCGTGGTTAAAAATATGCTCGGCTCTTCGAAAACAATAATATCTGCAATTGGATTCTACGGTAATCCTCTAGACCCTATTGAGGAGAAGAGGAAGGTTGCTAAGGAATTCTTCAAGAAGATGATTGAGGCAGCTTACAAGATAGAGGTCCCAGTCGTAACCGGGTGGATTGGCCTCTATCCTGGCGGTGTTGAAGACAATATTAGGGAGATGA
>Ga0105158_1000426_pt1 | contig 18440 bp, 21 predicted proteins | sample LHCtaG_FD_81567 | JGI IMG/M metagenome (GOLD analysis project Ga0105158, IMG submission 81567) | Hot spring microbial communities from Little Hot Creek, USA to study Microbial Dark Matter (Phase II) - LHC4sed_matched | ecosystem: Environmental > Aquatic > Thermal springs > Hot (42-90C) >...
ATCAGCCCCGAGGCCCTCGGCTACGCGGAGCTCGTCGAGGAGCGCAAGGTGGCGGACGAGAAGATGGTGTTCGTCGAGGGGTGCCCCAACCCGAGGGCCGTCAGCATACTCGTCAGAGGCGGTGCTGAACACATAGTGGATGAAGCTGAGCGCGCAGTGCACGACGCGTTGAGCGTTGTGAGGAACGTGATCAGGGAGCCGAAGATCGTGGCCGGTGGCGGCGCCGTCGAGATCGAGTTGGCGATGAGGCTGCAAGAGTTCGCTCGTAAGCTGCCTAGCAAGGAGCAACTTGCGGTCATGAAGTACGCTGAAGCGCTCGAGGTCATCCCGTCGATCCTCGCGCAGACGGCAGGACTTGAACCGGTTGACGTGTTGACAGAGCTGAAGAAGAGGCACAGCGAGGGTGAGAAGTGGGCAGGGGTCGACGTGCTAGGGAGCAAGATCGACGATATGCTGAAGCTCAACGTGATAGAACCCGCGCTAGTGAAGAAGCAAGTGATAAAGTCGGCGACCGAAGCAGCGATCATGATCCTGAGGATCGACGACATAATAGCGGCTGCGCCGCCGAAGGAGAAGAAGGAAAAAGAGGAGAAGAAGGAGGAGGAAGAAGAGAAGAGTAAAACCAGCTTCGATTAAGGAAGGATAGTTAAGCTAGGCAGCCTTTTTATACCCTCCCTTTTTCCGGCCCCGCTGTGTCGGAGGAGTTCACTATCAAGATAGGTCCTCCCTGGCTAACTCGCTACGAGAAAGCGAGGATCATAGGCGCCCGCGCGCTCCAGCTGTCGCTCGGAGCCCCCCCGCTAATCCCGGTAGACGAGCTGAAGCTAAAAGATCCGATAGAGATCGCCGCGGTTGAGTTGCGGTACAAACTTCTTCCCATGGTGATAAGGAGGCGGACGCCTGGGGGCAGGTATCAAGACATTCCGTTGAAGTACCTCGAGCTGCGCTGAAGCGCTACTCCCTTTTGCACACTTTCAGCGAGGATTTTGCGACCTCTACCTCCATAACGTCGCCTATTGTCGGGCGTGCTGCGAGCCTTTCCCACTCGTCTTCGGTTAAGTAGAGGGAGAGCCTGGGCAACCTGGCTTTGCCACCACCCCCGAAGAAAGGCATCGCTTTCAAGAGCTGCGATATGACCGGCGCCAGCTCTCGGGCGAGCTCCGACTGCTCCGCGGGAACTATCACGGTGCTGGGGGTTTCCCTCTCTTCGGTCAAATCGACCTTTACTACCCGCTCACCCCAGGGTGTGTCGACTATCGAGATGTTCGTTACAACAGCTCTAAACTTCACGCTCTCCCCACCGCTTACCATGGTCGCACTACGTGCTGCGGCGCCCTTTTATGCATATTTCTTGCAAAGGCCGCGGTGGTTTTATAAGTAAGGCGCGCGCTGCAACCTGGGACCGGAATGTACGAGTTCGACGAGTGGTTGCGCCGCACACGACGCCTGTTTGAGGAGTTCGATAAGCTCTTCGACGAGCTGATGAAGGAGAGCCTAGAGGCTTTCGGAGGCGGTAAGAGGAAAGTGATGGGGCCATTCTACTACGGCTTCTCCGTTACCATAGGCCCCGATGGAGTCCCACGAATCAGGGAATGGGGCAACATCAGGCCGAGCTTTGGGACGAGACCTCGCATTTCTGAGGCGGTAGAGCCTTTCGTGGACGTGATAGAGGAAGAGGATGTGATCAAGATCGTTGCCGACATGCCCGGCGTTGAGAAGGAGGACATAAACGTAGAAGTTACAGAGACCGAAGTTAAGATGACAGCTGAAAGAGGCGAGCGCAAATACTTCAAGATCGTAAAGTTACCGGTAAGAGTTAACCCTGAAACAGCAAAGGCTAGTTATAGGAACGGAGTGTTAACGGTAACAATAGAAAAAATCGAAAAAGAGAAGAAACCTAGCGGAGTGAAAGTGAAGGTTGAGTGAAATTAACCTTTCCCTCTTTTTCTATTTTATCGTTAACACCTTGTTCTCACTTCCCTCCTTATTTTCCGCCTTTCGCCTGGCAGTCTTTACCACAGCAAAAGATTAAAAAATCCGGGGGGCAGGGGCCAGCGAAAAGCGCGGGGCTGAGAAAATGGCTGCGGAAGAGAGTAGCATCTTAGTGGGTCAGAAGCCCGTAATGAACTACGTGCTGGCAACAGTCATTCAGTTCAACCAGGGAGTTAAGCGCGTATCGCTGAAAGCGAGAGGTAGAACTATCTCCAAGGCGGTCGACGCCGCTGAAATAGTGAGGACGCGCTTCCTCCCAGGGAGCGTCGACATTGCGGCGGTTAGGATAGGGAGCGAGAAAGTAGGAGAGCCCGGAAAGGAGAGGGTAGTATCCACGATAGAAATAGTTCTAGAAAAGAAGTAAAACGACGGCCATCGCTGCCTCAATTCATTTTTTGTGCGAGCATTTTAAAAGAACTTCATTCGCCCTTAGCCCAGAGCCCGTAAACCGCTGCCCAGAGAGACGCCACAGACGCGGCAGATAACGCTAGGGAAACTCCGGTTAAACCGTCGCCTGCCACGCTCAACAAGTAGACGTTCAGCAGCAGAGTCGAAGCGACGTACGCGGTGAGAGCTCGGAGAGCTCTTAGCTGCTTCTTCAGCTCTCCCCCCCTTAATGCGATCGTCGTTGCGACCGTAACCGCCAAACACAGTGCAGAATTCGCGAGCGCGATCGCCCCTATCTCAGGGGGGTTCAACATCATTCCACCTCAATGAAACCGGGTTTGCGCTCCAAGTTCACGATCGGAAGGCAAATCCACCCCGCCCTGATGCCGTCGCTGATCTCAACGCGCTCACCGCTCTCGTCCACCTTCACCATTAAGTACTTCCCTCTCAGGGGTTCGTCAACCTCGACGTAGTACAGTAGGGGCACCCCGTAGTACTTGTAATAGTCCCGATACGTGGCCAGCAAGCCGTAGTAGTGCTTCCCCCCGTGAGCGAAGTGCACTATGTAGACGCCTCCCCCCATGCTCACCATGCTCGACGCTAGCCTAGCCAGATCCGCGATGCTGGCCAGTTTGACCCCGAGCGCCTTTTCCTCAATCAACCCTCCCTCACCTGGGTCCGGACTCTCGTCACTCTGTCTACTATCACCGGCTCCCCCTTGCGCACACTCCTCAGGGTTTCCAAATCGCTGTACGCCTTCCCGATGAGCGTCGACTTGAAGCGGAGTTTCTCAACGGGGCTCAACACGACCGCGATGCTGTTCGTGTAAGGTATCACGAGCACGTCGCCGGGCTTGGCGGAAACGTAGAGGTCCTCCAGCAGGACGCGGACGCCCAACGTGAAGTAAACCGCGTAGGAGTCCAGCGTGTACGCCCTAGCCTTAGCTGGTAGGATCGCCGAAATTATCTCGTAGTTCAGCGGTGCCCAGTCCCGGTATATCTCGGCCTCTACGAGCGTGGTGCCGTTCAATCGCTTAACCGCGATGCATAGGTTCGGCATTGTGGAAAGTTCCCTCGCAGGCGTTTTTAACGGTTTCCGTAATACTCCACGACAGGTTGCAGGACGACTCGTAAACTCGCTACCGCGAAAAATATATACTCAAGAGGCTCAGGCAAACCGATGGGCATCTCGCTCTATGAATTTAAGGATCCTAAGGAGGCTTTGAAAGCTCTCGAAAAGAGGCAGAAAGAACTGATAAAGGAATTGGAGGAATTGATAAAAAAGAGGGAAAGTGGGGAGATTAGCGAGGAGGAGTTTCACGTTCAGAAAACTAAGCTGGAGAGAGAGTACGTGGAGGTGATGGATCGCTTGGCCCAGTTGAGGTTCATCATCGGCGGGGGCATCTGAATACTTTCGGGTACCTAACATTAAGATCGCTTTATATAGATCTCTTCGGACGAAGATAGCGACAAAACGCCATGGGAGGAGCTGCGCTTGACCCAAGGAGAGCTCTCGCGGCTTACGGCGAGGATTACGGCACCAGGTACTTCAAGTACGGCCCCCTCGTAGAGCAAAGGCCGAGGATCGTCGAAAGCGTAGGCTTGTTTCTCGAAGAGAGCCACCTCTTGAAGATGTTCGGGATAGAGAAGCACCTCGTAGTGGGCGACGAAGTGCGGAAGTTCTTGGGAGCGAAGAGCGCGCTAGCGAGAAGCGTGGTATACCCGCTTACGGATGGCGAAGTGCGGCGGGACGACGAGAGAGCTTGGCTCGTGCTAGCGGAGCTTACGAGGAAGGGCTTCGAGCAGTTTAAAGGGTTGAGAGAGAGCAGGAAAGACTTCGACGGTTTTTACGTGACCGCTGCTTTATCGGCGATAGCCCCTGAGTACATGCGCGAAGAGCTGTTGAAGATCCACGCGAAGGTCGACAACGAAACGGGTTTGGTGAAGGCATTTACGGTGATCCCTCAGCCCTTGGCGGTCGCCATAGCCGAGAAAGAGATATCGTGCGCCGTCGTCGAGTCGGGCCACGGGAACACGCAGATTACGCCGATCCACACGTACCCGATCAGGGAGGCCGTCGTAGCGCTCTACAGGGGCGGTGCCGAAGCTGACGCCATAGCGGCTGAAGTGCTCAAAGACCTCGGATACGGGGACCTCGCTAGCGACGAGGCTGCTGTGAGGAGGTTTAAAGAGGAAACCGGCCTCATCCCTCTCGAGCTGGACGAGGCCATAAGGAAGGCGAAGGAGAATCCAGAGAGGTTCAGGTGCCGAGTCAGGCTGTCAGCGCTAACTGAAATAGATTTGGAGGACAAGGGATGGTACAGATTCCTCATCGGCGAGGTCGTCTTCAATCCGGCTCACGAAGTGTTTGAGAGCTATAGGAAGAAGGGTGTGCTAAGTATACGGGATGCCAGGTTGGGCGAGGAAACCTTGGAGGGCTCGCTCCCCCTCGAAGAGGCTTTGCTCCGCTCCATCAGGAAAACGCCCACCGCTCTCCACGACACCCTCCTCAGCAAGATAATACTGAGCGGGGGCAACTTCCAGTGGAAAGCGCCCGAAAACCTCAAAGATGCGGCTGTCAGCGCGCCGGCGAAGGTCAAGCACCTCCTTAGCAAGCGACTAGGGGGCGGCGTGAGCGCAGAGGTTCGGTTGACGCAGGATCCGCAGTTCTCCGTGTGGAAGGGCTGCGTGGTGTGGAGCTTAGCTCTCCCGGAAGACTACCTGTGGAACGAGAAAAGGGGGGAGGGATGGTTCAAGAGGGGGGTGCACTACTGACTGTAAACCGCGCAGCTGATGCTGTGAAGCAGCTTTTCGCTCAGCTCGGTTACGCGGAAGTTGAACCACCAAAGGGGGTCGATCTAGCGTTCAAGAAAGGCAACCGCATTATCGGGGTTAATCTGGTAAAGTTCTCAAGAAGCGTTGTAAGGGATAGGAGGTTTATCCGGAGCGAAATCTACAGATTGCTCAGAGAGAAACCATGCGACGAAGTGTACATCGCCGTGGAAGGGATCAGCTTCGGAAGGTTGCCTCCTCCCTACGAGTTTAGGGAGAGCGGGATAGGATTGGTGGAGATTGGTGGGTCCTCAGCGCGAATCGCGATACCGGCAGCGCCACTCCGCGGAGAGAACTTCGGACTCGCGCCCGAGCGGTCTAGTCCAGCTGGCGCGGAAGCTAGCAGCGCGGCTCAGCTGGCGGAAATCGTAAGAGAGCTAAAGGCGCTGCTTAAGGAACTGAAGAGGGGCGAGCTGATTAGCGAGACGCTCGAGGTTGCGAGTTCGCGGGCGCCGGTCAAAATCGAAGCTGCTGAGCGGGCAGAGGGCGGGGCCAGCGAAACGGGGGAGGATCTCGGGCGCTTGCTAGCAGTGGACTTCGTAAAGGACAACCCGTGGCTTAGTATTTTAAGGGAGAGGAAAGTGGAAGGCTAAGGGCGTAGGGGGTAGGCGATGCCCGCTTCCGGCCGGAGCGCGTTCTTCGATGATCTCGAAGAGCTTCTTAAGGACCTCTTAAAGGATAACCCCGAAGCGAGAAGGCTCGCGGAGAGGCTCCTCAACGCTTACAAAGAGCGCGGCGTAAAGGGTTTGAGAGAGGAACTGCGGGCGCTAACTGAAGAGGCGGCAAAGCATGGCTCTGAGGGTCAAGAGGATTGAAGTCGAAGGGTTTAGGGCGTTCCGAGACAAGCTGGTAGTTGAACTGGGGGAGCGCTTCACGGTAGTGCACGGCCCTCCCGGTTCCGGGAAAACTTCGCTTGTGCGGGCTCTCGAATTCGCTCTCTTCGGCGAGACGCGGGAGGTGGCTTCGCGCCTCATGCGGAAAGAGGACCTCGTGAACGACTTCTGCGACAAAGCTAGGGTCGCCGTCGTTTTAGTCGGAGAAAAAGGGGAAATCCTAGTCGAAAGGACTCTAACGAGGGGTGGGGCGAGCAAGCTTAGGGTGGTGGAAGGGTCCAACGAATTTTACGACGGGCTCGGAGAACAGCATTTGCGCTCCAAGCTGGCCCTGACCCTGGACGACTTCGCGTGGGAAGTCGCTGTCGGGTATCAAGAGTTGCAAGCCCTCGTCCACACCTCCCCGAGCGTAAGGAACCGCATCCTCGACGAGCTGCTCGGGTTGGCGGAGATTAGGAGATTGTACAGAGAACTTAGCGGGAAGGAGCTGAAGGGGTACCTGGAAGCTTTGCGCGACGAACTAGCAAAGCTGGGCGGGGAAGAATTGCTGAGAAATTATGAACGGCTAAAAGCGAAGTATAGGGAGGTGGTATCCGAAAGGGACGCGATAGTCCGCGAGCTTGAGAAGCTCGAAGCGAGGAAGAGGGTTCTAGAGGAGGAGCGTGACATCCCGCAGGCTCGCGCTGCTGAAGTGAGCTCACTGGTGGAGGAGAGGGGCAAGCTGAAGACCATGCTGCAAAGCCTAGGAGACGAGAAGCTGGCTAGGATGCCCGCGGTCGACGAAAGCTACGTTAAAGAGTTCGCTGAGAGGTTTAAGGAGGAGCTCGCAGAGGTTTTGGAGATGCTCTACATGGGGGAAGAAGCCGAGAGAGTGAGGAACATGGATGTGACGGAGCTAACTGCGCTTTTGGAAACTTATAAAAACCTCTCCGATAAGATGAAAAGCTGTATAATTAAAATGGAATATGAAGTGAAAGATGTTTATAACGAAATAAAAAGGTTAGAAGATTATATAAATAGTTTAGAAAATGATATAGCGGAGATTGAAGCTAAAATTAACGAGTTAGAACCGCTAAGGTCGGAATACGACGCGCTGGTGAATAAGTACGGGGACTCGGCGGCTGTGACGAAGAAGATAGCTCAGTTAGAGGTTGACGTGAGAGCTTTGCAAGCGGAAGAGGGGAGGCTGCGCTGCGCACGCGATCTCCAAGAGGAAGCGATCCAGCAGCTCAAGGAGCGGGGAGCAGCCACGTGCCCTGTTTGCGGAAGCGAGATTTCTGACGCGGCGGCGCTACCTAAGGTGGAGCCATTGGAAGCCCTTAGGTTGAAGAGAGAGAGACTTGAGCGGCTGCTCCAGGACCTTAAGGAGATCGAGCGCAAGCTCAGGAAGCTGGAGCCAGAGCTCAAGCTCCTCGACGACTACGAGAGTAGGCGAGAAAGTCTCTCTAGGGCTCTCGACGAGCGGCTCGAGGAGCTCCACGAGCTAAGGGTTAGCGCCGAGGAGCTGGAGGAACGGTTGCGGGAAGTTAGACGGCGCGTTGCCGAGCTCGCGAAGACCTATGGGCAGCTCGACAGCTACTACAAAAGGCTGCGTTATGCCGAGCTTCAGGAAAGGCTCAAAGAGCTCGAAGCTGAGATAAGGAAGCGCGGTTATGACGAGCAGAGATTGGCTCAGATAAGCAAGGAGCTGGACGAAGTGAACAGGAAAATATCGTCGCTGAAGGCGAAGTTGGAATTGCTCGAAGCTTCAGAGAGGCAGATCGCTAGGGACCTGAGCGCGTTGGAGGTCAGCGTGAAGAACTTGAGGGACGTGAAAGAGAGGGAAAGAGGGATCGCGGCATTGTACAGCAACCTCATGGCCGTTAGGAGCGCGTTAGCGGAAGCCCACGTTAAGCTGAGGCAAAGGCTCGTGGAACGCTTATCCGAAGCGGCTTCGTGGATCTTCGCCAAGCTGGAGAGGAGCGGCGAGTACGACGCCGTAGAGATCCAGGTTCAGAGCGCGGGGGCCCGCGGCAAGCGCGGTCACTACGTTTTCAGAGCTCGAAGGGGGGCGGATGGCAACTACGTTCCGGCCTTCACCAGGATGAGCGATGGGCAGCGGAGCCTGCTGGCCTTATCCATCCTGCTCGCGCTCAGGCGGTTAAAACCCAGAAACCTTGCCGTCTTGATCCTAGACGAGGTTGTGCCCAACGTCGATGAAGATACGAAAGTGGCGGTCGCTAAATTCTTGGCGGAAAGCCTGTCAAGCGACCTCCAAGTAATCTTGACTACCCAAAGCAGGCGGGTCGCTGAAGAGCTGGGTTCAACCGCTAAGTTGGTCACGCTCGGGGGAGCGGGCGCCGCGAAATTTTATTAACTCCCGCTTGAGAGCCCGCGAGAGCGCGTATGGTTAGGGTTTACGTGTGCAACTTCTGCGGCAGGGAGATCCAGCCCGGCACCGGCATGTGGTACGTGAGAAACGATGGAACGATCTTGAGGTTCTGCTCAAGCAAGTGCTTCAAGAACGCGTTGAAACTAGGCCGCGATCCAACTAAGCTCAAGTGGACGAAGCTGTACGGTAAGAAGGGTGCTGCGCGCATTTTGATGTCCCGAGGGGGTTAGCCACCTCTCCCCTCCCCTCAAGAAGCTTAGCCTGAAAAAGGCCGCGCGCCGAAGGTTACGCGCCTACGCGCAAACAACGCGCCGAACGGTTCCCGAGTAGCGCGAGCCACGGCGCGTAAGAAACCCCGCCCGCACCCGCAAAACCTTTAACCCCCCGATTTCCCGGTTGCAGGCGAGCCCCGGTCGTATAGCCTGGCCTAGTATGCCGGCCTAGCGCGCGTCGCGCTCGGCGCGTGCGCCGAAGTCGAGCCGGAGAACCCGGGTTCAAATCCCGGCCGGGGCGCCACGGCGCTTCTGCGCCGGTATCAGGTTGGAAGGCGCCTTGCCACTCATCACGACCTTCGCCTGGCGAGGTGGGCTCCTGCCGCTCCCTGAGGGGGCAGGGGTGGGCAGCGAACCCTTAGTGCTCAGGAGCGCATACTTGGTTGTCTACCGCTCCCCCTCAAAGCGGCGGCTCATGCCGGGCTATCTTCTATGTCGAGGGTTATCGTCGTGAGCTCTTCAGCTAACGTCGCGCCGTAGTCTTCGAGGAGGATTACCGCGGCTGCTTTGGGCGGTATGACGCCGCGCTCGGTGATGATCGCGTCGATGTAATCGGGGGGCGTTACGTCGAAAGCTGGGTTGCGGACCTTGAGATTGGGGTGGCGGGATAGGAGGTCGAGGGGCACCACTTCCTCCGCCCCCCTCTCCTCAATCGTTACCAGCTCGCCGAGTATCGTCGCTGGGCTGAACTTGTAGGTTTCCGCCGCCACGTAAAACCGGGTATTGGCTTCGTGGGCGGCGAGGGCTATGAGCGATGTGCCGATTTTGTTGATCACCGCCCCGTTAGCCGCAACGGTATCTGCCCCCACCACGACTTTGTCCACCTCTCTCATCACGAACCTGGCAGCCGAATCGGGTATCAGCGTTACCGGTACCCCGCTTTCCGCCAGCTCGCGGTAGGTTAGGAGGCCTTGGAATTTCGGTCGAGTTTCCGTCGCGTAAACTTTGATCCTCTTCCCAGAGCCGTGGGCGGTTTTAAGTATCGCTAGGGCTGCCGAGCTGTTGCAGTGGGTCAGCACGGTGTCGCCGTCTTCGATGAGCCTGGAGCCTATCTCGCCTATCACCCTGACGGCGTTCAACGAAGCTTCGACGAAGGAGTCCGCCGCGCTCACAGCCGCAGCTACTGCTCCTTCGAAGCTTCGCGCGCGCTCAACCCTGTTCAACACGTACCTCAACGCGTTGTGGAGGGCTACAGCCGTCGGTCTAGTGGAGCCGAGCACTTGAGCCACCTTCCGCATGTAGCTCTTGAACCCGTTCACGTCGTTTCCGCTGTACTTTAGAGCGGCGACCTTCATAGCGTAAGCTGCCGTTCGCGCTATCCTGCCCGCGCCCCTAACTCTCATGCTCTTAATCAGGTCTGCAACCCGGTAGATCTCAGCCGGGACGCTCACGCTCGACCACCTCGACGAGCCTCCTAGCGCAGGACACGGCGTCCATCGCGGTTGGCCAGCCGTAAACCTCCTTAACTAGCAACAGCGCGGCCTCGGGCGCGACCACGCCCCTCTCAGTCACTATCGCGTCGATGTACCGGGGCGGAGTCACGTCGAAGAGCGGGCACTTCGCGCTCACCCCCTTCACGCGCTCCAAGCCCAGCAGGAGCGCCGCTCCCTCAACGACGGGCAGCCTTACGAGCTCTCCGAACACCGTCTCTGTGCTGAACTTGTGGGTTGTAGCGATAACGAACGTCCTGACGCGAGCTTCGTGGGCGGCGAGGGCTATGAGCGATGTGCCGATTTTGTTGATCACCGCCCCGTTAGCCGCTATCGCTTCAGCTCCGACCACCACCACATCGACATCCTTCATGAAGAACCTGGCAGCCGAATCCACGATGAGCTCTGTCTCGAAGCCCAGATCGCTAAGCTCCTCAGCCATCGCTACCCCCTCGCCTCCCGGCCTAGATTCCGTGACGATCGCCCTAACTCGCTTACCCTCGCTTTTCAGCCTACTGAATAAGGCTTTCACCGATTTGCTGTAGGAACAGGTCATAATCGTGCTCCCGTCCCGCACCCGCCGCGCACCTAGCGCTGCTGCGACTGCGATAAGGTTTTCGAGCTCCCGCTTGAGGGCAGCAGCCTCCGTCGCAAGCGCCTTAGCTACACCCTCCTTCGATTCGCCAGCCCTTACGAGCGCTTCGGCCCTCTCCACCAGCCGCTTTGCGACGTTGAGCGATATTACGGAGGTTGGCCTCGTGTTTATTAAACCCTCAATGAGCGCTAGGACAGAGCGCACGGCCTCCGAAAGGTTTCCAGCGTCGCTAAAGCACCTAACCACAGCATCCGCGACGGCGAATGCCACATCCGTGGAGCTGTAGATCTTGAATCCCCCCACATCCTTCAGCAACCTCTCCAGCACCTCCAGCATCTGGCGCCGAATTCTCCGTTGGCATTTTTTAAGCGTTGCTTAGCCGACCCCTTTACGGTTTACGGGCGAAGATCAGGTAGCCTGTGTGACCCACCATCCTCATTTCCGGGCGGGTCTCTCCGCGCAGCACTTTGTACTTCCTGAGGAGCAGCTCCTCTGCCTCCACCATCACGAAGCCCACCCCCCTCGCTTTCTCAACGGTCCTCTCCAGCTGGTTTACTGTGGGAACGAAACACGCTAGAACGCCTCCGCTGCGTAACGAGGCGAACGCGTGATTGACCACCTCCCACGGATCCGCCATGTCTAGAACCACAGCATCCACCTCACGCTCGTCTATGCCCTCGCGCACGTCTTTGTTCTTGAAAACGACGTAGCTATCTACGCCGAGCGCCGCGACGTTTGTTTTCGCGAGCTCAAGGAACTCGCGCCTAATTTCATACGTGTAAACAGTGCCCGAGGGTCTTACCGCGTGAGCCAGGATCGCGGTCAAGAAGCCGGATCCGGTGCCGGCCTCCACGACGCGCGAGCCCGGCCCGATGCCAGCCTTCAGGATTATCAACGCGGCATCTTTGGGGTATATGACTTGGGTGCGGCGCTCAAACGCGCTGTACACGATGTCGCAGAGGGTCGGTCTCATGAGCTTGCACTCGATGCCTAGATGGGTTCTCAACGACTCGCCGTAGGCTTTGCCGATGATCTCGTCCGCGGAAATCACGCCCTCGTTGAAGCTATACTTAGCGCCTTTGCGTACCTTGACCACGTACCAACGCCGATCGTTGAAATACAGCAGCACGAAATTCCCGTTTTGGACTGCCAAGCCGGTGGCACCAGAATCGCCGCCGTCTCAGCCTTTTTAACCTTCTACGGAAAAAGCGTAGCTGCTCATGAGAGGTTGCCGGGTGGCCTGCACCGGTGCCTTTATAAAAGGTTCCATCGCACCTACCCAGAAAAATGGGCGATGATGGGTGAGCGACATGTCGAGTGAGAAACCATTTTACGTGAGGTTCGTAGTGCCGCCCGAGCTAGCTGAGAGAGCTTATGAAGCCATAAGTGAAGCGAGAGAGACCGGGAAGATAAAGAAGGGCACGAACGAGACTACCAAGGCCGTCGAGAGAGGATTAGCGAAACTCGTGTTGATAGCCGAGGACGTAGACCCCCCCGAGATAGTCGCACACTTGCCACTCCTCTGCGAGGAAAAGGGTATACCCTACGTCTACGTGCCCTCAAAAGCGAGGCTCGGTAAAGCTTGCGGGCTAGAGGTGGCGGCAGCTTCAGCCTGCATAATAGAGCCTGGGGGAGCTGCTAGCTTAGTCGAAGAAATAGTGAAGCAGGTCAATGAGATAAAAGCCAAAGCTGGGATAAGTAAGTGAAAGAGGTAAGTGAAAGGTTAGAAATAACATCCATAATCTTTATTTGAATTCTTGGCTTGTCAATCGCGCTAGCGGGCAGCGAACTCGTGCGGCGACGAGCTCGCGGCAGCTGAGCGGAGCGTAAATTTGAAGAGGAGTCGTGCACCGCCTCTCGCGTGAGCTCGAAGCAGAAGTGGAGTGAACCTGCCGATAAGTGGAGCGACGCAACGCCGGCTGAGGTGATCCAGATAATCGGCAGGACGGGAGTTGCTGGGGAAGTGATCCAAGTGAGAGTCAGGGTTCTCGAAGGGCCGGACAAGGGCAGAGTCCTCACCAGAAACGTGAAAGGGCCTGTGCGGTTGGGCGACATGCTCATGCTGAGAGAAACGGAGCGCGAAGCCAGGAAAATTACGGCCAAGTAGCTAGCCAGCGCTCTAAGACCCCGGTATTGCCGGGAGAATACTTTCGTTGCACTATTCAAGTAAAGGTTTTCTCCACTACTAAGGAGTTCTTACGACGTAAAGCGATGGTGGCTAGCGAGCTGGCGAGAACCCTCCTAACGCTGAACACCCACGTCCCCGTAATAGTGCTACAGGATATGAAAACTCCGATGAAAAGTTCTTTGGGAGAGCTCGTGCTGAAGAAGGGCGTCAAACTGGAGCTCCCCCTCGGCGAGGCGATCCCCCTCATAGAGCGCAACGTTGTGAAAATAAACCCAGAGGGCTTGCCCTCGCTCCGCGAAATGAACAAGATACGCTGGATGGAGAGCAGAGATCCGAACGTTGTCCAAAAGCTTGATGAGGATTTCTACGTGAAGGCTCGACTGTTCATAATGCTTATGGAATCGGAAAGTCAAGATCGAAGGGCTATAGATTTAGCAAAAGCCATGCTTCTTGACATCATAAAACTTCGATTGCAGAAAATTCTGAAAGCTGTGACAGCGAATCCCGAGCTGAACAGGGATTTTGCCGAAAAGTTGACGATAGAAGAGCGGGCGCTTTACGCCGCCCTGTGCAGGTGCGTCAAGATGTGGTATTCGTCCATGCTCGAATTCGTGGAAAGGGGTGATCCGCTTGCCCGAGAGCATCGAAGTAGTTGAAGCTGTAAATATTTCTGATAAGTTCGTTGAATTCTTCAGATCATTCAAAGATGAGAAGGGGGAGTACAAGTACAGGCAGCGCGTAGCGAGGATGGCGCTCGAGGGCAGCGTGTCGCTCATAGTGGATTTCGACGACCTGTTAATCTTCGACGCGGCATTGGCTGAAAAGGTCGTAGAAGAGCCGATCACGACTTTGAAGGCCGCTTCCGAGGCGTTGAAAGAGGTGATGAAGATAGAGAGCATGGAGTACGCATCAAAGGTTCCAGAATTTTTTGTTAGAATAAGGAAATTACCCGATAGCTTAAAGGTGTCGATAAGGAGGATAAGAGCCGTCCATTTGGGTAAACTAATAGCTGTTGAAGGCATTGTAACTAAAATATCTCCGGTGAAACAATTATTAAAGGAAGCTGTTTTTAGGTGTAAAGAATGCGGAGAAGAGGTGGCGGTACCTCAAAGAGGAGAAGGTTTTGAAAAACCTGCTGTCTGCCCAGCGTGCGGAAACGAAGGTGGCAGGAAAAAGAAGGGCGATTTCGAACTTGTGTTGGAAAAATCGAAGTTCGTCGATTGGCAGAAGTTTGTGCTGCAGGAGAGACCTGAAGAGCTGCCCTCGGGTCAGCTCCCCCGTTCCATCGAAGTCGTAGCTACCCACGACCTCGTTGACGTCGTCCGCCCCGGCGACAGGGCGGTCGTGACGGGCGTCCTGGCCGTTGCGCCGGAGAAGGCTGCGAAGGGTCAGCCGCCCGTATTCCAGGTCTACCTGGAAGCCAACAACATAGAGGTCGCGTCAAAGGAGCTCCTGGACGTGGAGATAACGCCTGAGGACGAAAAGAAGATCCTGGAGCTTTCGAGGAGACCCGACATACGAGAGCTGATCGTCAACTCGATCGCCCCCTCGATATACGGTTACAAGGAGATCAAAAAGGCCATCGCCCTCCTGCTATTCGGCGGCATGCCGAAGGTGCACCCGGACGGCGTGAGGGTGAGGGGCGACATCCACGTGCTCCTCATCGGCGATCCCGGAACCGCGAAGTCGCAGCTGCTCAGGTACGTCGCCTCCGTGGCGCCGAGGGGCGTGTACACGAGCGGCAAGGGCAGCACTGCCGCGGGGCTGACCGCGGCGGTGGTTCGCGAGAAATCCAGCGGGGATTTCTTTCTGGAAGCCGGTGCGCTGGTTTTAGCTGATGGGGGCATCGCGTGCTTGCACCCGTCTTCGCTCGTGAGCACGAGGAACGGCGAAGTGGAGATAGAGAAGCTGTTCGCGGAGGCCCAATCTTTCAAAGCGTTTTCGAAGGGTGAACTGGTAGAAGTGAGTCCGTTGAAGGGGGTTGAAGTCGCCAGCCTGAGCGCTGGATCGTTGGGGGTCGCGAGAGCGGTGTTGGCGAGAAGAAAGTGGTGGGAAGATCGCATCTTGGAGCTTCGCTTCGAGAACGGGAGATCCCTGACGGTGACGCCCGACCACCTCCTCCTCGATGCAGAGGAGATGAGATGGGTAGAGGCTGGGGCGCTCAGCACCGGAAGGAGAGTCCTGGCGAGCAGTGGGGGTAAACTTACTAAGTTGAGGGTGGTCTCCGTGAAGGAGGAAAGGTACGAAGGTTACGTGTACGACCTTTACGTGCCTGGCGCGCACAACTTTGTCGCGGAAGGCGTGGTGGTACACAACTGCATTGACGAATTCGACAAAATGGATCCAAAGGACAGGGTCAGCATACACGAGGCGATGGAGCAGCAAACAGTCTCCATCGCGAAGGCCGGCATCGTCGCCACGCTTAACGCCAGGGCTTCCGTGCTCGCCGCCGCGAACCCAGCCTTCGGTCGCTACTTGCACAACAGACCGGTCACTGAGAACATCGACCTACCACCCACGATCCTATCGCGCTTCGACCTCATTTTCGTCATAACCGACGTTCCGAATCCGGAAAGGGACAGAGCTTTGGCGGAGCACGTCGTTGACTTCCACCGCCAGCGCTACCCAGAATCTCTCGACCACGTGATGCCGCGCGAGCTGCTCAAGAAATACATTGCTTACGCGAGGAAGTACTGCCGGCCGAAGTTGTCGGAAGAAGCGAAGAACAAGCTGGTCAACTTCTACGTGGAAATGAGGTCGAAGAGCCAGGGTGCGGATTCGCCTATAGCGATAACGCCCAGGCAGCTGGAAGCCCTTATCAGGTTGGCAGAAGCTCACGCTAAGATGGCTCTCAGCGACGTTGTCACCGCGGAGGATGCTGAAGCTGCCATCGAATTGATGATGCACTTCCTGAAGAGCGTCGGCTACGACATCGAGACGAAGAGCATCGACATCGACATCGTCATGACCGGGCAGCCGAAGTCGCAGAGGGACAAAGTGCTAATGGTTATAGAGTTGCTCAAGAAGATGATCGAGGAAAATGGGGGTGAAGCTGTGAAGCGCGAAGAGTTCGTCGCGAAGGCCGCGGAGAGGGGTCTTGAGGAGAACTTCGTTAGGAAGGTGCTGGACCGCCTTTACGACAGCGGGGAGATAATAGAACCGAAACCGGGCTACATACTGCTGCTTCGCACGCGGTAGCCGAGCATGAGGGTCGAGGAACTCGCGCTTCCCGAGAGCGCCAAGCAGGCGCTGCTCAAGAGGGGGATACGCGAGCTCTTCCCTCCGCAGGAGATGGCGGTGCGCGCGGGGCTCCTCGAAGGCGCGAACCTAGTGGTCATGGCCCCTACGGCTTCGGGGAAGACGTTGATGGCCGTGCTCGCAGCCGCTGCGCAGCTGACCTGCAAAGGAGGCAAGGTCCTTTACCTAACACCGCTGCGATCTCTCGCCTCGGAGAAGTTCGAAGAACTATCTGATATTTTCGGGGAACTCGGGTACAAGGTGGCGCTGAGCGTAGGCGACTACGACTCAAGCGACGAGTGGTTGGAGAGGTACGACTTGATCGTGACGACGAATGAGAAGGCTGACAGCCTGATCAGGCACGGAGCAAGCTGGTTGCGCCGGGCAACCCTTGTAGTAGCCGATGAAATTCACATGGTGGGCGAAGCTAGCAGAGGTCCTACTCTCGAGCTTCTGCTTTCTCGCTTGAAGCGGATCCTGCCCGAGGCGCAATTCCTGGGTTTAAGCGCGACGATCAGCAACCTGAAGGAGATCGCTGAGTGGCTCGACGCGAAACCAGTGGCGTGCAATTGGCGACCGGTCGTGTTGAAGGAAGGCGTGTATTACGACGGTGCCATCGAGTTCGCCGATGGCACGAGTAGGGAAGTGGAAAGGAGGCACAACGACGCCTTGCTGGATCTGGTCGACGACACGTTGGGTGAAGGGGGTCAAGCCCTGGTCTTCACTTTCAGGAGGAGATCAGCGATTACGGCTGCAACGCGCCTTGCAGCGATCACCGAAAGGGCTTTGAGTCGAAACGAGCGCGCTAAGTTGAAGGCCCTATGCGACCAACTGCTCTCGCGGGAAAAGAACGTGGTCAGCGAGAAGCTCGCGGTTTTGCTGTCGAAAGGTGCAGCTTTCCACCACGCCGGCTTGAGCAACTTCGCTAGGAAGATCGTTGAGGACGCGTTCAGGGGGAACCTCGTCAAGGTCGTCGTGGCCACCCCAACCCTAGCGGCGGGGGTCAATCTCCCAGCTAGGAGGGTGATTATCGCTGACAGGCACAAGTACAACGTGGAGCTGGGCGTGCACGAGGAGATCAGCGTCATGGAGTACAAGCAGATGGCTGGCAGGGCTGGAAGGCCGAAGTACGATAAGGTGGGCGAGGCTGTCCTCGTAGCCAGGACTTTGGACGAGGCCGAGTACCTGATGGAAGAGTACGTGAAGGCGTCGCCGGAGCGGATAACCTCCAAGCTCTCGTCCGAGAGAGCTTTGAGGAGCCAAGTACTTGCAGAAATTGCGAGCGGGCTTTCGAACACGATGAGCGAGCTTCACGAAACCTTGAGCCGCTCGCTCTACGCGAAGCAGTATGACGGCAGGCACTTAACGAAGCTTGCGGAGAACGTGGTGAGGGAGCTGGCAGCCGAGGGTTTCATCGAGGTCAGGGGCGAATCGCTGAGGGCAACGAGTCTCGGGCGCAGAGTTTCCGAGTTGTACCTGGATCCCCGCACGGCGAGCTTAATGATAGGAGGGCTCTCCACGCAGCGGAAGTTCGCGGACCTGACGTATTTGCATATGCTGGCGCTAGCGCCGGACATGCCAAGGCTCTATTTGCGCAAGGGGGATAGGAAATGGCTCGATGAAGCGGTGGCGGAGCGGGAGGAGGAGCTGATAGAGCCTCCACCGGAGGATCCCGATGAGTACGAATTGTACCTGGCTAGCCTCAAAGTGGCGCTCATGCTCCTCGATTGGATCGAGGAAAGGCCGGACGACTACATCTACGAGCGCTATGATGTGGGACCCGGCGACCTTTACTCCTTCGTGCAGACTGCCGAGTGGTTGGCGCACGCGGCCGCTGAGATTTCGAAGCTCTTAGGCTATGCGTCGAGGTTCAAGGAGCTGGTCGTGCTGAGGGAAAGGGTGAAGCACGGTGTCAAAGCCGAACTCCTCGAGTTGGTAAGCATTAAAGGCATAGGCCGAGTGCGGGCGAGGGCGCTCTTCGCGCACGGCTTTAAGAGTTTAGCCGACATCGCCAGAGCTTCGGAGGGGGAGCTGGCCAAGGTCCCCGGCATAGGCCCCACGCTAGCTAAGGGGCTGAAGGAGGCCGTAAGCAGCGGAGAGCTTAGCGTCGAGCAACCGCACGCGCTCGGACTAGACGCTTTCTTCTGAAGCGCCTTTCGGACAAATCTCGAGCAAAAGCTCAAGAGAGGAGCCTCTCTACTCAGGTAACTTGTCGGGTGATAACGTGCCGCTGAAGCTCGTAGACCTTTTCTGCGGCGCAGGAGGCTTCTCGAGGGGGTTCAAAGATGAGGACTTCAGCATAGTGCTCGGCGTCGACAACATGCCGCAGGTAGCGGAGAGCTTCAAAACGAATTTCCCTGAAGC
>Ga0105158_1000427_pt1 | contig 18405 bp, 18 predicted proteins | sample LHCtaG_FD_81567 | JGI IMG/M metagenome (GOLD analysis project Ga0105158, IMG submission 81567) | Hot spring microbial communities from Little Hot Creek, USA to study Microbial Dark Matter (Phase II) - LHC4sed_matched | ecosystem: Environmental > Aquatic > Thermal springs > Hot (42-90C) >...
CTATTTCTCCCTTTCAATTCTGATTGCAGATACTTTTCTGCAATACTTATCCCAATTTAATAAGATTTAGGTATGCCCTCTACTCTTGAATAAAACGTGCATTTCCATGTCATTTAGGGATTACTTGCACGAAAAAGCAGAGGAGTCACGCCATAACGAGACAACAGCCTACTTGATGTTCCTAGCTGGAACCATCTTCTTTGTCGGCGGAATCCTAGAAACCCTATTCATATACCAGTTTGTTAATACACCTCCAGAATGGTTCATCTTTATCCCATACTACACGGAACCCCATGCGGGTGCTGTGATGGGATTATCCCTAATAATAGGCGGCTTAGTCCTCATAGTCTACGGAATAGTGGCAGGCATAAGCTATTCAAGAGACAGAAGCTGGTACATGAACGAACTGCGGAAAGCTAACTCACTGGAAGAAGCTTTACTTTCAAGAAAAACAGTCGCCGTCAAAGAAGAAGTCAAAAAACAGAAAGCACCAGTTAAAAAGACCCCCAAGAATTCTGGGAAATAATCCAAGGAATGATTTCAGCCAGTTTTTGGGCGAAAACCGTCCTTAAAAGCGCTTCTACATCGCCCAACGCGTTTTCAACCTCAGAATCAAACGGCACATCTCCCAAAAAACTGGTTCCTAACTCTGTAACCTTTCCTTTAATGAATGAATTCTCCTTCATTTTCATGTTTTCGATGACGCCTATCACGGGCACTTTCAATTCTTTTAAAAGTGCCAGAAGCTTCTCAACAGTTTCAAAAGCCAGCACAGAAGAAGTGCTAACAATTAGGAATTCGATTTTCTTTACCAGTCGGATGATGTCGAGGGTTGCGTCGCCTATTCCGGGGGGCATATCAACTATCAAGTAGTCTAAATTTCCCCAAAGCATTGCTGAAAAAAGCTCTATTAAAGCGTTTGAAACGTCCGCGCCTCTTAAAGGTAATGCTTTTTCTTTGGAAAAGGCAACAATTGACATGTACTTTAAGCCGTGAATGGGCATTGGCAATATACCCCTTTCCTCTTTAATCTCCAAGTTTTTAACACCCAAAATTCGGTGGGTTGAGGGACTGGTAAAATCTGCGTCGAAAAGCCCAACCATGAAGCCTTTCCGGGTAAGATGCAGAGCAAGAACGGATGCAATTAGGCTTTTGCCAACGCCGCCCTTGCCACTTGATACGGCGATTACCCGCTTTACGTTTTCCAGCCTTTTGTCTATAACTGCTGTGCGTGGGTCTACTGGGCTATTTGATTCCTTTGATGCTTTCAAGCAATACACCCCTTCCCTCGAGAATTTCAAAGTCTGGACTGCCACATTTAGGACATTTAATGTAGGCGTGTATGGTTTCTGGAACAAAATGTATCGCTTCCCTTGACGCGTCATCAAGCTTATTTTGGCTGAAGCCCCACGTGTGTCCGCATACACGGCAACGCAGTTTAGCTTTGACCGTTTCTATCACAAACCTAGCGTTTTTCAATTTGCCAGTTTTAAGCTCAGATAGGGCGAATTCCAAAATATCAACTTCCACACGCTGAAGTTCACCAACCTTTATTTTAACCTCTTTAACCTCTGTTAACCCTTCCTTTTCAGCAATGTTAATGGCGGATGAAATTATGGCCTCAGCCAAAGCCCACTCATGCATAGTAAAAGCCTTCACAAAGTTAAATTTAAAAATATTGAACATGGCATTTGAAAACGAAAAACTTTTTAAGAACCGACTTTTCCAGCACAGATTTTGGTGATGGCCATGCCAAAGAAGAAGGAAGAGAAGAAAGAAGAAAAGAAAGAGGAGAAAAAGTAAACTTTCAAAACTTTTGAACGGCCTCACCATTTCGTTTCTCTTTTATTTTCCTTTTGGTTTCTTTTTGAAGAACGGAAGAACTAAATCTTCTTAAGATTCTAAGCTTAATTGACGCTAACATGAGCAGAGTTGCCATAGTTAAGGGGTCAAATCCGGTTGAGGTGACAGTCAAAGCTCTTGAAATGATAAAATATGACTTAAGCGAAGTCCTTTTTTCTGGAAAACCCATTTTGATAAAGCCAAACTATATTGTTGCTAAACACCCATCCACGGGGATAACAACGGACAGCAGAGTTGTGGAAGGAATTATAAAATTTTTGAAAGATGAAGGGATAGGCGGCCTCACCATCGGAGAGGGAAGCGGCTGGGCAGACACTTTCGAAGCTTTTAAAGTTGCCAGAATAGACGAAATAGCCAAAAAGTGGAATGTAAAGCTTGTTGATCTAAACAAGGACCGCTTCGTGGAGGTTTATCCGCCGAACCCTTTAGCCCTTAAAAAGGTTATGGTGGCAGAGACAGCCCTCAAAAGCTGCATAATAAGCGTTCCAAAACTAAAAATTCACAGATTAACCGCTGTTACGCTTGGCATTAAAAACATGATGGGTGCTTTAGCCTCGAAAGGCTCTATGCACGATGGAAAACTGCACGAAAACATCGCGGATTTAGCCTCAGTTTTAAAGCCAAGCCTAACAGTGATTGACGGAATAATAGCCGGAGAAGGCGGCGAAACTGAGGGAAGCCCAGTAAAGATGGACTTAGTGATTGCTGGTACAGACCCTGTGGCTGTGGATGCTGTGGGCGCGATGGTTATGGGCGTTTCTCCGACAGAGGTTAGGCACCTGGTTTTAGCCGAGAAAAAGGGGCTTGGAACATGCCAACCGAATAAAATAGAGGTGGTTGGAGAGCCCATCGAAAAAGTTAGGCGAAAGTTTCGAAGAACAATTTAGCTTAATCAATTGGAAAACTTCAAAATTTTAGGGAAAGCTTTTAAGTTTTCTTTTCAGCCTTAAAGGAGCCTATGGCTGAAGGCTTACCAGAAACTGAACAAACCGGAATCAGCAAGTATAGGGACCAAATCATTAATGGTCCAATCATTCGCACTGTTTTTTGGCTTGGTGCACCGCCGCTTTTGAACCAGCTTGTGGTTGTGGCATATAACTTGGCGGACGCGTATTGGTTAAGCGTTTACGATGAAATTGCCGTTGCTGTGCCGAGGCAAATATGGCCCATTCTCATGCTTTTTCAAGCATTGGCAAACGCTTTAACCGCCGCAAGTTTAGGCATAATCTCTCAGCATGTGGGAGGCAAAGCCTACAAAGAGGCAAGTTCATCCGCTTCACGCTTCTTCACCCTTGCTTTTCTATCTGGCGGCGCCTTGAGCATAACTCTTTTAACACTTAGACACCCAATTTTCACGGTGATTTTGTCCACACCTCAGGAAATCTTTGATTATGTAATAGCCTATTCAGGGGTTATAGCCTTCGACGTGTTTTTTAATTATATAGCCTTAACCTACACTACAATCCTTCAAAGTGTAGGAGACACCCAAAGGCCAGCAGTGGTCAACGTGTTTGCCATACTCGTCAACATAGCCTTAGACCCGTTTCTCGTTTTGGGCATAGGACCGTTTCCGAGACTTGGAGTTGTCGGCGCAGCCATCACCGACGTTGTTGGAAAAATAATATCGATAATAGCCTTAACCTATGTTCTAAGAAAGAGTTATCCAGAACTAAAAGTAAGGCTCACTAAGCAAGTAGATATTGAATGGATTCGACTTGTTCTACGTATAGGGCTGCCAATTCTAACGCTCGGCCTATTGAACGGCTTCTCCTTTCTCACGCAACTAAAACTAATAAACATGATAGGTGTAGTAACAGCTACAGCCTACTCCATAGGATTCATGGTTTTAGACATAGTGGACGCAACGCTTTGGGGTTTAAGCGGAGCCCCAGCCATAATGATAGGCCAAAGTCTGGGGGCCGAAAAAACGGAAAGGGCGAAAGAAGTTGCATGGAAAGCAACCGTGTTGATTTTCCTCTTAATGGTGGCTGCAGCATCCGTCACATATCCGTTCAAGAGAAACATAGCGGACGTGTTCGCAAACGACATAAACATCATAAATGAAACGGACTTCTTCCTACAAACACTGCTGCCCACACTTCCATTCTTTGGACTTTTTATAATCGCCCTATCCATTGGAAGAGGCTCCGGCCATACAGTTTTCCCAACAATTCTTGGAATTTTTAGGCTTTGGGGACTCAGAGTAGGCCTGGGCTACTTTTTAGCCTTCCAGCTTAAAATGGCCTCCCTTGGAATATGGCTAGCCTTTGCAATAAGCAACACAATAGGCGGCGTCATAGCATTCCTATGGATAAAGCACGGAAGCTGGGCAAAAGCAGTTATCAAAAGAGATAGAAGAGCCTAGAGTTAGTCTAGACAAACAACTAATGGATACGCCCCGCAGCAAAAACTATAGAGGAGTAACATATTTGTAGCTTGCTGGCAAGCTACAAATATGACCAGCGCGGTTAATTAATCAACGTTCTGGTGCCGAGGGCCGGACTTGAACCGGCGACAACCCGGTCTTCAGCCGGGCGCTCTCCCAGGCTGAGCTACCTCGGCTAATTTTGGAATAACTTCGGAGATTTTTTAACGTTTCGTTACTTACGCTTCCCGAAGAATAGAAACCCATCTTTTTCGCAAACATATTCAAAGCCCACTTCAAGTAGAGCTTTAATTTCTTCCGGATTGTTTGCAACTTTGACTGTAAATTCATCGTTGCGCGAATCGCTGAATATTGCCCGCTCAACGGTTATGTAGATTTCCGTGTTTTTTAATGCTCTTATGTCCCAAGAAGTCTTTGACGTAGGACCCTTTGTTTTACGGTAGAGCATAGTTATCTTTAAGCTTATTGATATTTATGTCGTGACACCATCGCAATAAATGCCGAAATGTTTGGAGGAGATTTCTGTATTCTAGGAGTCTCTTCTATTGAAGCTAAAATTTTCTCATAGTAAAAGTCGCTCATAGAAATTGCCATAGCTGGACATTCATAGGCACGTACCCGCAACCTTTGTAAACTTTCCGCGCACGAAGACACGTAGCAAAAATGTAGGCTCTAACATGTTATTTACTCCTCACCTTTAAAGTGGGGGAATATTTCTGTAGCTATCATGTTAATTGATTTACGCATATTTGGGCCTATCGGTGAACCTGCTACTATCTGGTTCACTCCAGCTTTTACAAGCCTATCGATTTTTTCTATGCACATGTCGGGAGTGCCGCACACGGAAAAAGCTTCAACCATGCTTCTATTTATATTTGAGAAAGCATCCTTAAATTTCCCACGAACAATTGCGTCACGTATTTTATTCGCAAGCTCTATCGGCACTCCATGGCGTTCTAGTATAGTTTCTGGGCATCCAGCCACTATGAAAGCTATAACTGGAACCACTGCTTTAAATGCTGCATCATAGTCGGACGCTATTGAAAAAGATGTGTAAGCAGCTATGTTCAACTCTTCCAGTTTTTTGCCAGCGATCTCGGCTCCCTCTTTAATAAATTTCATTGCGCTCTCCACATCTTTAGGATGTGAAGCATTAATAAGAACACCATCACCCACCTCAGCCGCCAAAGCCAACATTTTCGGGCCTTGAGCACCAATAAATATGGGAATGGGATTAGTCACTTTGAAATTCAAGCGACCTCCTCGGATTTTGAAAATTTCGCCTTGAAATTCAAGGGTCTTCCCAGAGCTAACTTCGCGTATTATATGCACCGATTCTCTTATTGTGGCTAATGGCTTTACCTGTTCAATATTGACCATTTGGAGGGTTGTTTTGTCGCCGACTCCTATTCCGCAGACAACTCTTCCGGGCGCTATTTCGTTAAGTGTCGCAATTGCTTGAGCTGTGACCACTGGATGAACAAGGTATGGGTTTGTGACTCCAGGTCCAAATTTTATTTTTTCTGTGTAGGCAGATATAATGGCTAATGATACATACACGTTTCTGTTGTTAAAGTGATCAGTAATCCACAAATAATCAAAGCCTAATTTTTCAGCTTGTATCGCGTAAAAAGTCGTTTTCCAGTAAAGGTCTCTTGGAACGAGCTCTATTCCAAATTCGATCATTCAGATACCCCCGTTAGTCTTTAATATTTCACTGTTTCCTTTAACATTGCAACTACTTGAGGAAGCCCTAACTCTTCCATTAAATTGACTGTTTTTTCTGGTTCCAAACTCATGGAGGCTTCTAAAAGGTGCTGCAACCCCCCTTCGGTTGCAAGCTGATTCCTTTGCCAGTAGTATAGAATTGTTTTTGCGAGGTCGCTTGGCATTTTACTTGCATTTTGAGAGTTCAAAACGATGTCAACGAGTTTTTCAGACGCTTCATTCCACAAAGATGCATGGATATTTCGCGCAATTTTTTCAAAGCTCATATTCGAAACACCTTATTTTAGTCCTTATTTTAGTGCTTATTCTTATTATTCTGTTCTCGAAATTTAACCTTTATTGAGATGAAAAACGTGCATGCGTGTAAATTTTGATGCAATCATTGCCAATTTGCTTTACACACGCACGCGCTAACGCATGAAAATAGACCAATAACCCAAAATGAACCTATACCATCGAAACTAGGCTGGCAGAGTTACACTAAAATTGTTATGACCATAGGTCCAAGATGCATAGACACCTATAACGCTACAATCTGGCATCCCAAGTAATAACTGCCACCATATAGAGTTTTACATAAACGCTTTACATAAACGCGACGAATGGAACGAACTACGCCACATATCCAGAGATTACCGAAAACTATGAAACTGAAACCATAACAAAATGTTGGGGTGCGGAAGAGGTCTACATACCATTTTGAGAATGAGCTACCGCGGCAACGAGGAAGCTATTATCGGGTTTATTTGTGTTTTGCGTGTCATGTTTTGTTCCGAATCCGCGTTTAAGATAAATCAACAGCTGGAACATCATTTAAAATATTGTTTTAATTTAAGGGGCATTCAAACTTAAAAGAGGCGATTGAAAGTGAAGCGTTTGTGGGCGGTGATAACCGTTGAGTTGGTCGACGAAAGCACCGCAGAAAAAACCGAGTCTATTCAGAAAGAGCTTCTGGAATGGTTTGAAGAGAACTGCTCCTTTATTCCATGGTTTAAGCAAGTCAAAAGCGTCGTAGTAAAAGAGGAATAGCTTTAGGATAGGATTTGCTTTGCAAGGAAATAGCCTAACACAGCGAAAGCCACGAAACACAAGACTAGCATAAAGGCATCCATTGGACTCCAAGGCCTCAAACGTCTACATTCATTTAAACTATTCATGTTTTGCCTCCGTCTAGCTGTTTTCAACAACTTTTGAAAAAGGTTTTATGAAGCAAAAATACTAATTCTGGATAAGCAAAAAGGGGGCCGGTAGTCTAGCTGGCTAGGACGTCGCCCTCACGCGGCGAAGGTCGCCGGTTCAAATCCGGCCCGGCCCACTTAAGGCCTTTTAAGAATCTCGTTAAAAGCTAGGCGAATATTTTTGGTGCGGGGGGTGGGATTTGAACCCACGAACCCCTACGGGACAGCCGTTCCGCGAAACTTTATATCGTTTCCCCTCAGGGCTGCGCCTTTGGCCAGGCTTGGCAACCCCCGCATTCCATGTTTTTATTTTCTAACTGCGGAGTGGAATTAAGTTTTCCCTTTCGCTAGACCAGTTCTCTGAAATCTTCTTTCACTGTTGTTAGCACCACGTGGGTGTTTGTTCTTTCCACATAGGGCATTGCCAGCAACCGTTTCGCAAATTTGCTTAGTTCTTCTCTGTTTTTGAATTTGGCGATTATCATGGCATCTATTAATCCTGTAACGTCATAAACGCAGCAGACATTGGGAAGTTTTGCGATTTCGTTTTCCACCTCCAGTAGGCGACCTTTGGAAACTGTTAATTCAATGACAACCGTCAACTCGTAGCCGAGTTTTTCATGGTCAACAATGGCTGTGTACCCCTTTATCACGTTGCTTTTTTCAAGCTTCTTAATCCTTGAAAGCACAGTGCTTGTTGAAACGCCGCATTGTTTGGCAAGCTGTCTCGACGAAGCCCTCGCATCTAACGTTAAAACCCGCAGTATCTTAAGGTCAATTTCATCAAGAGAAACCTCCCTCTTAACTTCTGTCCGCCTCACTTTTTCATCGAAAATATCGTCATAAACGCTTGAATGGTTCACTTTGGTCGTACCTCCTAATTTGTTTACATTTGTCCAGTATAACTCGTCCATTATTTAACATTTGTTGCTATTTTTGTGAAAAAGCCTTTTATATTTACAATTTAAACAATCATTGCTGTAAAATTTAGTGTGCGGATAATATGTGGAGTTTACAACGCAGAAATCAAAACATTGAGTTATGTTTCAAACTCATGAAAAACGCAGAGCACGTCCTACTACACTTTACAGATTTACTGGGCTATCTTAGGGGGAGAACAATTCCGGTGGACGAGGTGGAAGACGCCATAGCCGAAGGCGTAGGCTTCGACGGTTCATCTTTGGTTGGTGGTGTTGGCATAGAAGAAAGCGACATGATAATGAAGCCTGACATAGCCACTTTCACAGTTTGCCCCTACTACTTCTACGACAAAAGCGTCGTCAGCTTCATATGCAATCTATACACTCCGGAAGGAAAACGCTTCGAGGGAGACCCCCGTTATATTTGCCAAAAAAGTCTTGAAAAAATGCGAACAGAAGGATATGAACCGACAGCGGCAGCGGAACTAGAATTCTATTTAGTGCAAAAAGCTCCAGATGGAAGTTTTCAACCAGTTGAAAATCACCTGTTAGACAAGCATCGGTATTTTGACATTGCTCCAGGGCGAGATTTAACCGAAAGTTTCAGACTGGATTTGGCCAACGCGCTTCTTACTATGGGCATAGACGTTGAACGTGAACACCACGAGGTTGGGGCATCTCAGAATGAGATTACATTCAAATATGCAGATCCCGTGGCAACATCGGACAATATTGTGCGGTACAAATTTGCAGCCAAAGCGGTTGCTGACAGAAAATATGGTTGGATAGCCACTTTCATGCCTAAACCATGGTTTGGAAAGCCTGGAAGCGGCATGCATATCCACCTCGGGCTTTTCGACGTTAAAACTGGTAAAAACCTATTCTATGATAGGAATGGATATGCTTACCTGTCGCAGAAGTGCCGCTACTTTATAGGCGGAATTCTTGACCATGCAAGGGCTTTATGCGCCATCGTCGCCCCCACGGTCAACAGTTACAAGAGGCTTGTGCCGGGGTATGAGGCACCTGTCTACATCACGTGGAGTGGAAAAAATCGCTCAGCCCTGATAAGGGTGCCAGAATACTTCCCGGGGAAAGAAAAAGAAGCGAGAATAGAGTTCCGATGCCCAGACCCCCTGTGCAATTCGTATTTGGCTTATGCTGCCGTTTTTGAAGCTGGATTGGACGGGGTCAAAAAGAAAATTGAACCCAGTGATCCGGTGGACGTTAACGTGTACCATTTGAGCGAAGCCAAGCGCAAAGAGCTTGGAATCAGGCTTCTGCCGAAATCGCTTAAAGAGGCTTTGGAAGAGTGGGAAAGCGATGACATATGCATCAGAGCCTTAGGCAGAGAGAATGCTGAAAAATATCTGGAGCTGAAAATGCAAGAATGGAATGAGTATGAACCTCATAAACCAGAAAACGAAAACGAAGTTACATGGTGGGAACAGCAAAAATACATTTATGCCTAAACCCATATGTTGCGGGGACCAACGATCAATAAGCACCGCTTAAACCTTAGATTTTGCCATTAAATCCTCGATTTTCGCCTTTTTTAACAGATTAACGTGTTTAACCAGCTCGTTAACAACAGCCTCGAAGACTGCTTTGCCCTTTTCTGCTGAAGCTGTTGTTGATTTGCCAAAAACCCCCAACCCAGTATGGTCAGCCGTGTCTAAGGGAAGGATCGTGCCCTCCGCTTGGACTGGATGTTTGCGAACTTCCTCGTCAACAGCCTTATCCATGCTTACAAGATGCGGGTGTAAGGCTAGGTTCATGGAAGTCTCTTCAGCTCCTGCGTGTCCCCTTTCTTCGGGCTTGAAAATTTCTGGAAGAAGTTTGCTAGATGCTGGCCACCATTGGAAAATGGATACAAATGTGCCTTCTTCTTTCAGTTCTCTGGCCAGCTCCGCCAAAGCGTTTAGGTTTCCACCATGCCCATTAACTATAACGATTTTTTTAACACCGTGGTAGCTTAGGGCTAAGCAAACCTCCTTCACGTAACTTTTGAAAGTTTCAGGCGAAACATACACTGTGCCAGAAAACCGCCTATGGTGATGGCTCACACCGAAAGGTATTACTTGCAAACACACGACGTCCGTGCGTTTGGCAGTTTCCTCAGCAATCGCCTTCGCAATAAAATGGTCCGTTCCCAGAGGGTTGTGTGGACCATGCTGTTCGTTTGAGCCTACTGGAATTATGGCGATATCATTTTTGCTGAAATATTCTTTTGCTTCAAGCCAGCTCATCTCATGAAGTAGAAACTTCATGGTTTTCACGTCCCACGAAACTGTTTTATTAAAAAAGTTTTTGAATATAAGCTTAAATCAGAAAAGGTGAACCGCTACTTGAAGGCTTTAATTCTCGCCGGTGGATTTGGTACCAGGCTTAGGCCACTCAGCTGTACAAGACCCAAAATCCTGTTTCCCGTAATCAATAAGCCCATTGTAAAGTGGATTATGGAGAGGCTTTCCCAAAACAACATCAGAGAGATGATATTTGCCACCAACAGCCAAACAGCGTTCCACCTAAAACAAGCAAAAATCTCAAGCATTGGAATGAAAATCATCTACTCGTATGACCCCCCCAAAAAACCTCTGGGAACTGGGGGTGCCATAAAAAGGGCTGAGAAATTTTTGACGGAAGAAGACTTCCTTGTTGTTAACGGGGATATTTTCGCCGACGTAGACTATTCCGAAATTGTTAAACTGCATAAAGAGAAAGGTGCCATTGCAACGATAGCTCTCCATCACGCTAAGGACCCAAGCAGGTATGGAGTTGCAGAACTAACAGAAGATGGCAGAATAAAATTTTTTGTTGAAAAGCCTTCAACTTGGCATTCTTCACAAAGCCTAATAAACGCTGGGATTTATGTTCTAAACCCAAAAATTTTTAGTTACATTCCAAAGGGACGAAGAGTCTCTTTGGAACGGGAAATTTTCCCAATCCTTGTGAAAGAGGGAAAGCTTTACGGTTATCCTTTTAGAGGATTGTGGACGGATATAGGCACGATTGAAGATTATCTTGAAGTGAATAAGGTTTCACTCGAAATTTTTCATGAGAAAGTGGAAAACACAATTAAAGGAGAGGGCAAGATAATGCCTCCTGCAATCTGCGGGGAGAACATTTTTGTTGGGAAAGGTTCCGTAATTGGGCCTTACACTGTTTTGGGAAGAAACGTTCACGTTGGAATGAACGCCCATGTAAAGAACTCGGTAATATTTGATGGTGTTTCCATCGAAGATTCAAGCGTCATCAATGGCGCGGTCATAGGAGAAAACGTCACCATCGGAAGGAACGTCAAGATAAGCGAAAACTGTGTTATAGGAGACTACACCGTCATCAAGGACGGAGTGACGTTGACAAAAGGAGTTATCGTCTGTCCGGCAAAAGAGATTCTTGAAGACATAACAACCCCGAAGTGTATATTCTAAATGGACGGTGTTCAAAATGTTTAGTGCTAGAAGACTTTTTGGGACAAACGGCATCCGGGGTGTAGTGAATAAGGAGTTAACCCCCGAGCTTGCAGTCAAAATTGGATGCGCCACGGGAACTTTCTTTCAGTGTGGGGAGTTGATAGTTGGACATGACGCTAGAACAAGCAGTCCAATGCTCGCAAGAGCGGTTGTTGCTGGGTTAAACGCCACAGGTTGCAATGTATTGTTTGCAGGCATGACGCCCACACCTGCACTTCAATATGCAGTTAAAAATCGAAAAGTCGACGGTGCAGTCATAATAACGGCTTCTCATAATCCTCCAGAATACAATGGAATAAAAGTTGTATGGAGCGACGGAATAGAAATCTCGCGAGATCAAGAAATAGAAATTGAGAACATCTTTTTCGGGAATGCGATACGATACGTGGAATGGAACAAAATTGGAGAAGTGCAAACGCTCACCGGAGGCATCGACGAATACATAGAGGCAATCAAGGAGCATGTTGATGTTGCTAAGATAGCGAAAAAACATTATCATGTTGTTGTGGATGCTGCAAACAGTGTAGCCGCCCTTGCGGTTCCAAAACTTTTAAGGAATTTAGGATGCAAGGTTTCGACGATAAATGCAAACGTTGACGGAACATTTCCATCAAGACCACCCGAGCCGCGACCAGAAAACCTCACGGAACTAGCTCGGACAGTTAGGGCTGTAAACGCGGATGTTGGGGTTGCATTTGACGGAGACGCTGACCGCGCTATTTTTGTTGACGAAACTGGAGAAATCCACTGGGGTGATAAGACCTTCGCCCTAGTTGAGAAGTACTTCCTAATAAAAAACCCGGGCGAAAGGATAGTCTCGCCAATAAGTTCTTCGACGCTGGTTAAGGATGTCGCGGACGCTTATGGCGGAGAAATTGTCTGGACAAAAGTTGGAAGCGTAACAGTATCCCACACCATGAAGAAGCTCAATGTAAAACTTGGTGGAGAGGAAAACGGTGGAATCTTTTACGGGCCTCATCAAGCCGTCAGAGATGGGGGAATGGCAACAGCTTTAATATTGGACATAATGGCCGACACAAACAAAAGCCTCTCAAGCCTTCTCGGCGAATTGCCTAGCTACTTTATTGAAAAGGGCAAGGTGGAATGTCCCAACGAACTTAAGGAAAAGGTCTTAGAAAAAATCATCGAGCAAACAAGGGGTCTAAACACAAGCACTGTAGATGGCGTTAAAATATGGTTTGATGACAAAAGCTCCATTCTTGTTAGGCCTAGCGGAACAGAGCCGTTGTATAGGCTTTATGCGGAGGCAAAAACGAAGGAGAAAGCTGAAGCGCTCATCCAAGAGTTCAGTTTAAAACTTAAAAGGATAATTGACAGTGTAAAGGGCTAAGCCCTGGGAGAAAAGATGACACTGACAGCAAACCCGGAAACCCTAAAAGGCAAGAATTCGGAAGGAGAAAAAACAACAGTTAGCATTGTGGAATGCAACCGTATTGGCATACTCCACGCATGCCTCCTAACAGAAGCAAAGTTCAAAGTTACATGCGTTGACGATGATCGTGCGGTGGTGGAACGCTTATCTAAGGGAAAAGTTCAGTTTCTAAAACAGGAAATAGAACCTATCCTTAGGAAAAGTTTGGAAAATGGAAGATTGCAAGTCACGCATAACTTGGAAGACGCAATTTCTCAAAGCAATGTTGTATTGGTCACCACGCCAGCGACAATAAATGAGGGAGGAAGAATTGACTATTCCGGTATTGAAAAAACATTGAAAAAACTTGGCTCGCACCTACAAAAAGACACGCTAATCATAGTCACAAGCGTCGTTGGAATAGGCATCACAGAAAGCCTCAAGGAAACTCTTGAAAGCTCCTCCGGGTTTAGAGTGAGCGTAGATTGTTACCTCGCTTATAGTCCCGTTCCATTTCCGGAAAAACAAACTATAAGCAGTTTAACAAAATGTAGGCGCATTGTTGCTGCTTTTGATGGCGCAAGCCTCGAAAAAGCGTTAAAAGTTATAGGGGTGATAACCACAGAGGGGGCCAAGGCAACGTTAAACATTAAAACGGCTGAGGCTGCCGTTTTATTCGATGCAGTATATAGAAGCGTTGGCTCCGCGTTAGCCAACGAGTTTGCATGTTTATGCGAGAAAACTGGTGTAGACTATTTATCTGTTCAAAACATGTTGTCGTTTTCCGGGGAAGCCTTTTATCAACCAGCGCTTAACAATTTTGGCGAAAACCCCCTTTTAATGCTACTTGAGGAAGCTGAAAATCATAACGTTAAACTTAGGATTCTGCAAACAGCCCTAGATTCAAGCGATGAAAATGTAAAACATGGGGTTAGCCTCATTCAAGAGGCTTTAAAAAATTGTGGAAAGGCGATGCGCAAGGCGAAAATTGCAATACTTGGAGTTTCTCAAACACGGAATATAACTGACCACCCAAAAAGTGTGTTGAAAACTTTTGCCAAAATTCTCGAAAGGAAAGGGGCTAAACTTAGCTTTTATGATCCTTATCTACACCGAAAAACATCCACTGAGGGACGAATCTTCGAGGAAAGTTTAATGAAAGCTATCGAGGGAGCTGATTGCATAGTTATTTTTACTGGACATGACCAGTTTAAGCGGTTAAACTTGGGGAAAATCAAGCTTTTAGTCAAAATGCCCGCCGCGATTGTTGACTTTGATGGAATTTTTGATCCGTATAAGGTTGAAGGTGAAGGCTTCGTGTATCGTGGTCTCGGGAGAGGAGTTTAAAGAAAATGAAAAGAAAAATTGGAGTGGCAGTTATTGGAGCGGGTTTTTGGGGAAGAAATCATGCAAGGGTATTTAGCGAACTTGAGGAAACGGAGCTTTTGGCAGTCTGCGACATTAATGCCGAAAGGGCGAAAAATGTTGCCAAACAATTTGGCGTAAAAGCATATACTGAAACGGGAAAAATGCTGAAGAGGGAAGACATAGAGGCTGTCAGCGTCTGTACATGGTCAACAAGCCTTGCAAAGGAAACCATGAAAGCCTTGAAAGCTGGAAAACACGTGTTAGTCGAAAAGCCCATGGCTGCAAACCCGAAACAAGCAGAAGCGCTAATAAAAACGGCAGAGAAAGAGGGACTGCATCTTTCCGTTGGCTTTCTGATGCGTTTTATTCCGGGAGCGCAATATATGAAACGGGCCATCGAAGACAAGAGGATAGGTGAGCTTGTGTGTGCAACGGCGAAAAGGGTTTCCGAGTGGCCTGAAAGAATTGGAGACATAGGCGTCGTAAAGGATTTAGCAATCCATGATATAGATATAGCGCGTTATCTGTTTGGTGAAGACCCAATAGCGGTTTACGCGAAGACTGGAAACATGAAACACAAGCTCTTTGAAGATTATGCCCATATCATGCTCACCTTCGGGGGAGGCAAAAACGCTTTCATAGAAGCCAATTGGTTAACCCCATATAAAACACGAATGCTGATAGTCACCGGAAGCCAAGCGATAATGAAACTTGACTATATCACGCAGGAGTTGACAATAGAAGACGCAAAGGAAACTGTTCAACCGAGAATCCCGTGGCAGGAACCGTTAAAGCTCGAGCTCCAACACTTTGTAAACTGTATTTTGGGGAGAGAAAAGCCGCTTATAACGGGATTTGACGGTTTAAGGGCTTTGAAAATTGCTGAAGCTGCTTTAAAATCCTCGAAAACTGGCAGACTCGTGAAATTAAAGGAGTGGTGAAAGCCGCTATCTTTTTAGTCTGAAGGGTTTCCCCTCAAACAAGATTTTTTCTGGAATCTTCTCCCTCCATTTCTTCAGAAAGGGCAAGTCTTCGCTTTCTTTTCGCAGTTCGTCTGGAAGCATTTCTGGAATCTCGTCCCTTATTGGGTACCATCTTAAACATTTTGGGCAGACTATTAATCCCTCAACAATTTCATCCTTTTCTTCAAAAACGTAAAGTTCAAGCGGGTGATGTTTTTCAATTGGACAAGCCAATATTTCCATAAGCTTCCTTTTCATATGATGCCCACACACCATATAGGCTTCAAAAGTCTTTTATTAAATTTGCTAGTGGGCTAAGCCTTTACACAGAATGTCTACCACTGTCTGGTACCAGTTTGGTCCGGTGGTTCGCACAATTCTACCGAAGGGTATTTCGAAGTTTACACGCAGTTCCCGCAGTTTACTGGCAACTTTTGCCACGGTTTTTTCTACTGGATTTTCCTTTCTGTTTGCATGTTCAAAGGCGTGAAAGTGTATCCAGCCAGCTTCACCTTTCAACGCTGAAAGGGCATATGGTAGGTATTCAAGTGCCTTTTCGGGCAAGGGCATGAGAACTCTATCTGCTACGTTGCTGAGTCTTTGCTGTATCAAGTCTCTGGCATCTCCTTCTATTGGAACCACTTTTCCATTAACCCTGTTGAGCCTAATGTTTTCCTTCATAAACCGGACTGCCGTTGGGTTTATGTCTATTGAATAGATTTTTGCTGCATTAGAATGCCTTGCAATCACAATGGAGAAGCAGCCAACTCCAGCAAACATGTTTACAACAGTTTCCCCATTTCTAACCAATTTGGCAATTCGCATTCTCTCATAAAAAAGTCTAGGCGAGAAATAACAGCTTGCCAGGTCAACTGCGAAAATGCATCCAGACTCTTTGTGAACCGTTTTTGTCTTGTTTTCCCCAGCTATATATTCGAGCTTTCGCAGTCTAAAGTCTCCGTGGACTGGGCCAACTTGAGCTAAAACTGTTTTGACATTTTTATGAACCTTCATTATTGTTTCAGCGATGATTTGGCTATACTTTTTCGAGTTTTCGGTTAGCCGAATAACTGCGATATCTCCGATAATGTCATAGGAGTTGTAGACTGTGCTTAGTTCTTTAGGAGGCAGCGCGGCTGCTAGGAGCGCCTTTAATCGCCTTCTCACGATGGTGGACCTCTTGATGGCTAATGTGAATTTTAGATTTGGAAACATTTAAAAATAAATAAGCCTCATTATCGAGGGGAAAACTATGGAGAAAACAGCTGTCGGACTAGTTTATGAATGCTTAAGGTGCGGAGCTAAAGTTTCCACAGAGGAGTTGGAGCTTCGAGGCGGAGAGATAAAGTGCACGGTTTGCGGCTACAGAGTTTTGAAAAAAATAAGGCCGCCTGTGGTTAAGAGGGTTAAAGCTAGATAAGTTGTTGTTCATCAACAGCAATTTGCGTAACGGTGGCTTTTCAAAGTTTGGCTGAGAGGACTAGAAGAGTTCTCTTTCGCCTATTTTGCGTAAGGCTCTGCCTCGAAGCTTTATTGCTGGTCCAACGACTTCTTCTGGTTGTTTTTCAACAGTTTTTCTTTTTACAGTTTCACCGCATATGCCTCTTGGGAGTAAGCGTCTTTTGACGCAGATGGCGTACGAACAGTTTGCCACGTTGCACATGTCTTCGGTCCATCTGCACCATACGCCGTCTCGACGGAAAATGGCAGCGTTCTTGCCACACTTGAAGAGTTCGCATCTGGGAGAACACATTTTCGCTTGTTCCAAGCCTATGACACGACCTTTAAGCCGCCATAAAATCTTGTCTTCATAATTTCCGAGCTTTGTCTTTGTAAAAATTTCTTAAAACAATTGATATAAAGTTTTTCCCGCCGGGCTCCTTATTCAGACTCTAGCTTTTAGAAGCCTTTAAGCCTTGACGCGCCTTCTCCTTACAACCTCCAAAACCATGAAGAGCACTATAGCCGCCACCATCAGAACCGCCGTTGTAAACCATGGGGTTTCAACAAGGAAGCCGGCCAAAACAACATATTTGGCCAGCTTAACCTCTATGGGGTTGGCTTCGCTTATCGCGTTGACAACGGGACACGTGAGGGACGCGGCTGGCTGATTTTGATTTGCCAAATACACCTTTATTGTTAAAGTGCCTCCATTTTCTGTGAAGTTGGCTATGCCATTAGCTCCCGTCTGCTTGGAGTGTATTTGGACGCCGTTCCTTTCAAGGACTACGTTGACGTTTGGGATTGGTTGCCCAAAATGGTCGACAACCCTCACGTAAATGGGCAATTTATAGAGAACGCAGTATATCGTCAGTGTTTTCTCCTCGAAAAGTTCAACAGTTGTCGCGTTTAACAAAAAGTCTCTTGATGAGACTTTGACATTGTAAACTCCGAAGACGCAGTTAAGGGTGACGCAGCCATTCTGGTCTGGGTTTCCCGTAGCGTTTAACCCGCCCATGGCTTCTTGAAACTCCACCAGAACGTCGTGTTGTATTGGAGTTTTATTTCTGTCTACAACTTTCACTTCTAAAGACAGGACTGGACAGATTATGGTTATGTTGTTCCATGGAACGGACCTTAACCCAGTCATGGTGTCGTTGTTAAAATTGAATGTGCGTCCATAGCGGGAGGCTGCTATTTTGTAGGTCGCGTTTGTGAGGAGCGATATAAGTTGTGCTATGCCATTAATGTCTGTTCTGGAAGTGGTTGTTTCTGTTTTGTTTTCTGTCCCATCTAGCTCTGTTGTGTATGTGACTGTGAGGTTTAACTCCACAAAGGGGATTTTTACCGCCATATTTTGTTGGCCTACGACGGTTATGTTTAGGTTTGTAAGCTGGCATGGCAGTTTCAGTCTTATGCCCTCGTCTGTAATGTTGAAGTTGGAGACTCCGACCTTAACCCTCTTGAAGTAAGCCGTAGCGTTGTATTCTCCTCTTTCCAGCCACTTAGTTGCAACTCCGCTTTTATCACTTGTAAGGTCGTAGGTTTTATTGGCGCGTCTATCATACACTTTTATCAAGACGTTTGACACTGGTTCGCCTGCGAGGTTGCATGGAACTATCTCCGTTTTGAAACCTGGAACGGCGAATACTTGTGTGTCGTTGACTTTTTTGGCTACGGGTTTTGGTGTTATGCTCAAGCTGTAATTTCCA
>Ga0105158_1000428_pt1 | contig 18392 bp, 24 predicted proteins | sample LHCtaG_FD_81567 | JGI IMG/M metagenome (GOLD analysis project Ga0105158, IMG submission 81567) | Hot spring microbial communities from Little Hot Creek, USA to study Microbial Dark Matter (Phase II) - LHC4sed_matched | ecosystem: Environmental > Aquatic > Thermal springs > Hot (42-90C) >...
AAAAAATGAGGACGTTTTTTGGCATAAATTTTTCATTTGCGATATGCTTATAAATGAATTTTAGGATTGACGGGCTGAAGAGTTTAGGAGTGAGTGGACAGCTAAATCAAGAAAGAATAGAGGTCACTAGTGCAGAAGGAATTATTGGTAAACATGTCTATGGGAACCTTTATGGATGTGATAAAAAAGTATTGTCCGACGTTAACTTGTTAAGAAGACTGGTCAGCGAGGCGGCTGAGCTCGCTAAAATGACGTTGATCGAGGTGAGGTCCTGGAAATTTGGCGGTGAGAAAGGGGGAGTCTCGGTTATAGCATTAGTAGTAGAGAGCCACATCGCTATTCATACTTGGCCTAACTATAGATACGCCGCAATCGACGTCTTTACTTGTGGTGAAAGGAGTAATCCAGACGAGGCGTTTGAGCATATACGTAGTGCATTAGCACCGTCCAAGGTAATAAAGCACTACGCCGATAGGTCCGCACTAAGTACACCTTAATTAAACAAATCATTATTTCCCAACTCATTTAGATAAGTTAATTAGTCATAATTTTGCTTCTCCAGATTAAGGTGTGTGGCTAGTGATACTGTCAGATTTTGATCTCTGGAATTATATAAAGAGTGGAAGATTAAAAATTGAGCCGCTTGAACCTGACATCGTCCGGGAGAATGGACTGGATCTTAGGATCGGATCAACCATTGGTAGGCTAAAGAAGACCGAGAAAATATTCGACCCTAAGAATGGAGATATTGAAGAATTTTTCACGTTGGAGACTGGTGATAGCTTCGTTGTCTATCCACACGAGCACGTTTTACTACATACAATCGAGTACGTCGCCCTTCCTAGAGATATTATGGCCTTTGTAAACCTTAGAAGCAGTTATGCCAGAATAGGATTAACAGTGCCGCCGACAATTATAGACGCAAATTTTGAAGGCCAACTAACGATAGAGATGATAGGGGGCGAATTTCCTGTTAGGCTATACTCGGGTGAACGATTCATCCATGTCGTGTTTGCCAAGCTTACGTCTCCAGTGGAGAAGCCATATTCTGGTAGGTATCAGAAGCAACGTGGAGTAAAATTACCGGTCTTTAAATAAAAATTTACAGCCTGATCTCCAACAAATCGTGTGCAATGTAGATGCGGCATTTAAATTTCTCTGCTACTTTATTAACTAGGTCCGCCTCACGTCCACTCCAAGCAGGGTAAAGATGAGTAATTACAAGTATTCTTGGCTTAGCTAATGAGACTATCTGTGACAGGTCATCCTCTGATGTGTGTTCGCCGATCAAACAGTTCTTCGGAAACGAGCATTCATGAATTAGCAAATCAGCGTTTTTAGCAGCCTCTACTATGTTAGGGTCAAATGCCGTATCTCCTGAAAAGACTAAAACTTTGTTTTTCACCTCCAGCCTATACATAATTCCTGAACTATGCTTAACCGGCCTAGAGATGATCTTAAGCCCATCATGATCTTTAACGTCGTTTTCAACCATTTCGCATATTTTGGTATAGCTATGATACTTAATCACGTTGCTTAGATAGTTGTAATATTTGTTATGGTCTATCGTTTGTTCTAAGAAATTTGTTAATCCTCTTGGACCATATATTCTTATGGTAGTGGGATTGGCCGCTATCTTTCCGTCCTCGTCATATGCTCGCAGTTTTAGGAATGGCAGTAAGTCGGAGGAGTGATCGATGTGGAAATGCGTTAATAAAACGCCATCTATCAACCATGGATTTATGTCGGCATGACGCATCTTTTCAATTGTGCCTGGACCGCAGTCTAGGAGTATTTTATGAGAACCTGTGTCTACGTATATGGAGGAGGCAAATCTATTCCTAGTCGGGATTATCGAGCCCGATCCCAAGATGATAACTCTGATCATGTCTCCTTTGTCTTCTTCAGAACTTTTACTCCGTATATCTCTGTTGTTGGGTACTCGCCTTTTTCATTCTTTTCATACTGTTTAACCATGTCCCAGATATTAAGTAGGCTACTCATGACTGCCGTGAGGGCCTCCATTTCAACCCCAGTCTTTGCGTGAGAGACAACGCGAGAAGTCACTTTTATTGAAGAGCTGGCCTCCTCAACGTAAACATCGATGCTAACATTGTCGAGCAATAATTGGTGGCATAGTGGAAGAAGCATTGGGACACTCTTGGCACCAAGTATTCCTCCGATCTTTGCCATAGTTATTGGGTCTCCTTTGGCCACTGCTCCATTTTTTATTAATTCAATTGTTGAATTTTTGAGTCTTATGTGTCCCTCAGCGACCGCCTCTCTCCTGACTATATTTTTTTCAGATACATCAACTTGACTCATGATTAAGCATTCTTCGTGATCCGTAAAAAGGTTTTTTCAATAGAGGAATATAAATTATATACTTATGCATTTTAAATCGATGTTTTGGCTCATATTTCTGGAGTTGTCTTAAATCTCAAATAAAACCTGCGTCGTTTTGAATTAATCTCCATAATTTATAGTTTTGTTTTGTTGACAGAGCTGAGTGTAAGTAATGGTTTTTCTTTAGGCATGAATAATACATATTGAGGATGATATAACATGCCCTCTGCGCTTGATTTTATCAAATCTTGTCAAGAGACAGAGAGATTTTGTGGAGAGGGGGAAGTAGAAAAGATTGCAGGAGAATTGCTTAGTTATGTTGGTTTAGGCCTCAGTGATGATTTAAGTAAATTAGACGTACGCGCTACAGAGAGAATACTGAGAAGATTGGTGGAGAAGTATAACAATAAGGCTGAGTTAGAATCGAGAGTTAGGCTGTTAAGATCAATGCTAGAGTATTGTGGCAGTGTTGCTGCCTCAAAATTAGTGAGCAGGGTGCCTATACGCAAGATAGACCCAAATGTTAGGGCGAGGACGTTTCAGCCATTTGTTATTGGGTACACGTTAGATGAAGCGATCAAAGAAGCATCGAGGTGCTTTGCTTGTAAAGAAGCTACATGTATATCAGGCTGCCCAGCAAGAATAAGCATCCCAGCATTTATGCAGGCTGTGGCGAGCAACAAACTTGACGTGGCCAAAAGGATTATAATGAATGTTAATCCCTTTGTCGGCGTCTGTGGATATGCATGCTTCCATCCATGCGAGTCTAATTGTCTCCATTCACTAATTGGTAATGAAGGGATTGCCATATCCCATATTAAGCGCGCAATTTATGAATACACCTCTAGAATCGTTCCCACACCTAAGCCCAGCACTGGATTCAAAATTGCCATAATTGGGTCAGGCCCCGCAGGATTAACAGCAGCATATCATTTAAGACTGGAGGGACATGAAGTAACGGTCTATGACGAGTCCCCATTAATTGGAGGGATGATGGTGCTAGGGATACCGAAGTTTAGGTTGCCGCGCAATGTGGTATCCGATGAAATAAGCATACTTAAAGATATGGGCGTAAAATTTGTCAACGGGAAGAGATTGGGCGAAGACATAACTATAAGTGATCTGTTTAATCAAGGATTTCACGCGGTTTTCCTCGGACTTGGAGCTATGAGGCCTCAGCCTGCGAATATCCCTGGAGAGGAGCTCGAAGGGGTCGTCCCTGCTCTTTCTTTCCTGAAAGACGTGAATATGGGATGTGAAGTTAAGGTGCCAGACAACGTCTCAGTCATAGGTGGTGGAGACGTTGCGATAGATGCAGCTAGGACTGCATTAAGGCTTGGCGCGAAAAACGTTATGATACTATACAGACGCTCTGAGGCAGAGATGCCTGCTAAGAAGGAGCATGTAATAGAAGCGATAGAGGAGGGAGTTAAGATATGCTATCTAACCGCTCCTAAAAGATTCTTAGGCATGAATGGAAAACTCACTAACATTGAATGCATCCGAATGGAGCTTGGACCACCTGACAGCTCCGGAAGACGTCGCCCAATCCCAATAGCTGGGAGTGAATACGTAATAGACTCAGAGATGGCGATAATAGCCATTGGACAGACCCCAGCCACTGAATTCTTAAAGAAAAACGGCATAGAGATAACAAACGATGGACGCGTTGTAGTTAATGAGAAGATGGAAACTTCTATTAAGGGAGTTTTTGCTGGCGGCGACCTAGTGAGGGGCCCCTCGACCCTAGTAGATGCGATAGCTGATGGAAAAACCGCAGCCGCAAATATTAACAGTTACCTAAAAACGATCTCTACGATAAAGCATTAGACAAGCAAATATTGACCAAGTTTAAATTAATATAGCTGCGTTATAGAGTAATGTCAAATCAGGTCGATTCCGCCTTGTATGAGAATGAGAAGAACTCTGAGCCACAGACTCCAAAAAAGCTGAGTATGAAGATCGTGGATATCTTCGACGAAATTGAGGAGGCGAAGACTTACAGATTCATAGGTGCTGAAAATGAGCCAATGTTCAAATATACACCTGGGCAGGCTGCGAAGCTGTACTTTGATACACCTATAAAGAAGAATGACTTCAGACTGTATTCAATAGCCTCTTCACCGCTCAGGACCGACTATCTCGAACTCACCATAAAAAGTGAGGGGGGAGATTTTGCTCCACATTTTTTAGCACAGGCAAGAATTGGAGATATATACGTTGTTGAGGGGCCATTCGGCCGATTTCTCTCAAAACCTCTAGAAATGATAAAAAACAAAACTATTGACAGATTAGTTTTTCTTGCATCATCGAGCGGTATTGTGCCCTTCAGATGCTTTATAGAATACGCTATAGATTCTTCTTTGGATGTTGATCTATATTTATTCTATGTTAATAGAACTAGGAGTGATATAATTTATAGAAGATTGATTCCTGAGCTCTTGGCTAGTTATAAAAAACTTAAAATAATGTTCAACTTAACTCGTGAACATCAGGTTACAGAGGATGAAATAGCTGGACAGGTAATGATTGACTATGAAAACTATCGTGATAGAGTTTCTTTTCTACTAGGAAGGAGACTTGAATTTGAAGATATAAAAAATGCCGTAGAGCGATGGAACGAAGCTTATTACGCCATATGTGGAGGAGCGAGATTTATTTTTGGAGATCGGGAAAAAGGAGAGTTGGGAATGATGCAAAAATTAAAGGTAGGAGGAGTAGAGAGGAATAGGATAGAAATAGACTCATATGGGATAAAATAATACGTCATTTATTATTTCCCTTAAACAGCGGTGCAGCTATATCAGCGATGTCAACCTGATCATTACTGATCTCTTCCAAGTAAAAACAGGTTCTCAGAATAGTGAACAATTTCTCACCAGAGCTATTTGCGAATGAAAGTATTGAGGCGACCAGTTTACTCACCTCATTCTTCTTGCTCAAGACGTTTGAAGCAAGCTCTGGGTCGCAGTTTAGAAAAGCATTAAACGCGTCTGACTGATTCTCAGAAAGATACTTACCGATGATTTGAATTTTATCAAGTAGTTGACTGCTTGGCCGATATTCTTGGTTGGTCCTTACCATAGATGCTAAGGATGCCGCCTTGTCGCCTATCTCCTCCAGCAGCTTTGCAACTAGACGAATATCCATTAATCTTAACGGCGTAATGTTGAGCTTTCTAGATAGTGTTAGATCTCTAATAGCGGCTCGGACGACTCGTACCAGTGTAAAATAATGCCTATCAACCTCCTCATCTCTATTCTCGGCGCTTTCAGCTCTGTCAATGTCCCAATTAATAAAAGCCTGTACCGCGTCATTTATCATGCTTGCTACGAGGGCGTTTTGCCTGCTTAAAACCTTGGTTGGCTCAACAGCCACGGGGTCTAACAATATCTGAATTTCGATTTTGTTGGGAGCTTCGTCGATTATCTCTGCTCCAGCTAGCCCCCTGATGGTTTTCTTAGTTTCTGCTAAGAGCTTCGAGGAAAATCCCTTGTCAGACACTAAGACTATGTGGTCATATCCTAAAAGGTATCCCCATATCAAGTCTCTTATAACTCTATGACTTTCCTTAATCTGCAGAGAGGAAGTGGTAGGCTGTTCAGCTGTTTTCTCCGGCACTAGCACTAAACTTCCATCATCCTTTAACTCTAAGAGGAGGTGGTCTCTAGGCGTGAGTTTATTGTTCATTACCCATCCTTTAGGAAGCGTGATTGCGAATGATCTCCCTCCTACTACCTGAATTTTTCGCCTATACATACTAGGCATACATATTACTTATCGTCTTTCGCTCATAAGCATTATTTACTCTTTTTATAGTGTTAAGTCATGTAGGGGTGTATGCCGAAGAGCCTGCCCAGCGCCTCTCCAAACAAGAAGGCACCTATTGCTGTTCCTATCGTTAATGAAAGACCGGTTATAAATTCTTTGGTTATCGACTCATCCCTTAAGACTGCTCCATAAATCGTGAAATACCCAATCATGAGAATAGCCAAACATAATGAAAACAAGAAAGCGACGAGCATGTTTGAAGTGAAGAAATACGGAAGTGCGAGTAAACTGACAGCGCCTAAATATGATATACCGGTCATAACTGAAGAGTTAATGGGGTTGAAGCTTAGGCTTTGCTTTGCTTGGAGATAGGCAGCAGACGCCATAGAGATTGATGCTGCAAATCCAACAACCAGTCCTGCAACTCCCGCTATTAGTGTTGAACTTGTCACGCCTAGAAACCCTGCATGAACGCCCGTTATTTCAATGATTGCGTCAGCTAGTCCAAGAACGATGAAACTCATGTACTTCAGAATTGATTCATTAATCTGAGACAGAAAATAATTTTCATGCTCTCTTTCTTCGTTGATTATACGTGTAAGGATTTGACTTTTGTCTTCTTCTAGTTTTTGAAGAATATTTTCGTAGGACCTTATAGTCTCTTTTTCATGTCGTTCAAAAAGTTTTAGAGTAAAGGTCAATCCAAATATAACTCTCATTACTTTTACAACAAAGAGCTGAGTCTTGCTTATCTGTGGAGTAAAATTACTCGACAGCAATGTACGCCAAAATTCATAATGAAAATACTCCATATCTGATAGCTTCTCGAGCGTAGCTCTGTTGTTTTCGTCTTTCTCGCGTCTTGAAAGTTCTTTATAGATAGTATGATCAGTAAATTCGTCTAGTGCAAATTTTGCTATTAGCTTCTCGTCTAGCTGTTCATTGCACATTGCTGCTAATTTATCAGGTGGAAAAATATATACTGGTTTTTATTTCCTATCCCTGAGTATTGGAGAGTTTATATTGTTCTATTTGAGTTGAACTATGGGTACGGCTGAATTGCCTAGGTGGAAATACTCGGCTCAAGTCGCTGATCCTGCCAGAACAGTTAAGGCGAGCCTGAGGGAGATTGACGTGTCTCCCAAGTGGAGTAGAGAAGTATGCCAAGCTATTAAGGGCCTAAGGCTAGATAAAGCGAAAAAATTATTAGAGGATGTAATAGCGAAGAAGAGAATGATTCCTTATAGAAGGTACCGGAAGTTGAGGGCACACCATTCAGAGACAAGAGGACCCGGAGGGTATCCTGTTAAAGTGGCGAGACATTTGTTGAAACTGCTCGAGTCTCTCGAAGCTAATGCTGAGTTTAAGGGACTAGACACTGATAAGTTATTCATAACTCATGCCGTTGCGCATAAGGGCAGGACCATTAAGAAGTTCTTCCCAAGAGCTTTCGGTAGAGCTTCTCCACACAACAAGACACTTGTACATATAGAGGTCATGGCGTCTGAGATGGGTTAAGAGGATCACGTTTATATAGACTCTAACTAGGAATTAATCATCAGAGTTGCCGACTACTGTGATGAAAATCTTAACGAAGAATATAAAGCGCATGGAGATCGAGGAGTATGTTAGGGAGAGGCTTAAAGACGCGTTTTTCGGTGGAATAAGCATCACATCCACTCCAATAGGCACTAACATAACGATTTATTCAATGAGACCCGGATTGGTCATTGGGACTAGGGGAAAAGTGATAAAGGCTCTGCAAAAAGAGCTTGAAGAAAAATTCGGGCTAGAAAATCTTCAGATCGCTGTCTCAGAGATAGAGGTGCCGGAGCTTAATCCGTATGTAATGGCGCAGAGGATTGCTCAGGCAATTTCAAGCGGAGTCAGATGGAGGAGAGTTGCATTCTGGGCGCTTAGGAGGATAATGGATGCCGGGGCAAGGGGGGCTGAAATTACAATAAGTGGAAAACTGACATCGGCCAGGGCACGCTCTGAGAAGTTTTTTGCCGGCATAATGCCTAAATCAGGCGAGTTCGCCAAACTTTTCGTCAAAACCGGCGTCGCGCATGTGCAGCTAGCCACTGGGATCTACGGCGTAAAGGTGAGGATATATCCGCCTGACGCGCCCTTAGCGGAAGAAGTTAAAATTGAAGAGCTGAAAGAAGGACTAAAGGTGGTAAAGTAGTGAAGGCACTGAAGGAGCTAAGAAGTAAGTCTGATCGAGAGCTTATTGAAGAACTGCAAGAACTAAGAACAGAGCTAAGAAATATAAGGACCAAGATCAAGTCTGGAGGAGCTGTTGAGAATCCAGGTCGGGTAAAGAACATAAGAAGAACGATAGCAAGGATACTGACAATTCTTAATGAGAGAAAGAGGGGTATAGGACCAAAAGTTGGAGAAGAAGACAAGAGTTAGGATAGTTTCTCTGATTGGTTATCAGGCCAAAGTTAAATCGATATCTAGTGGCTCAATAATCATTGGTAGGATCGTTGACGAGACAAGAAACACAATATCGATAAGGTCTTCTGACGGCTCAATAAAAAGATTTCCTAAAAACGCCGTATCTATAACTATAATGGAGGGCGACAAGAATATTTGTGTTCAGGATGGAAGCTTAATAGTAGGAACCCCCGCGGAGCGGATTAAGCGACTTTATCACAAATGGGCTAAGCCTCGGTAGATAAACGTTAATACCTACACTCGCTATTTCTCAACAGATTAGTGGTAGAGTGGTCGATGGTCAGGCCGACTAAAAACATAGGGTTGGACGTGAATCCACCTACTAGGACGTGTGAGGACGATAAGTGTCCCTACCATGGGTCAGTATCAGTTAGAGGAATCATGATAACTGGCAAGATAATAAAGAAGTACATGAAGAACGCTGCTGTAATTGAGAGGAATACTATTTACTACGTTAAGAAGTACAAGAGGTATGAGCGGAGACGGAAAAGAATTTCGGTGCACCTGCCACCCTGCATCGACGCCGAGATAGGAGATATCGTCAGGGCTGCGGAGTGCAGGCCCCTCTCAAAGACCATTAGCTTTGTGGTAGTAGAAAATATTTCAAAGAAGGGTGGTCAATAAATGGCTAAAAGATCAAGAGCTGTCTCTGAGGTGGGGATTCTCCTCAGAAGGCCAGATGTTCCTAGAACAATTAATCAAGGCGCCCTTATCAGTTGTGCCGATAATTCAGGCGCTCAAGTGTTAAAAGTGATTCAGGTAGTAGGATTGAAAGGACGGCTAAGGAGACAACCTGCCGCAGGTGTAGGAGATTTAGTAACAGTCACGGTTAAGAAGGGAAACATAGAATTGAGGAAGAAGGTCATGCACGCTGTAATCATCAGGCAAAAAAAGCCCTATAGAAGGCCTGACGGTACCTGGATAGCCTTTGAGGATACTGCAGGCGTGCTGGTCACTCCTGAAGGAGACTTGAAGGGTACTGAAATAAAAGGACCAGTGGCAAAAGAAGCTGCAGAGAGATGGGCAAAAATTGCAAATACCGCATCAATAATTATATGAGGCGAGAGAGATGAATAGGTCTAAAGATCCGACAAAACAGCGTAAAAAAATATTGACGGCGCCACAACATGCATTGAAGAACCTGATGAGTGCGCATTTATCAAAGGAGCTCGCCGAGAAGTATAATAGAAGATCAATACCGATTAGGAAAGGTGATACGGTCAGAGTGTTAAGAGGCGAGTTTAAGGGAATCCAAGGTAAAGTAATAAATGTAGACCGCAAGAAGATGAGAGTATTCATTGAGAATGTTACTAGAAAGAAGGTCGATGGCTCCACTGTAAATGTACCAGTTCATGTAAGCAAGGTAATGATAACTCAATTAAATTTAGAAGATGAATATAGAAAGACGTTACTTGAGGGAGGACGAGAAGCCCTAACTGAGTGGAAGCGGAGGGAGTAGCAACATGAGACTCAAGAGATTAGCAGCACCAAAGTCTTACATAATTCCTAGAAAAGGAAAGAAATTTGTCCCCTCCCCTAGGCCCGGTCCTCATCCGAAAGACGAGTCAGTACCTCTTCTCATCATAATTAGAGACTACTTAAAGTATGCCTCAACTGCTCTCGAAGCTGAGAAGATCATTAAGATGAAAAAGGTCTTGATTGATGGCCGGGAGGTCGCTGAGCCGAGATTTCCAGTAGGCTTGATGGATGTCATATCGTTGCCAGAGACTAATGAGCATTACAGAATGATTCCAATATACAAACGTGGACTTTCGTTAGTCGCAATTGATGAAGAGGAAGCTAGTTTTAAACTTGGAATGATAGTGAGGAAAACCATGGAGGATGGTGGCGCTATCCAATTTACTTTGCATGATGGCAGGAATCTGCTTTTCAAAAACCCATCAATTGATGTAAAGACAATTCCTGTGGGAGATACTTTCAAGATAAGCTTACCAAAACAAGAGTTGATGGCCCACCTTGGATTGAAGGAGGGCAACTATGGCCTAGTAATTGCTGGTTCAAGGTCTGGAATTCATGGAAAAATAATCAAAATCGATAAGACACCTAAATATCCAGCAAAGCCATTAATTCAATTAGAGTCGGATATAGGAACTGTATCAACAATTCTTAAGTATGTGATGGTTGTTGGTGAAAATGAGCCATGGCTGAAACTCAGTTAGAAAATGTCAATAGAAGAATTAGAATTTCAAAGGTCGTGGTTAATTCAAGCATAGGTGAGGCAGCCGCTAGGCTTGAAAAGGCATCGAAGATACTAGAGGAACTCACGGGTCAGAAGCCGTCGCTAAGAAGAGCTAAGAAAACAATAAGAGGGTTCGGGATACACAGGGGTGAGCCTATAGCAGTCATGGTAACTCTAAGAGGAAAGAAGGCAATTGAGTTCCTGAAGAATGCTTTGGCTGCGGTAGGAAATAAGATTAAAGAAAGTAGCTTTGACGAGTACGGTAACTTTTCATTCGGAATTAAGGAACACTTGGACATCCCAGGCACCAAGTACAATCCAGAAGTTGGAATCATAGGAATGGACATAATCGTTAACGTTGACAGACCAGGGCGAAGAGTTGAGCTTAGAAGAATTAAGAGGAGCAAAATGGGTAGGAAGCATAGAGTAACTAAAGAGGAAGCCATAGAGTTTATTCGAAGAGAGTTTAACGTGGAAATAATAAGAGAATAGAAATTTCAATGCTTAAGGTTTCCTATTATTGGATCGAGAATAGTGTGGGTTGCCCTTTTAAGCATCTCGACATATTTCTTAGCGTCATAGCTATGTACTGTTGATAATTCGATGGGTACGGCCTTTAAACTACCCTCATCTCGACCCACTATGTAGTTGAGCACCGTCCCGGGGCCAACCTCCATACCCTCTCTTCTAAGTATTCTGGCAACGCTTACCGTACATGTGTTATTGGAGTATGTCTCAATCGGAGCGTAAAGCGTCCTAGAGATCACTAATTCCTCTAAATCTACATCGCCTATGAGGACGCGCCTAATATATCGATTCAATAACTCTTTGCATTTTTCAGCCTCCTCAAATAGCTCTTCATAAGTGTCCGCTCGGCCTAGATTGTTAAGCATCTCAATCTGCATCTTCTTAACTATTAGCGGCGTATCACGCCTCCGCGCCTCTATTCCTCTATACTTTAATGTACCGTTTCTAAAAACTCCGAAATATCTGTTGTTGACTGGTCTGGATGGATGTGTCTTGGAGTTTAGGAAAACTATCCATTTATATCTGCCTTCATAGCTTACTGGCAGTCCAGTTTTACTCTCAATTTCTTTAGCTAACTCTAAGTATTCATCATCGTCTGCATCCTTTTTCCATAACCAGAGTGAGTCAACTATTCCGTGGATAACTTTAAATCCCCTCCTCTCAGCTAGCTTTATTGATTTTAAAAGAACCTCCCTAGCATAGCTACACACGGCCATATGTGCCTCTCTTTTACCGAATTTTGCCTTTCTGAACCCCAGATAGCCAAACGAAGTTACTAAAATCCATTTTAACGCATCAGACCTAGCTTTATAGATCTCTCTTAAGGCGGGATTATCCACGGATTTGTAGAGCATCTTATAGATAAGTCGCCTCGCTATGATGCTTTCTATTGCCCGCGGAACAATACCCCGCCATCTTTTACATACATGGAATCCTAGCTCCGGGACCTTCTCGCCTCTATCCGTGCAGCATTCGCAGTTTATAGTTTCTCCACTTATGTTATACTTCACCATTAATTGTGGATAGAGACTCTGAAAATCTATCTCGCCGACATTCCAATAAATCCCTGTGGCTGCATCAAGTATTAGTCCTCCACGATCAGCCTTTCTAAGACTTTGGGCATCGATATATGATATCGCGTTTGGATTCCAGGGAATTAATACTCCGAGTCTATGTGCTTGATAGTATTGGAGAGAGCTCATACACATTCCTATCGTGTAGCGGGCTGCAAGTTGTAGAGGTATGCGCGCAACTCTAGAAACCTCTACCAGACCTACTAAGCCCGTAGTAGATGCAAGCATCGAGTTCTCCAAATCTATGTGGATTCTACCCTTCAAGAATCTAGGAGCATGAGACCTGTAGATCCTACCATAACTCATATATGAATAGGACTTTGTATGTATAGGAACTGCCTCATCGATTCTACTTAACCTAAGCTTCAAGCCAAGCAGAGAAGCCCTATACTGCAGGTATGGTAGCAGGAATGAGTCACCGCCAGATGTAAGTATCACGTCGATGTCAAATTCTTCAAGAACGTCTCCAAGCTCTTGAATTATTACATCTTCTTCCCCATCTAGCTCAATATTTTCATTATTAACGCTGAGCAGCACTCTTTCTATTTTATCACTAAATTGAGGGACAATTCCTCTCTTCTTCGGAACTACTAATAGCCTAGCTACCTGCATCCAGTCTGTGTCATAGTTAACCTCTAACTGTGATTCACGACCAGTTATTTGACCATCACCTACTACCACGTATCCGGTCGGGAATATCTCGTGTTCGTAGAGAAAACTCTGTGTAGACGGTAAATCAACGTTAAAGACCTTGAAGACCTCGTAATTCCCCATCTGTAAAAACCTCCTCGCTAGTCTCTTCTTAGTGCCGATTGAGACAGATATCTCAAGCACCTGTCTAGGTTTTCTTCCTGGCTCGGTAAATTTTTCAACAATGCGGACCTCGTAGCTACTGCTCAGGCATCGATAAAGCTCAGCCAATCTAGACATTGGTCCGGCTAAGTAGATCTTAGGAAGCCACTCTACCGTATGCATATAGACTTTTCTAGGACCTCTCTTGATCCAAAGAGCCATCGATCTAGGACCTGCCGGATGCAGGTCTAGAAGCCGGCCATCAATCATAGACGACCATCCAAATCTTCTTTGATCATTACAGGACCATCTGATCTAAGCTGTTTTAGCCTCTTTTCAAGAAGCATCAATCTATATTCATGATCCAAGAGTACAGACATTATAAAGACTTTAAATGTTTCCTGCTCCAGACACATTGTACCAGCATGAACATATCTAAACGCACTGTCGATAAGCCTATCAAATGCCTCACGTTCATTCCTCAGTAATGCTCTTCTGAAGCTACTCCACCTAGCAATTTCAGACTCGAGACGCTGACGGTATGTTAACGATGATCTGCCCATTCCTGAAAAAAGGGCCCTAAGCATTCGTTGATAAGTTGGGAGAGCGGCCCGAAAGTGGCAAATATAAAGAGAGTGCGAGAAAAGTGAATGACTATAGTTGTGAAAATGAAGACTCGTTGGCCATAGAGCTGATGCATTCTCAAATATTATTAAGGACTGAATCCTTGAAAAGCTCTAGCTTGCCGTCAATTTGAGAGTCGATTAAATAAAGCATGAAGTACTGAGCTCCCGCATCGCGTATCTTTCCCAGAAATTCAGATACCGCATCAGAGCTTCCCACAGGGTTGCTCCTCGAGAAGTTTTCAATGGATGATAATTTCCACGACTCTGCAAGTTGTTTAAGCCTATCCATTACTAATTTGTCAGTTTTCTCAAAGAGCACTATTCCATGATATGTTAATTCTATCTCGCCCCTCTTTCTTCCCGTCTCGTCTATGTATTTATTCAGTATCTCTACTTTTCTACGATACGTCTCTGGATCTCCGCCGCCGTTCCATCTATCAGCCTGCCTTGCAACTACTCTTAATGTGAGTTTTTCACCATTACCCCCAATCAATAGTCTTGGCCGAGGCTTCTGCAAAGGCTTCGGATAGTTCATGGCATTAACCACATTGTAGTACTTGCCACTGAACGAAAATTCGTCCTCTGTCCACATTCCTTTTATAATTATGGCGGCCTCTTCAAGCATCTTTATTCTCGTTGCGTTGGATGGAAACTCATATCCATATGCGACGTATTCCTTTTCATACCACCCGGCCCCTAGGCCTAGTTCCATTCTACCTCCTGATACTACGTCAAAAGTGCTACTCATCTTTGCCAACAAAGTAGGTGTCCTGTAGCTATTACAAGTAACGATAGTCCCAATCCTAATTCTACTCGATGCCTTAGCTAAAGCTGTCAATGTAATCCAAGCCTCGAAGACTGATTCCCTCTCTATTGCTGGATATGTGTAGAAATGGTCATATAGCCAAGCAGAATGATATCCGAGGCTCTCTGCTCTCCGCAAAGTATTCTCTACCATTTTATATTGTTCGTCAGCAGAAACTTTTGGTAAGTCTAACCTAAAACCAGTTGGAAGCACTAATCCAAATATAGGCTTCATTGACTACCCGAGATATTGGGATTATAAATACGTACTTCAATCTACCGCCTTAGGGTAATTCATGTAATGTTGATTCATCCTTTACAGAGACAAACAAATATTTTTAAGATAGATCAGTTATGAAAACATCGATGGCTAAGACTAGGCAGCCCAAGATGCGGAAGTTCGGAAAAGGAGTGGCGAAGTGTAAAAGATGCGGAACAAGCGTAGGAGTAATTAGGAAATATAAGCTCTATCTTTGCCGAAGATGCATAAACGAAGTCGCCCCGCTTATGGGGTTTAAAGTTTATAATTAATCAACTCGCTAGGTAGAGTTCGTAGTAGCGGTTTTAAGGCTTCACTGACGAAGGAGATTGGAAGCTCACCAATCTTGCCTTTGATTGAATATTCGTAGAGCATCTTACACATATTCACCCTGCTCAGGAAGTCTAGGTATTTTCGCAAAATCGATTCATCCTCTCTTCCTTCTAAGTAAGTCGATGCAACTTCAGACGCCATGAATGCCGAGTTAACGAGGTAGTCTCCAACCCATGGTGGGACAGCATGCCCTGCTGATGGGCCGAACTTCAGGACAGAGCTCGCACTTGGTTCCATTGTTAAGCCCCAGGGAAGCTCAACAGTTGATATGCTGTTGCTGAAGAGATTATTAGGCGAGACTAAGACTCCGGTCAATAAATTTCCGTGCCTGATGTATAGATTAATTCCCGAACGATCTATTACTAATGAATCTTTAATCTCTGTGCCTACGCAATATCCTGTTGAGACCTTTAGGTTAAGTTCTCCAGAGGCAGGCATGCCTTGGGCTAAAAGACGACTAACAATTCTAAACTCTCCAGACAGGTTTTTAACAGATACTCTGACTTCATTCACTGTCTTTTCAGTGATGCTCCATCTTGACCATAGATGAAATATAATCTCGCTATCTTTTGCTAGGTCTTCACATAAGTTTGCCACGTCTAAAAGCACGATCTTAGAATTTAGAATTGAGTGGACAGTAGTTTTTGCTAAATTAAAAGACAGGTCTAGCTTATCCACTACTCTTTTAACAATCTTTGGGTCGTTTACATTTATTCCTAATTTACGCAACCATGTAAGTGATAATGGAATGTAGCAGCAATTTCCACCTATCCTTCTAGCTTCATCAATCAATGCAACCCTGAATCCTTTCCTTGACAATAAACTCGCAGCGATAATGGAAGACAGATCTGATCCTATGATCATTATATCTACTTCGTTTATCATTTCTCGGAGTAGCTTTCTTTTCCATGCTTAATTATGTTTTCAGGTATTTTATCTTTCCATTTCTCGAGGAACGCCGATTCTCGCTTCTTGTCTCTCAGACTGTCAGGCAGCATTATTGGTATATCATCAATGATTGGGTACCATCTGCTACATTTATCGCAGACGAGAAGCCCATCGGTGATCTCGTAGGTATAGCATTCCTCACATTTCGTCGATGAAATATTCTCGACATTGTCACCATGGTATGAGCAGTAAACCTCGCACCTAATCACATTCTTCACGACGTACCTCTTATCGACCTGGAATACTTTTAAGGTTAGTGGGAAGTTTCTACAAATGGGGCAAGCCAAAATATCCATCAGGCGATACTTCAAGTCTACATCAACTCTAAAAATGAGCTATTTATTAATTTCTACTATAGATGCTTAGCGGTAAAGAAAGCCTTAACAAATGGTGATTAGACTATTGAGTGAGTTGCAGAGAAACGCAATAATGGCCGTTGGGATTTTATCGGTCTCGATTTGGACATTCATCATTTTAATGTCCTTCATAAATGTGCAGATCCCTCCATCGCCGCCGCTGGTAGTTGTTGAGGAGCCAACAGTCGGAGCGGAAAACTCGTCCTCTCCCTACATAAATACACTTGTAGTTTTAATTATCTTAGCTATAGGAGGCACGACCTTCATAGCAATACTCCTTTACGTGCCCAGAATAGCTTCATATATTTCGATTGTAGTCTTTGGACTGGTCTCATTCTTTTCGCTTACTCTATATGCATTATTGTTATCATATAGGCTGGGTATTCAGATAGAGTCTGAGATTACTCTTCTCTGCTTATTCTTGGCCGCAGTATTGACATGGCTGATTAGGAAGGGAGGAGGAGCATTACCGTTACTGTCGGCATCTATTACTGCAGCAGCTGGAGGCGTCTTAATTGGCTCAATGCTCCCCCCAGTGACAGCGCTAATACTTCTCTTAGCAATTTCTTTATTTGATTTACTGATGGTGAAGAAGGGGTACCTCTCAATGCTGGGAAAGGAGGAGCTAAGAGACAGGATAGCGCTTATCAAAGGAATGATCGTGAATTTTAACCATTTGAATATTGGACTGGGCGATTTAGTATTTTACTCAATCCTAGTCTCAAATATTTATTTTCAAAGTGGATTTTGGCCCGCATTATTGTCGAACATCGGCGTATTTATCGGGTTTAGCATCACTCTCATGTTTTTAAAACGACACAGCACGGTACCAGGATTAACAATACCAATTCTCTTGGGCTTATTTTTAGCGACGATAGGTCAGCTCATCCTCTAACCCTATTCAGAAGTTTTAAGCATCGATACGACTTTCTCTACAAACTCGTCTAATTGCTTTACCATTCCTATAGTCTTTCTAATCAGGAATGATGATGCCGCTAAAGAATGAATTATGTTGGCGCCAGAGCTTAAGAAGTAAAGTGTTACCAGCATCAAAGATCCGAAGTAGTACTCGTTCGTGATCGGCGGCTCTATCCAATTCATTTTTAGCCTTTCGCCGTCTGTTATGTAGTCCGGCCCTCCGCATTCATAGACGACCCTCCCCATATCGGTGGCTAGTTTCTTGAGTTTCTCCGCGTGTTCAAGACTGATGATATTCTCCCTAGCACCAACATAGTAAGCATATATGGACGCTTCATTTCCTCTAATTTTTTCTATAACATTAGAGATTAGGGATTGGTCGCTTATCAATTCAAACTCTATTCCCTCACTACCGCTTTCAATTACCGAGATACCTAGTCTTCCAGCCATGTTACTTACCCCTCTTCTAAAGTTTAGGGTTCCACCTGTGAGCTTAACTTCTTTAATACTAGGTTTATGTTTTAAGACTTCAGCTAAGTCTCCCGGGCCTGCGATATATTCACTCTCAACTGGAGCACCGATGGGACGGATAATGACTTCTCCAATCTCATTCCGAGCAAGTATATCAATGAATGGCTTTCGCGAATGAAGAGTAATTGTAAATGAAGGCCTGACGAATAACGCGCCTTCGCCAGTGTCAGGGTCTATTCCAGATGGGACGTCAATAGAATACACGGTGGCTCCAGAATTATTTATCCACTCAATAACCGACCTAAACGGTTCTCTGACTTCCCCCCTTATCCCTGTACCAAAAATCCCATCTACAACTACGTCTGGGCGCGATGTTGATCCTAATAACTTGCTTAAGTCACTAATTGAACTTATGACGAAATATTCAATTGTTATCTTCATGTTTTTTACGGCCTGCAGATTAGTTCTTGCCTCCAATGTCTTTATTTTATCTTCACTGCCGAC